>Ga0302314_10006726_pt1 | contig 20761 bp, 16 predicted proteins | sample III_Palsa_N2_3_FD_200533 | JGI IMG/M metagenome (GOLD analysis project Ga0302314, IMG submission 200533) | Peat permafrost microbial communities from Stordalen Mire near Abisko, Sweden - III_Palsa_N2_3 | ecosystem: Environmental > Terrestrial > Soil > Palsa > Peat permafrost | place: Sweden... | reverse complement strand
AGGTTTCGGGATCCTTGATCACGCTCAGGAACGGCGCGAGCCCGGTGCCGGTGCCGATCAGATACAGGTTGCGTCCGTCTTCCAGATTGTCGATCACCAGCGTGCCGGTCGCCTTGCGGCTGACGATGATCTCGTCGCCTTCCTTCAGATGCTGGAGGCGCGAGGTCAGCGGCCCATCCGGAACCTTGATCGAGAAGAATTCCAGCCGGTCCTCGTAATTGGCGCTGGCGACGCTATAGGCGCGCAGCAGCGGCTTCTCGCCGACCTTCAGGCCGATCATCGTGAACTCGCCGTTGCGAAAACGGAACGACGGATCGCGGGTGGTGGTGAAGCTGAACAGCGTATCGGTCCAGTGATGGACGCTCAAAACGCTTTCTTGATTGAAATTGCTCATCCTGCCGATCCTACTGTTTAGAGGTCCGATTGCGACGCCCAATTCATTCGTATACATTCATTTGTATACTAATGAATAATCCGACTTGATCCCGGCGTCAAGTCGCGCGCAAGATGCCCGCCAGCGCTGCGAAGGCATTGAACAAAAAGGACAAAACCCATGGCTCACGATGCACCCCAGGCAACCGGTCCCGGTAAGCTCGTGATCCGCAATATTGGCCTGCTTTTGTCCGGCGCCATGGAGAAGCCGATCCTCGACGCCGACACCATCGCGGCCGAAAACGGTAAAATCATCGCCATTGGCCGCGCCAAGGACATCGACACCGAGGGCGCCACCACGACAGTCGATGCCGCCGGCACCACCGTCGCTCCCGGCCTGATCGACAGCCATGTTCACCCCGTCGCCGGCGACTGGACGCCGCGGCAAAACCAGAGCGGCTGGATCGACAGCTATCTGCACGGCGGCGTCACCACCATGATCTCCGCCGGCGAAGTGCATATGCCCGGCCGTCCCCGCGACGTGGTCGGGCTCAAGGCGATGGCGATTTTCGCGCAGCGCGCGTTCTGGACGCTGCGCCCGGGCGGGGTGAAGGTTCACGCCGGCGCGCCGGTCATCGAGTGCGAAATGGTCGAGGACGATTTCAAGGAATTGGCGGCGGCCGGCGTCAAGCTGCTCGGCGAAGTCGGTCTCGGCGGCGTCAAGGATGGCCCGACAGCGCGCAAGATGGTGGGGTGGGCCCGCAAATACGGCATTCAAAGCACGATCCACACCGGCGGTCCCTCGATCCCCGGTTCCGGCCTGATCGACAAGGATGTGGTGCTGGAAGCGGACACCGACGTGGTCGGCCATATCAATGGCGGCCACACCGCCCTGCCCGACGACCAGATTCGCTGCATCTGCGAGGGCTGCAAGCGTGGCCTTGAACTGGTTCACAACGGCAACGAGCGCTCGGCGCTATTCACGCTGCGGACCGCCCGCGAGATGGGCGATCTCAGCCGCATTATCCTCGGCACCGATGCGCCGGCAGGCTCCGGCGTGCAGCCGCTCGGCATCCTGCGCATGGTGTCGATGCTATCCTCGCTCGGCGATATCCCTGCGGAACTCGCGTTCTGCTTCGCCACCGGCAATACCGCGCGGATGCGGGCGCTCGACTGCGGCATCATCGAGGTCGGCCGCTCGGCCGATTTCGTCATCATGGACAAGGCGCAGCACTCGCCCGGCAAGACCATCCTCGACAGCGTGCAGCTCGGCGACCTGCCCGGCATCGGCATGACCATCATCGACGGCATCATCCGCACCCAGCGCAGCCGCAACACGCCGCCGGCGACGAGAGTGCCGGAGATCGTCGGGCATTAAGTGGTCATCAACGCAGTTTTTCCAGCAACGCCATTAACGTCTCGCGCTCCTTGGCGTCGAGCGGCGCCAATGTCTCGCGGGTAATCGCCAGCGCATTCGGTGCGGCCTTTTCGGCCGCCTGCTGGCCCGCGCGCGTCAGGCTGATCAGCAAGCGCCTGCCGTCTTCGGGATCAGGACTTGTCTCGGTCAAACCGCGGGCGGTGAGCCGATCGATCACGCCCTTGATGGTCGCGACATCCATCGCCGTCAGCCGCCCGAGCTGATTCTGCGAGCACGGTCCGGTCTCGGTGAGCTTGGAGAGCGCAGCCCATTGCGCCGACGTCAGGTTGATGCCGATTTCGCGGGCGAAGATGACGGCATGGCGCTGCCACACCTGGCGCAGGATAAAGCCGATCTGCTCGTCGAGAATGTAGGACGGCTTTGTCGGTTTGACGCTTCGTTTCGCCGCGACGCTCCTGCCCATTTAGATGCTCCCGTTGCAGGTCGTCACAGCGACAGATGCGCGTCGCGGATATCCGGACGCGCGTCGAGTTCGGCCATCGTGCCGCCGAAGCAGATCCGGCCGCGTTCGATGATATAGGCACGGTCGGAAATCAGCCGCGCAAAGTGCAAATTCTGCTCGGATACCACGATGCTGACGCCTTCCTGCTTCATCGCGAGAATAGCATCGACCATCTGTTCGACGATCTTCGGCGACAGGCCTTCCGACGGTTCGTCGAGCAGCACAAGGGACGGATTGCCCATCAGGGTCCGCGCGATCGTCAGCATCTGCTGCTCGCCGCCGCTCATGCGTCCGCCCGGACGTCCCCGCATCTCACCGAGGTTCGGAAACAGCTTGAACAGCTTTTCGCGATCCCATTGCGGCGCGTTCGGCCGCTTCGGCTGGCGGCCGACCTCGAGATTTTCCTCCACCGTCAAGTCGGTAAAGATACGCCGCTCTTCCGGCACGTAGCCGAGGCCGCCGCGCACGATCGCATGGGTCGGCTCCTTCGATACATCCTTGCCCTCAAAGACAATACGACCGGAACGCTGCTCGACCAGGCCGACGATCGACCGAAAGGTCGTCGACTTGCCGGCGCCGTTGCGCCCGAGCAGGGCGACGACTTCGCCGTCACCCACCTCAAGCGCGATATCGAACAGGATATGCGCCGGGCCATAATGGCTGTTGAGGTCCTGGACGCTGAGCTTCATGTCGCAGCACCTTCGTGGTGGCGCGCATCATACATCAGCCCGCCGCCGAGATAGACGGCGCGGACCTGCGGATCGTTACGGACTTGTTCGGGCAATCCCTCGGCAATCAAGAGGCCGCGATTGAGCACGATGATGCGGTCGGCATGCTCGAACACCACATCCATGTCGTGCTCGGTGAAGAGCACGCCGATCGAGTGCTCCTTGGCGATCCGTGCCGTCAGCCGCATCAGCTCGATGCGCTCGCGCGGCGCCATGCCAGCGGTCGGCTCGTCCATCAAAAGAAGCTTTGGCTGATTGGCGAGCGCGACCGCAAGCTCCAACCGCTTGAGATCGCCATAGGCGAGCTCCCCGCAGGGGCGTTCGGCGTAAGCGCCCATCCCGACCAGATCCAAGAGGCGGCCGGCCTCGGCTTTGGCGAAACCCGGCGTCGAACCCCAGAGATTGAACAGCTGCCTGCCATACGACACCAGCGCGACCTGCACGTTCTCGCGCACCGTCATGGTCGGGAAGGTTGCGGTGATCTGGAAGGTGCGCCCGACGCCCAGCCGCCAGATCGCGCGCGGCTTCTTGCCGGCGGTATTCTCGCCGAGCAGATTGATGCTGCCGCGGTCGGGAACATTCTGGCCGTTGAGCATGTCGAAGCAGGTGCTTTTTCCCGCACCATTGGGGCCGATCAGCGCCAGGATTTCTCCGGCCCGCAATTCAAACGACACGCCGCGCACCGCGTGCACCCCGCCATAGGATTTGGTCAGGCCTTCGACCGACAGCAATATGGGCAAGGCGCTCATTCGGCAGTCTCGATGCGGGAGGTCAGCAGCGCCGATTTCGACGACGCCGATCGGCGGCGATTGCGGATGGTTTCCAGCACCCCGACGATGCCTTTCGGGAACGCCACCACAATCAGCACGATGAAGCCACCCAGCACCAGCTTCGAAAGGTCGGTCTGGCTCACCAGCCAGATGTTGAGCGCCTTGTAGACGATCGCGCCGACCACCGCGCCGGAAACCGTCTCGACGCCGCCGAGCAACACCATGACCAGCGCATCGACCGAAAGCGAGATGCCGAGATTATCCGGAAATACACTGCCCTTGAGATACGCGAACAGCGCGCCTGCGATCCCGGCCACCGTCCCCGCGATCACGAACGCCGTCCACTGGATCCGCTTGCCGTTGATGCCGATGGCTTCACTGCGCAGCGGCGAATCCCGCGTCGCCCGCAGCGCAAAGCCGAACGGGGAAAACACAATGATCCGGAGTGCTGCAACCGCCAGCGCCGCCACGCTCAGCGCAAGCCAGTAGAAATGCGACGGGCTCGACGCCCACTTTTCAGGCCAAACGCCGAGAATGCCGTTATCGCCACCGGTGACCGCGACCCACTGGAACGCAATCGACCACACGATCTGTGCGAACGCCAGGGTCAACATGGCGAAATAGACGCCGGACAATTGCACGGCAAAAAATCCGAACACGGCGGCACCCAGACAACCCAGCACCGGGCCGAGCAACAGGCACGCGATCATCGGCAGCCCGGCCATCTTGGCCAGCAGCGCCACGCCATAGGCGCCGAGCCCGAAATAAGCGGCGTGGCCGAATGAGGCGAGCCCGCCGACCGACATCAGGAAATGCAAACTCGCGGCAAAGATCACGAAGATCGCGACTTCGGAGGCCACCGTCAGCGCATAATTGCCGCCGACCAGCGGCAACCCTGCCGCCAGGACCAGCGCGGCCAGCGCCGCCAGCCGTTCGCCCGAGGTGAGCGGACGCCAGGGATTGACGGTCAAGCCAGGCGTGCGCCGCGCGGCCGCCTCCTGTTTGCCGAACAGGCCCCAGGGGCGCACGATCAGCACGATCGCCATCACCAGGAACACCAGGATGATGGAGATCTTCGGAAAAATCAGGATCCCGAACGCGTTGAGCTCGGACACGAGCACCGCCGCGACAAAAGCACCGATGATGCTGCCGAGTCCGCCGATCACGACCACGACGAACACGTCGACGATAATCCGCAAATCCATCGCGTGGTTAGCCGCGTCGCGCGGAATCTGCAGCGCACCGCCGAATGCTGCCAGAAACACCCCGACCGCGAACACGCTGGTAAACAGCCATTTCTGATTGACGCCGAGCGCTGCCACCATGTCGCGGTCCTGGGTCGCCGCGCGAACCAGGATGCCCCAGCGCGTGCGCTGGAACAGCAGCCAGAGAATGCCGAGCACGACGGGGCCGAGCACAATCAGAAACAGATCATAACTCGGGACGTTCTGGCCGAAGAAATCGATCGCGCCCCTGAAGCCCGGCGTGCGGCGGCCCAATAGATCGTCCGGTCCCCAGATCAGAACCACCAGGTCCTCGACCATCAGGGTCAGGCCGAAGGTCGCCAACAACTGAAACAATTCGGGCGAATGATAAATTCGCCGCAACAGCACCATCTCGACGAGAACGCCGACCGCGGCCACGATGAGCGCCGCGGCGACAATGCCGCCCCAAAATCCGAACGCGCCAGAGAACCGTTCGGTCAGCGTAAACGCCACATAGGCGCCGAGCATGTAGAACGCGCCATGGGCGAAATTGACGATCCGCGTCACGCCGAAGATGATCGACAGGCCTGACGCGACCAGAAACAGCGACGCCGCGCTGGCTAAACCTGTCAGGAACTGAACGACATAAAACGCCATTGGCGGTCCGTGTTTGGTTTAGTTTCACCTCTCCCCGCTCACGGGGAGAGGTCGAAGCCGAAGGCTTCGGGTGAGAGGGTACCGGGCTCAACGCGCACTCAGAACTCGCGGAGAAGCCCCCTCTCCCCGTAAGAACGGGGCGAGGGAGAAGTCGCCTCACTCCTTCGGGCGAAGCTTTTCGACTTCGGCGTCGCTCGGCAGATAGTCCGAACCCTTGCGATAGACCGAATCCACCATGATGCCCTTGCCATCCTTCAGCGCGGTCTTGCCGACGAAAGCGCCGAGCGTCGATTGATGATCGATCTTGCGGAAGGTGATTTCGCCGAACGGCGACGGCACCGAGATTCCTTCCGCCGCCGCGATCAGCTTTTCCGGATCGGTCGAGCCGGCTTTGGCGAGGATCGCCGCAGCCGACTTGATGGTCTCGTAGCCGACGACCGAACCAAGCCGCGGATAGTCGTTGTACTTGGCCTGATAGGCCTTGAGGAACGCATCGTGTTCCGGGGTCTTGATCGAGTACCAGGGATAACCGGTCACGATCCAGCCTTCGGGTGTCTCTTCCTTGAGGGGATCGAGATATTCCGGCTCGCCGGTGAGGAAGCTGACCACCGAGCGGTCCTTGAACAGGCCACGGGTGTTGCCTTCGCGCACGAACTTCACGAGATCAGCACCGAAGGTGACGTTGAGAATGGCTTCCGGCTTGGCTTCGGCGAGTGCCTGCACCACCGGACCGGCGTCGATCTTGCCCTGCGGCGGCCACTGCTCGTCGACCCACTGGATGTCCGGCCGCTTCTCCGACATCAGTTTCTTGAACACCGCCACCGCGGACTGGCCGTATTCATAGTTCGGCGCGATCGTCGCCCAGCGCTTCGCCGGCAATTTCGCGGCTTCTTCCACCAGCATCGCCGCCTGCATGTAGTTGGACGGACGTAACCGGAACGTATAGCGGTTGCCCTTGGCCCAGGTGATGGCGTCGGTCAGCGGTTCGGCCGCGAGGAAGAAGACTTTCTTCTCCTTGGCGAAGTCGCTGACGGCAAGGCCGATGTTGGACAGAAAGGTTCCGGTCAGCATCGCGACGTTATCGCTCGACACCAGTTCGTTGGCGGCGGTCAGCGCGTCGGCTGGCTTGCCGCCATCGTCCTTGGAGATCACCACGAGTTTTTTGCCGTTGACGCCACCGGCGGCGTTGATCTCCTCGACGGCGAGCTGCCAGCCCTTGCGATAGGGGTCCGTAAACGCAGGCAATAGCGAGTAGCTGTTGATTTCGCCGATCTTGATTTCGCTTTGCGCCATGGCCGTATCAGCCATGCCGGCAAACAGGACCGCCAATCCAGCCCCCAGGAAATACTTAGAGTAGTATCCGCTCCGTCGCATCCTCATGCCCTCCAATGTTGAAAAAAAATTATCGTAGACCGTCCTCGCCCTTGACTTCCTTGACCGTCAACCCGCCGACCCGCGGCAATGGCCTGCCGCTGTCGGTCACCGCGACCGCGACCATGATCTCGTTGGCGCGCGGCGCGTCATTGATCTGCACCTCCATGCCGTCGAAATGGCTGCGCACGAACGCCGCATCCTTGTGGCCGAGTGGAATATCCAGCGTCGTTCCCGGACCGCTGCGCTTTTTCGACGACGGGATCAGTGCCGCCCCCTTGCTCAGCACCTTGCGCACCGGCGCACCCATCTTGGGATGCAAGATCGCGGCCGCGTGCTCGAGTTCGCCGTTTTCGCCGACCGCGGCCGCCTTGCCATAGCTTTGCGCCTTGGCGCCGTCGATCCCAAGGGCTGCAACCGCCCTCTTCGAGAGCAGCTCGCCGAGTTCCTCGCCGATCGCGATCAGCGGCGAGAGGTCTTCGACATATCTGCCGGCAAAGGGATTTTCGATCACGGCGATCGCCGCCGCACGCCGGGTCGGCGGCGTGATCGCCTGCCCCATCTCCAGATGCGTCTCTTCCACCACCGTGACAATCTTGCGAATGATCGCGCTCATCGCTGTCCACTTTCTCGAATTACAATGTTGCCCCGCTCACGCATGCATCATCTCCGGCATGCGCTGACGCAAATTTTCCGCGGCACGCATCTCGTTTCGGCTGGCGCCAACCACCGCCGTCCTGCCCATCAAGCGCAACGTCGCGCCCTCGATCAATCCCGACAAAAGTAATCTGTGCGCGCTGGCCGAGCCGGCCTCCAGCGCGTCCTCAGCCTCACAATCCGACAATTCGCCCACATCCCGTGTGACAAGACGCGCACCGAGGTCGCTATCGGGTTGCAGTAGATTGGCCGGACAACGGACGATCGCCGGGTGTCCCGGAAAATCGACGGCATTGGCAATGACGGTCGCGGCGGCATCGGCTTGGGCAGCGGTTCGCGCCAGCACCGTGACGGCGTCCGCAATGCCGAGCGAGAAACTGCGCCCATGGCGGCCGCTGGTCGCGATGCCCCGCGCAGCGTCATCGGCGTCGATGACCAGCGTTCGCAGCAGGCCATGCCGGTCCGGCCGGTCCATCAGGCCAATCGAAAACTGCTGACCCTCGGCAAGATGCAGCGCGATATCGCCACCATTATTGACGTAAGCGCGTTCGAGCTCGGCCGCGCCCAGCATTGCGTTCAAAATTTCTTCCGCCACCGCGCCGGCGACAGCGGCCATCGGCGTGATGAAGTGCTCGGCGGCGAACGGCGCCACCGCTGCATGCATCCGGCGCGCGACGATACCTCCAAGCCAACACCGCTCCGGATCGGCTGGCTTGCGCAATTCCGTCAGCTCCTCGCAGAGTTCATCCAATAGACCCGTCAAGCGCCGCGCCGCCGCCTGATAGGCCGCACGCCTGTCGGCCTCGCGGCCTTCGGCTTCGACGATCAGGTCGATCGGGCCATCCTGCAAATGCAGCCGTCTGCCGTCGGCGAGCCACGCGATTTGCGGAAGCCGCTTCATGCGCGGCGTCCGGGCATCAAGGGCATCTGGCGGATTTCCGTGTTGTCCTTCAACGAGGCCAGCGGCCGCACATAATCCATATGTCCGCCGAGCGCGGCATAATCCGACAGTTTTAGCGTGAACTCGATCGGCGCGACCAGCGCCGGCGTCGGAACATAACCGAAGGCGCCGGCCGGCACCTGCGTGACATCGACCATGAAGGTGATGCCGCCGCCCGGCCAGACATAGACCGGCGCACCGCCGCTGGTGACCCGCGTCAAGGCATCCTTCACCGATCGCGTCAGCCGCACCGGATTGTCGGTAACGCCCGCCCGCAACGATCCACCCGCGCCGCCCATAAACAGCACGGTGCACAACGCGGGCTCGCAATTCTCCTGGATACGCTCGACCGACAGTTTGAGATCGAGCGGCATCGATTTCTCGATCGGCTTCAGGGCCGCGTCGAGTTCGTAATAGGCAGCGTGTTCGCCGGTCGTCGAGACCATCAGCATGGTCGTGCCGGGCTGCGCCGTCTTGGGATCGAACGGACCGAGCACCGATAACGGATCCGATATCATGGTGCCGCCCCAGCCGGTGCCCGGCTCGGCCACCTGGAAATAACGTCCGGGCGTCGAGCGCCGCCCCTTCATCTTGATTCCGGTGTCGGGAATATCGAGCAACTTGCCGGCCTGGTGTTCGCTGAGCACGCCGGTGATGTGGTCGTCCACCACTACGACCTCATCGACCTTGCCGTGCCATTGCTTGGCGAACATGCCGATCGTGGCCGAGCCGCAGCCGACCCGCATCCGCTCTTCAGCGACGCCATTAACGATCGGGGGATAGCCGGCCTGCACGACCACCGTGGCGCCACCGTCGATGGTGAGCTCAACCGGCTTGCAGTTGCTTAGATCCATCAGCGCGTCGCAGGTGACGCGACCTTCTTTCTTCGAGCCGCCGGTGAGATGATGGACGCCGCCCAGCGACAGCATCTGCGAACCGTATTCGCTGGTCGTGACGTGACCGACCGCCTCGCCTTGCGCCCGGACCGTCGCCGTCTCCGGACCGAGATAGCGGTCGGTATCGATCTTCACCTTGACGCCGCAATAACTGAAAATGCCTTCGGTCACCACGGTGACCATGTCGACGCCATCGATTTCCGAGGACACGATGAAGGGCGCCGGCTTGTAGTCGGGATAGGTGGTGCCGGCACCGATCGCGGTGACGAACATACTGGGCTCACGCACGATCGTGCCGTCCCAGTCGCCGACGGCCTGAAACGGCACCAGCCGCCCGCCGTGAGACACCGTGCGCTCCAGCACGATATGCGGATCGACGCGAACCAGCTCGCCATCATGATTGGCGTAGCGATCGCAGGCGCCGGCCGCGCCCGGCTTGATGTAGCACATCACCGGGCAAGCATCGCAGCGGATCTTGTCGCCAGCCGTGGCGGTCGTCGGTTCGGTCACCATGAACAAGCCTGTCGCCGGCGTCAGTGCCGGATCAGTCAATTCGGTAATGGCGCATCATACCTAAATCCCGCGGTATCGATCATAACGGATTTTCGGCCGCCGGGCATTTCATTTGTATACGAACGATGTTGCGCGTGGAGCCAAGACCTGTCAAGCTTCCTTTCGATCCAGCGACGCGTCTGCCGAATAAAAACTCAATTGCCTGGCGCCATTGTTCATAAACCGGGCAACGGATTGCACCGCGACACCCCGCCGGTTGCACGTTTGTATGCAAACGGTATCTTCGCAAACGGTTCAGCGCCCTTTTTGCAGCGCAACCAAAGACGTCGGGACGAGGAGCATGACGCAGACGACAACCCGCCTGACGGTCAACGGCCGCATCCACGATGTCGACGCCGCTGCTGACACGGCGCTGCTCTATGTATTGCGCAACGATCTCGAATTGAACGGACCTAAATATGGCTGCGGGCTCGGCGAATGCGGCGCGTGCGCGGTGCTGATCGATGGCGTCGCCGCGCGTTCCTGTGTCGTCCCGATCGAAGGCTGCGTCGGTCATGAGGTGCTGACGCTCGAAGGCCTCGGCAGCCGTGAGCATCCCGATCCCGTGCAGGACGCTTTCATCAGCGAGCAGGCTGCGCAATGCGGCTACTGCCTCAACGGCATGATCATGAGCACCAAGGCGCTGTTGAATCGTATCCCTCAGCCTTCCGAAGCCGACGTGCTGGAAGCGTTGAGATATAATTTATGCCGATGCGGCGCGCATATTGAAATCATGCGCGCGGCAATGCGGGCAGCAGGCCACGCCGCCGAGGCCCGAGACTGATGGCGGCACCCGATACGCCCGATCCCCCCAAACTGCCGCCGGCGTCGCTATCCCAAGGGTCATTGTCCCAAGGATCATTGTCCGTCACCCGTCCCTCCGCGACGGGAGGCACCGAGACCTTTGTAAAGATCACCGCCGACGGTGCCGTTACGGCCTATAACGGCCACGTCGATCTCGGAACCGGGATTCGGACCGCGCTTGGACAGATCGTGGCCGAAGAACTCGACGTGTCCTTTGCACGCGTCGTCGTCGTGCTGGGTGACACCACCCGGGTTCCTAACCAGGGCGCGACCATTGCCAGCGAGACCATCCAGATCACCGCGGTGCCGTTACGCAAGGCCGCGGCGCAGGCGCGGCTGTTCCTGCGCGCCCGCGCGGCGGCGCGACTCGAACTCTCCGTAAGCGATCTTACGATCGAAGATGGCCTGATCCGCGGCCATAACCGAAGCATCAGCTACGGCGAACTGATTGCCGGAGAAACCATCCGCCTTGAGCTGGCAGATGATGTCGCGGTGAAGGACGTCGGCGCCTACACCATCGTCGGGCAATCGGTACCGCGCGTCGATCTTCCGGCCAAGGCAACCGGCGAACTCGTCTACGTCCATGACATGCGCCTGCCCGGCATGCTGCACGGCCGCGTCATTCGTCCGCCCTATGCCGGCGTCGATGCCGGCGCTTTTGTCGGCACCAGCCTGATCGCGGTCGACGAGGCATCGGTGCGCGACATCCCGGGGCTGGTCGCCGTGGTGACGATCGGCGATTTCATCGGCGTCGTAACCGAGCGCGAGGAAAACGCGGTCAAGGCGGCCGCCCTGCTCAGCGTGAGCTGGAAACCGACGCCGACGCTGCCTGACCTTAAAGACGTCGAAACCGCGCTCCGCGCCAATCCATCGACACCGCGAACGCTGCTCGACAAGGGCGATGTGGACGCAGCGATCGCCGGCGCCGCCAAACCGATGCACCGGACTTACGTCTGGCCGTACCAGATGCACGGTTCGATCGGCCCGTCCTGTGCGGTGGCGGATTATCAGGACGGCCACATCAGGGTGTGGTCGGGCACCCAGAACCCTCATTTGCTGCGCGCCGATCTCGCATTGCTGGCGGAACGGCCCGAGGCCGAAATCGACGTCATCCGGATGGAAGCAGCCGGCTGCTACGGCCGCAACTGCGCCGACGACGTCTCGGCCGACGCCCTCCTGCTATCACGCGCGGTCGGCCGTCCCGTTCGGGTGCAGTTGACCCGCGAGCAGGAGCACGCCTGGGAGCCGAAAGGCACCGGACAATTGATGGACGTCAGAGGTGGGCTGACCGACGACGGCAGCGTCGCCGCTTATGATTTCGCCACACGCTATCCGTCGAACGGCGCGCCGACCCTGGCGTTGCTGCTGACCGGAAAGATCGCTCCGGTGCCTGCCGTGTTCGAGATGGGCGACCGCACCGCGATCCCGCCTTACGATTATGACCACATGCGGGTGGTGGCGCACGACATGCCACCGATCGTGCGGGCGTCCTGGTTACGAGGCGTCTCGGCGCTGCCGAACACCTTTGCCCATGAATCCTATATCGACGAACTCGCCGCGGAAGCCGGTGTCGATCCCATCGAATATCGCCTGCGTTACCTCAAGGACCCGCGCGCGGTCGATCTCGTCAACGCGGTTGCCGAACGCGCCGGCTGGACGCCACGCCCGGTTCGGCAGCAGCCGGTCGCCGAGGGCGATGTCGTGCGCGGGCGCGGTTTTGCCTACGCGCTGTATGTCCACGGTAAATTTCCCGGCCATCCCGCGGCGTGGTCGGCCTGGATCACCGACGTCGCCGTCAACAAGGCGACCGGCGATGTCAGCGTGACCCGCGTGGTGGCCGGCCAGGATTCCGGCCTGATGATCAATCCGGATGGGGTCCGGCATCAGATCCACGGCAATGTCATCCAGTCGACCAGCCGCGCGCTGATGGAAGAAGTCTCGTTCGATCGCAATTCGGTGACGAGCCGCGAATGGGGCGCCTACCCCATCATCAAATTTCCCGACCTGCCAAAAATCGACGTGTTGATGTTGCCGCGACCGGATCAGCCGCCACTCGGGGTCGGCGAGTCGGCGTCCGTTCCGAGCGCGGCGGCGATCGCCAACGCGATCTATGACGCGACCGGCGTGCGCTTTCGCGAATTGCCGTTCACGCCGGAACGTATCCTCCGGGGATTGCGCGGCGAACACCCACTGCTGCCGGCCGCGCCGGCGCCGCTGCCCGTTGCGGCCTCCGACACATGGCGGAATCCGTTTAGCGGCCGTCGCGGCGCATTTGCCGGTCTCGCGGCTTTATGTGCCGCGGTGGTGGGCATCGGCGCCGCCGTGCTGCCGTGGCGCGCGATCGCACCGATCGCGCGGCCCGACGCGTCGGTCTATTCGGCATCAACGCTGGTGCGCGGCCGGCAATTGGCCGCGCTCGGCGACTGCGCGGTTTGCCATACCAACACGAACGGCATCCTCAACGCCGGCGGTCGTCCGCTCGACACACCGTTTGGCACCATCTACTCGACCAACATCACGCCCGACGTCGAGACCGGGATCGGCGCATGGTCCTATCCCGCCTTCGAACGCGCCATGCGCGAGGGCATTCATCGCGACGGCCGCCATCTCTATCCCGCGTTTCCCTATTCCCACTTTGCGAAAGCGACCGACGCCGACCTGCAGGCGCTCTATGCTTATCTGATGGCGCAAGCGCCGATGCATGCCGATACCCCCAAGACCGCGCTGGCGTTTCCGTTCAATTTGCGTCCGCTGCTGGCCGGCTGGAACGCGCTGTTTCACCAGCCGCAAGCGTTCCAGGCCGACGCAACCAAATCAGAGCTATGGAATCGCGGCGCCTATCTGGTCGAAGGCCTCGGCCATTGCGGCGCATGCCATTCGCCGCGCAACGCGCTCGGCGCGGAAAAGGCCAACGCCTATCTGGCCGGCGGTGTCGCCGAAGGTTGGGAAGCGCCACCGCTGACGTCGCTTTCGCACGCGCCGATCCCCTGGAGCGAGGATGAGCTGTTCAGCTATCTGCGTTCCGGAGAATCCCGCTTTCACGGGGTTGCCGCGGGGCCGATGGCGCCCGTCGTGAAAGAACTTGCCGCGCTGCCGGATCAGGATATTCGCGCCATGGCGGTCTATCTCGGATCGTTCAATGAGGCTTCCACCGATCGACCGACGCAAGAAACGCTCGCGGTCCGGCTCGAGGCTTCAACCAGCACCAGGGCTGGAGCGGCGGCGTCCGCCAGCGCCCGCCTCTATCAAGGCGCCTGCGCGGTTTGCCACGAAGTCGGCGGCGCGCCGCTGTTTGGCAGCCGGCCGTCGCTGGCGCTCAACAGCAACCTGCACAGTACGGTGCCTGACAACCTGATCCAGGTTATTCTGCACGGGATTTCCTCGCCGGTTTCAAGCGATCTCGGCTACATGCCCGCCTTCAAGGACAGCATGACCGACGACCAGCTTGCCGGGCTCGTTTCGTACCTGCGGCAGCAATTCGCCCCGGGCAAGCCGCCCTGGACCGACGTGCAGAGCGCCGTCAGCCGGGCCAGGCTGGCGACCGCGCACTGATTTATCGCCAATATCCCGCGCAATCCCGCCGAAATGGCTCTAGCTGCGAGCTTTTTGGCAGGATACGGTTCGAGCATGACAGTCACGGACATTGCGACCCGAACCTATAATCATGGCTGGCGGCTCGATCCCATCGTGCGCAGCCTGCTCGACACCGATTTCTATAAACTGCTGATGATGCAGATGATCCGGGAATTCTACCCGGACACCCGCACTACCTTTTCGGTCATCAATCGCAGCAAGCATGTCCGGCTCGCCGAGGTGATCGACGAAGGCGAGCTTCGCGCCCAGCTCGACCACGCCCGCAGCATCCGCTTCAGCAAGAAGGAGCTGATCTGGCTCGCCGGCAACACGTTCTACGGCAAGACCCAGATGTTCTCGCCCGATTTCATCAACTGGCTCGCCACTTTCCGTCTTCCAGAATACGAGTTGCACAAGGTGGACGGCCAGTATGAGTTGCATTTCCACGGCCCTTGGACGCACACCACGATGTGGGAGATACCGGCGCTTGCCATTCTCAACGAGTTGCGCTCGCGCCGGGTGACCAAGGGACAGGGCCGGTTTGTGCTCGACGTGCTTTACGCGCGCGCCAAGGCCAAGCTCTGGACCAAGGTCGAACGCTTACGCAAACTGGACGGGCTGCGGCTTTCCGATTTCGGAACGCGCCGGCGTCACGGATTCCTGTGGCAGCGCTGGTGCGTCGAGGCGGTGAAGGAAGGCCTGGGGCCCTCCTTTACCGGCACCTCCAACGTCTTGCTGGCGATGGACAATGATCTGGAGGCGATCGGGACCAATGCGCATGAATTGCCGATGGTCGCAGCGGCGCTGGCGAACAACGATGACGAGCTCCGCCATGCGCCGTTTCGTATCCTGGACCAATGGCGCCACACCTATGGTGGCAATCTTCTGATCGCGCTTCCCGACGCGTTCGGTACCACGTCGTTCCTGAGAGACGCGCCGGAATGGGTGGCGGACTGGACCGGCTTTCGGCCGGACAGCGCGCCGCCGATTGCAGCCGGCGAAGAGATCATCAAATGGTGGAAGCAAAAGGGGCAGGACCCCAAGGAAAAGCTACTGGTATTTTCCGACGGAATGGATGTCGGGTCGATCGAAGAGACCTACCGGCATTTTGCCGGCCGGGTCCGGATCAGCTTTGGCTGGGGCACCAACCTGACCAATGATTTCGTGGGCTGCGCGCCGGACGGCTCCGCCGACCTCGACCCGATCTCGATCGTGTGCAAGGTGACGTCGGTCGACGGCCGACCGGCCGTGAAACTTTCCGACAATCCGGAAAAAGCCACCGGCAATCCGTCCGAGGTTGAGCGTTATCTGCGGGTATTCGGCGACGCGGGCCGCGTTCGCAGTCCGGTGCACGTTTAGGTAATCCTCAAGAACTACCCGAACGCGGCGATAGCGGGCCCTGCGGCGAAGGGCCGATCAAGGCGACCAGCGCCAGGGCTGCGATCGCGAACCAGACGGTCAGCCAAAACCCGTCAATGTAAGCAAGCGTGTTGGCCTCGCGCTGCACGATCGTGGAGAGCAGCCCAAGCGCCCGCGCCGGCGTCACGGCGCCGCCATGGCCGGCAAGATGCTCCGACATTTTGGCCAGCATTTGGTTGACGTCGATGCTGCCGTTGACGATGTGCTGACCGAGAAAATTCGAATGAATCTGCTCGCGCACCCGCAGCCAGGTCGCCATCAGCGAGATGCCGATTTCGGCGCCGCCAAGCCGCATCACCTGGATATAGGCCGCGAACGCCGTCGACCGGGTGGGATCGGCATTGGAAAGCGCCAAAACCACGATGGGGGTCAACGTGAACGACTGCCCCACCGATTGCAAAAGCACCATCGGCACGAAATCCCCAAGCGACCAATCATGCGTGACCTGGGTGCCCAGAAGACCCGCCGCCGCGAACGCGACCAATCCTATGACCAGCACCACCCGCGCATCGAACCGTCGCATCAGAAATACCGAGAGCGGCACCAGCACCAGCATCGGCAGGATCGCATAGGTCAGGAACAATGGGCCGGTTTGCTCCGGCCGCAACTGACCGACCGCGACCAGAAAGTTCGGCGCCAGCGAGGAATTGGAAAGGCTGGTCAGCGTGTAGAGAAGGATCACCGCCAAGGCGAGGCCGACATTGCGCGAAAACAGCACATTGGCGTGCGCCCATGGCCGGCGCACGATGGTTTCGTTGATGAAGAAACACAGCGTCAGGAAAGCGCCGGCCGAAAGCAATGCCACGATGGTTCCGGACTCGAACCAGTTCAGCCGATTGGCCTGATCGAGGCCGGCATAGATCATCGCCAATCCGAGGCCGAGCAACAGCATGCCGCCCCAGTCGGCGTCCTCGAGCAGTTCATAGTTCACGTTCTCGCGCGGTGTTCCGAGATAGACGAACAAGCCGAGCAGCGGACCGATGATGATGTCCTGCCAGTACAGCCACTGCCATCCGCCATGATCGACATAGAAACCCACGACCGAAATGCCCGAATTCAGCGAAAAGCCCACCCGGATCGAATACAGCGCGATCGCCGGCAGCCACCAGCGCGTCGGGAGATTGCGCAAGATGATCATCAGCGTTGCGGGCACAAACGTGCCCAGCAGCAGACCGTGAACCACGCTGAGGATCAGCAGCACGTTGAAATCACGCACCAGCGGTATCGCCAGCGAGACAAGCGCGTAGACCAGGCTCGGAATGCCGAGCACGCGGCGCAACCCGAACGCGGTCGCAAGCCAGGCGACCGCCGGCGCGATCATGATCTGCGAGGCGGTCGCGGCCGTGCTCAGCCAGGCCCCTTCATCGAAGCTCAGGCCCAGCGCGCCCTTGAGATCGGGCAATCCGATCGTGAACAGGCGGCTATCGAAATTGGCCAGGAACGCGCCCAGCAACACGGCGCCGACGGCAAATATCGGCCGGTGCGATACCGCGCCGGTGGATACCGGTCCGGCTTCAATGCATTTGGCTTCCGCCATTTTCGCAACTCACCGCGCGACTATCGCGCACCATCCTCGACATGGATACGGGTGACGGCCGACATTCCCGGCAGCAGCCGATCGATCAGCGGCTGCCCCTTGTCGAGCGCGATCCGGATCGGAATCCGCTGAACCACCTTGGTAAAATTGCCGGTGGCATTGTCCGGCGGCAGCAGCGCGAACTGCGATCCGCTGGCTGGCGAAATGCGCTCGACGCGGCCATGCAGGGTTTCATCCGGGAAGCTGTCGATCGTGATTTCGACGGGCTGGCCGGGCTTGACCCGGGTCAGCTGCGTCTCCTTGTAATTGGCGATCAGGTAGACGTCGGGCAGCGGGACAATGTTGACGAGATTGCTTCCGATATTAACGTAGTCGCCCGGTTGCACCCCGCGCTCACCGACCACACCGTCGAAGGGTGCCACGATTTTGGTGTAGCCCAGCCGCAGCTTCGCGGCGGCCAGCGTCGCCTGTGCACCCGACAGATCGGCGGTGCGCTGCTTCTTGGTCCCCGCCAGGACTTCCAACTGGTGCCGTTGGGCGGCGATCAGCGCCCGCGCCGCATGAACATCGGCCTCGGCCTTGGCGAGATCGGCGACGGCCTGCTCCAGCTTCTGCCGGGTGCCGGCTTCGGTCTGCGTCAAGGTCTTCTGGCGATCCTGCTCCTGCTGCGCTTCGACTTGATGGGCTTCGGCCGACGCCCGCTGCGCCTCGGCCTGGGCGATCGTGGCGTATTGCAGCTCAACCTGGCTATCGAGATTATCGAGCGCGGCCTTGGCGCCTTCGACGCCGGCCTGCGCCTGGGCCACCTGCGCGTCGTAATCGGCCGGATCGATCTGAACCAGCAGATCGCCGGCCTTGACCCGCTGGAAGTCCTTGAACGCGACGACGAGAACCTCGCCAGCAACGCGGCTGCTCAGCACGCTGGTCTCGGCGCGAACATAGGCATCGTTGGTGGTCTGCACCGCAGCGCTGCCAACCCAGGCATCCCAGCGCAACGTGGCCAGCGCGACAAAGATCAACGCGGCAAGGACTGCAACGAGAGGAATCGCCAAACGGCGCAATGGGCTTTTCGGGGTCGAACGTGGAATATTCACGGCAGGTGTATCAGTCTGCGTCATTGTTGTTGACCGATGTCGAGCCGGGCAAACTTGCCGTCGGAGCCCGGGTGGAACTTGAAGTAGGTCTTGAAATCGCCCCAGCGATCGCTGTGAAACGAGCCATATAGATCCAGGCCGTTATTGTCGACCCGATCAATACTGGTGAAGCGTTCGTGTCCGACGGCATCGTCCGAAAAGTCGGTGAAGTCGCGCGGGCTGCCATCGTCGGTCAGCCTTGCATCGACCGCGAAAAGCGCACGCCATGCCGCTTTATCGCCGGCCTGCAGCGCCTCGATCGCTTCGCGCACCTTCGGATTGGTCAGCTTCTGCAGATCCATCGGACTCGCCCCCTTAACAAGTGCCTGCGGCGATCAATAGCATATCCGATGTCAGGGATAGCGGGCGGCAGGATGTTTTCCGGGGATCGCGATAGCGGCCTGCCGCAATCGACCATGCTGCTTCAAATTGTCTGCAAAATCACTGTGACGTCTGCTTTCGAAGCTCGGCCACGTCCTTTGCCGTGATCGCCGATGCCTTGGTGCCGAAACGGGCGGTGACATAGTTGGTCACGGCGGCAATCTCGGCGTCGGAATAGGCGGCGCCAAACGCCGGCATCGACACGGAACCGGGGGGCGATCGCCGCGTCGTCCCGGAAATCACGATCTGGGCGACGTTGGTGGCACCGGGATCGTTGACCGCCCACGCCCCCGTGAAGGTCGCGAACGGCGAGATCGCGCTTTCACCGGTCCAGCCGTGGCAGCTCACGCAAGCGCCCTCGAAGAGCATCTTGCCGTGCGGGTCGGGCGTCCCGGCAGCGACCTTGTGCGAAGGCGACGCCGGCGGCGCACGGGTCGCGGGCAGATCGGTCGATCCGACCGCAGGCACCGTGCGCAGATAAATCACCAGCGCCTTGATATCCTTAGGGTTCAGCTGGCTGAAACTTTCATCGACCGCCTCGCCCATCGGGCCCGACGCTGTACCGTGGCCGGCAGCGTGTCCGGCCGAAAGATAGGAGGCGATTTCCTCGTCGCGCCAGCCGCCGATCCCGGTAGCCTTGTCCGAACTGATGTTGAATGCGCGCCATCCCGCGGTAATCGCACCGGCAAATTTCTGCCGGTTGTCGAGCGCGAATGCGAGGTTTCGCGGCGTGTGGCATTCGCCGCAATGCGCCAGCGCTTCCGCAAGATACGCCCCCCTATTCCATTCCGGGCTCTGCTGCGCGTCAGGCTCGAAGCGGCGGTCGCGATTGAACAGCGTCGTCCAGAACAACATGCCCCAGCGCTGGTTGAACGGAAACGCGAGCGTATTGCGCGGTGGCACGGCGTGAACCGGCGCGAGGCTGAACAGATAGGCCTTGATCGCCAGCGCATCCGCATCCGTCAAATAGGTGTAGGACGTGAACGGCATCGCCGGATAAAGCGGCGCACCGTCGCGGCGCGTTCCGTGCTGCACGGCGTTGAGGAAATCGCGATCGCTGTAGTTGCCGATGCCGGTCTCTTTGTCAGCCGTAATGTTGGTGGAATAAAGCTCTCCGAAGGGTAGCTTGAACGCCAGCCCGCCGGCATATTCCTTGCCGCCACGGGTGGTGTGGCAGACCATGCAATCGGCGGCCTTTGCGAGATATTCCCCGCGCTTGACGATGTCGTCTTTGGCCAGCGACGCGGGAACGCCGGTCGGATCGGCCCCTTTGAAATCCGCCAATTTGACGCTGGATCCGCCGGCGAATGCCAGCGGCCCCGGACCGCGCACGAACCAAAGACCTCCGGCCACGATGATCGCGACGATGACCACGGCGCCGAGTAGATAGCGGAGTAGGGCTTTCATGCGCGCTTCCCTGCCGCTATCAATTGGCGGTCGATCGGGAGCCGTCGCAGCGCGACGCCGGTGGCGGCGTAGATCGCGTTGCGCAGCGCCGGCGGACCCGCGGTGCAGCCGGTCTCGCCGATGCCGCCGGGCGCTTCGCCACTCTTGATGACATGCACCTCGATGTTCGGCACCTGATTGATGCGCAGCATCCGATAATCGTTGAAGTTAGACTGCTGCACGCGCCCTTTGTCGATGGTGATCTCGCCATAGAGCGCGGCGGTCAGGCCGAATATCAATCCGCCCTGCAACTGGGCGGCGATGGTATCGGGGTTGACCGCAATCCCGGTATCGACCGCGGTGGTGATGCGGCGCAGATAGACCTCGCCATCGCTATCGACCTCAGCCTCCACCACCGTCGCGATGAAGCTGCCGAACGACGGCTGCACGCTGACGCCGCGGCCGACCCGCGGCGGCAGGCTGCCGCCCCATCCCGACTT
>Ga0302314_10006725_pt1 | contig 20761 bp, 5 predicted proteins | sample III_Palsa_N2_3_FD_200533 | JGI IMG/M metagenome (GOLD analysis project Ga0302314, IMG submission 200533) | Peat permafrost microbial communities from Stordalen Mire near Abisko, Sweden - III_Palsa_N2_3 | ecosystem: Environmental > Terrestrial > Soil > Palsa > Peat permafrost | place: Sweden... | reverse complement strand
TGGGGCGGCTTCATTGATGGGGTCGATGAGTTCGACCCGATGTTCTTCAGCATCTCGCCCAAAGAAGCCGAGATGATGGATCCGCAGCAGCGTCTGATGATGATCCATGTATGGAAAGCGCTGGAAGATGCCGGCTACGCCGGCTCCGCGTTGTCGGGCACCGATACTGCCATCTACGTGGGCACCGGTGCGCCCGGATACGGTGCATTGCTCAATCGCGCCAACCTCTGGGGCGCAGCTTATTCGTCGACCAGCGGGGTGCCGTCCGTCGGACCGAATCGCATCAGTTATCTGCTTGATTTCCACGGCCCGAGCGAGCCGGTGGAAACCGCCTGCTCCAGTTCGCTGGTGGCGCTGCGACGCGGCGTGGCGGCCATTCAAAACGGCGAATCGTCCGTTGCCATCGTTGGTGCAGTGAATACCATCTTGACGCCCGACGCGCATATCAGCCTCAACAAGTCCGGCATGCTGTGCGAGGACGGCCGCTGCAAGACGTTCTCGAGCGAAGCGAACGGTTATGTGCGCGGCGAAGGCGTCGCGATGCTGGTGTTGAAGAAGTTGTCCGACGCTGAGCGCGACGGCGACCACATCCATGGCCTGGTGCGCGGCACCGCGGAGAATCACGGCGGTCGAGCCAATTCACTGACGGCCCCCAATCTCAATGCCCAGGCCGCCGTGGTCAGGAAGGCCCACGAACAGGCAGGCGTCGACCCGCGAACCGTGACTTATATCGAGGCGCACGGTACCGGCACGTCGCTCGGTGACCCGGTAGAGATCAATGGCCTCAAGTCCGCCTTCAGGGATCTTTACGCGGCCACCGGCGAAAGCGCCGTTGCCGGAACGCACTGCGGGTTGGGTTCGGTCAAGACCAATATTGGCCATCTGGAACTGGCTGCCGGCATAGCGGGTGTGATCAAGGTCTTGCTGCAGATGAAGCACAAGACGTTGGTGAAGAGCCTGCACAGCGAGAGCCTCAATCCGTATATCGAACTGGAGGGCAGCCCGTTCTATGTTGTACAGGAAGCCCGCGAATGGACGGCTGTACGTGACGCGCAGGGGCGATCCCTGCCACGCCGAGCAGGCGTGAGTTCATTCGGGTTCGGTGGCGTGAATGCGCACGTTGTGCTGGAAGAATACGTCCCATCGACGGTGGTGTCTCCAGTCATGAACGAACCTGTCGTCGTCGTGGTGTCGGCGCGCAATGAAGAGCGTTTGCGCGAGCAGGTACAGCAGTTGCTCGCGTTTGTGTCTACGCCGCAGGCAGCGTCCGAGATCGTCCTGGACGATCTGGCCTATACGTTGCAGGTGGGACGTGAGGCGATGGAAGAGCGGCTTGGTCTTGTGGTGGGTTCGCTGGCCGAGCTTCGCGAGATACTGAGCGCCTATGTTGCAGGTAGGGCGGCCATCGAAAACCTGCACCGGGGCCAGGTCAGGCGCAATAAGGACGCCGTGACCGCGCTGTCCGCCAATGAGAACATGCCCCATATCGTCCGCAACTGGATCGAGAACAGCAGCTTGGACAAGCTGCTTGACGTCTGGGTGAAGGGATACGGCCTTGATTGGAGCGGCCTCTACGGCGCGCATAAACCACGCCGCATCAGTTTGCCGACGTATCCCTTTGCACGCGATCGGTATGGCATGTCCAGCGGTATGGCTGCTCGATCGAATGCGCCGACGAGCAGTGCGCTATCGCAGGTCCTGCATCCCTTGCTACATCGCAATACTTCGGACTTGTCAGTTCAACGCTACACCAGCCACTTCCATGGCGAGGAATTCTTCCTTGCCGATCACCGCGTAGCCAACATTCGTGTGCTGCCGGGGGTGGCCCAACTTGAAATGGTGCTCGCCGCTGCGCGCGAAGCGACCCATCGGGATAGCGGATTGTCGCTGAGCAAGGTGATGTGGGCTCGTCCCATCGTGGTGGGCGCGACAGGGCTCACCTTGCATCTGGCACTTCATCCGCAACAAGGCGCAGCGATTCACTACGACATCTATGGAGACGCCGAGGGCGAGATCACTTCGTACGGTCAAGGCACCATACAGGTAGCGCCGGCAGAAGCGGATGTCATCGCCAGCGGCGTCAGGCACGACCTGGCGGCATTACGTGAGCAATGCTCGATGGGGCATCTGAGTTCGGCGCAATGCTATGCCGTCTTTGACGGCAAGGGCATGCACTATGGGCCCGGCTTCCGCGGCCTGAACGATGTGTTTGTGGGCCATGGCCAGGTGCTGGCGCAGATTTCGCTGCCGGTTTCGGTGGCGTCGTCGCTAAACCACTACCTACTGCATCCGAGCTTGCTCGATGCAGCCTTGCAAGCCCCGCTGGGGCTTCAGATGGCAGCCATCGGAACGGGTGACATCGCACTGGCGTTGCCGTTTGCGCTTGAAGCTCTGGAAGTGCTGGCGCCTTGCCCGAGTCAGATATGGGCGGTCGTGCGTTACAGCGCAGGCACTGCTGCGGGCGATGCGGTCCAGAAACTCGATATCGACTTGTGCGATCCGACAGGCCTCGTCTGCGTACGCTTCAAACAATTCAGTTTCCGTCCTTTCGATCCGAAACCGACACGCGGTACGAATATTGATCGAAATACTGCGGCCATGGCCGATTCAATCGGCGTTACCCCAACCAGCAGCCGAGAGACTCGCGAGACAACGGCTACCGCTGCCCAGACGGCCCTGCCTGTGAATGACCTTCTGCGTGAAAAGAGCACCTTGCAGTTCAAGAAACTGATTGGCAACAGCATCAAATTGCCGGCGGATGCCATTGAGGCGGACGTCAGTTTCGACGAGTACGGCATCGATTCTTTCCTCGTCATGGAATTGACCAATGCGTTAGGCGATGTATTCGGTGCCGACAACATCAGTACGACGTTGCTGTTCGAGTATCAGAGCATTGAGAGCTTGGTCGAGTACTTCATGCAGACTAAAGCGGAGGCCTTGATGCGCTGGACGGGCCTGGACGCGGCCGTCGCAACACTAGCGCCGGTCATTGAAGCAGTAGCGGATGGCATTGCCACTGCGCCGCACTCGCTCCATGCCGTCGCAGCAATGGTCAATGCAACGACATCCGCCGTGACGCAACCGTTGAACCCCGTCTTGACGCCAAGGTCAACCATGCCTGCGTCGCCCCGTTTCCGCGTGCAGGAAAGCGTGCCAGGGGTAGCACCGACAAGGGTGGATGCGCTAGTCGCCTCGCGCTTCGATGTGGCAATCATCGGCCTGTCCGGACGCTATCCAGGAGCTGCCGATGTCAACCGGTTCTGGGACAACCTTGCCGCAGGGCGCAACTGCATTTCGGAGGTGCCGCCAGAGCGCTGGGAGCACAGCCGGTTCTTCGACGAGAAAAAAGCTCAGAGTGGAAAGACCTACACTCGCTGGGCAGGTCTTCTGGATGATGTGGATTGCTTCGATCGGCTGTTTTTCAACATCACGCCGCATGACGCGCAGCAGATGAGCCCGCAGGAACGGCTGTTCCTGCAAGAAGCTTATGCAAGTATCGAAGATGCTGGTTATACGCCGGAGAACTTGTGCCCGAGCAGAAAGGTCGGTTCGTTTGTCGGTGTCGTGAACGAGCACTACGCAACCGGTGTGCGTTTTTGGTCGATCGCCAATCGCATCTCCTATCTGTTCAATTTTCACGGCCCCAGCATGGCGGTCGATACGGCCTGCTCGTCCTCATTGACGGCGGTACACCTGGCGATTGAAAGCCTGCGCAGTGGCGATAGTGAAGTGGCCATTGCGGGTGGCGTAAATTTGATCGTGGCGCCAGCCCACCTGATCGATCTTTCGTCGATCATGATGTTGTCCAGCGGCGACAAATGTAAGCCGTTTGCAGTTGATGGCGATGGGTTCGTGGATAGCGAAGCGGTGGGCGCCATCGTGCTCAAACCCATACACCGGGCGGTTGCCGACGGCGACCACATCTACGGTGTCATCAAGGGCAGTGCGGTCAATTCCGGTGGAAAGACCCATGGCTATATGGCGCCCAACCCGAATATGCAGGCGCAATTGGTGAGCGATGCACTGCAACGGGCAGGTGTCGATGCGCGCAGTGTCAGTTACATGGAGGCGCACGGTACGGGCACACTTCTGGGTGATCCGATCGAGATCGCGGGGCTATCGAAGGCCTTCCGCCACTGGACGCAAGACACCCAGTTCTGTGCCATCGGTTCGGCCAAGTCAAACGTCGGTCACAGCGAGAGCGCGAGCGGTTTCGTGGGCATCAGCAAGGTCTTGATGCAGATGAAACACCAGACGCTGGCACCGAGTCTGCACGCGGGTACACTCAATCCGAAAATCAGATTCGCCGATACGCCCTTCGTTTTGCAGCAGAAGCTCGCTCCCTGGCGGCGTCCGATCCTGGAGCTTGACGGTCAACCGCAAGAGCGCCCGAGAATCGCCGGTGTTTCCTCGTTTGGCGCCGGTGGGGCGAACGCCCACGTGGTAATCGAAGAATATATCTCGCCGCTCAATGCAAACGAGGTTCTGACTCAGGCGAGCCGTGGCCCAGCCATGATTGTACTATCGGCCCGCAACGACGACCGGCTGAAGGAACAAGTGCAGCGGCTGCTGGCGGCCATCATCTCGACCCGAATTGATGTCGATCTGACCCTGACCAACGTGGCCTACACCCTGCAGGTTGGTCGCGACGCGATGGAGGAGAGACTGGCGCTGCTGGTGGATTCGCTTGACGATCTGCAGTTCAAGCTGACAGCCTTCGCCGCCGGCCGTGAGGACGTTGAGGGTGTGTATCGAGGCCACGCCAAACGCAAGGCCTTGTCGATGCTATCCGGCGATGAGGACATGGACATGACGATCCAGGCGTGGGTCGCGAAGGGCAAGTTCGGCAAGTTGCTGGACCTGTGGGTCAAGGGCTTCAGCTTTGACTGGAACGTCCTGTATGAGAAAGAAAGCGGCATCAGCCATCCCAGCCGTATAAGCCTGCCTACTTATCCGTTTGCGAGGGAAAGTTACTGGACCGACGTTGCCTATCCGGATCCGTCGAGCGCTCTGGCGACGGCAAGTCCACCGCAGCTGTTTACTCATCGCGATATCGCGGCTTCGCCCGCGGCACCTGTCATGGCGCCCTCGAATGAGGCTGATGCAACGCCAGCGACTGGAGCGGAGCAGTTGCCCGACTCCGGCTCCCCGAGCCTGCCAGACGCATCCGACATCGTCATGGTGGCGCCTGCATTACCCTCCATCGCGTTATCGGATGTAGAAGACTCGACATCGCTGACCCGTCACAAGCAAGTCATGCTCACGATATGGCAGGAGTTATTTGGACGTCCATCGGTGGAGATCGACGACGATTTCTTTGAGCTTGGTGGAGATTCCCTGTTGGGAATGCAACTGATATCCAGGATTCGCGCCGAATTCGGGATCGAAGTGGAGATGAGCCTGATCTTCGAAGCGCCGACCTTGAAGTCGCTCATCGCAAGCATCAAGTTGCTCGATACGACAGCGGGGCCGACGAGCGAACATGAGACTCCATCGGCGATACAACCCGTCACGGGCGGGACACTTGAGCAGCAGCTGAGTTACTGGAAGCAGCAACTCGCTGGCAGCCCGGGCTTGTTGACCCTACCCACCGACCGGCCACGGCCACCCGAACAGACTCAATCGGGTGCTTCGCTGCTGTATAGCATTCCGGTATCGCTGGTATCGGAACTGCAAGCCCTGGGCCGGCAGAGCCAAAGCACGCTGTTCATGACGTTGTGCGCGGCGTTCAATGTGCTGCTGGCCCGCTATTCGGGGCAGAGCGATATCTGCATCGGTACGCCGATTGCCAATCGCAATCGCAGCGAGATCGAAGACCTGGTGGGCTTCTTCGTCAACACGCTGGTGCTGCGGACCCAGGTCGACCTGACGCTCGATTTCAAGACGTTGTTGCAGCAGATACGCCGTCACACGCTGGATGCCTATGCGCACCAGGATGTGCCGTTCGAGCAACTGGTCGAAGCGTTGCGGCCGGAGCGCCACGCCAGCTATACGCCGCTGTTCCAGGTGTTGCTGGTGTTGCAGAACACCCCGATGACCAAGCTGTCCTTGCCGGGCCTGCAGCTGGAGCTCGTCCCGAGTGAAAGCGTCACGACGCATTTCGATCTGGCGCTGAACCTGACCGACGAAGGCAAGGACGGTTTGCAGGGCTGCTTCGAATACAGCACGGACCTGTTCGATGCCAGCACCGTGGCGCGTATCGCGGAGCACTTCACACACTTGCTGCAGGCGATCGTGGCGCAACCGGAGAGCCCGGTGGGCGAGCTGGCGATGCTGGGTGAAGCCGAACGTCAGCAGCTGCTCGCCACGTTCAACGACACGGCCACGGTCTATCCAAACGTCCAGCCGGACACAGCGACCCTGCATCAGCTGTTCGAAGTGCAGGCCGCACGTAGCCCCGACCACGTCGCGGTGATCTACGAGGGCGTGTCGTTGAGCTACGCGCAACTCAATACGCAAGCCAACCGGTTGGCGCGTCACCTGCGCAGCCTGGGCGTGGGGCCGGACACCCTGGTCGGCCTGTGCGTCGAGCGTTCACTGGCGATGATCGTGGCGCTGTACGCCATCCTCAAGGCGGGCGGTGCGTATGTGCCGTTGGACCCGACCTATCCGCCGGAACGACTGGCCACGATCCTGGCCGATGCGCAGCCCGTGGTGGTGCTGGCGCAAGCGCACTTGCGCGATACCGTCGTGGCGTTGCACGGCGTACCGGTGTTCTGCCTGGACAGTGATACGGCCATCCTGAGCACTTATGCGCACGACAATCTGGCGAACCACACGCAGCCGACCCATCTCGCTTATGTGATCTATACCTCCGGCTCGACCGGCAAACCCAAGGGCGTGGGCATCGAGCACCAGGGCATCGTCAACCGGCTGCAATGGATGCAGCAAGCGTATCCGCTGACGGCCTCCGACCGGATCCTGCAGAAGACCCCCTTCAGCTTCGATGTCTCGGTGTGGGAGTTCTTCTGGCCCTTGCTGGAGGGAGCGACCCTGGTGGTGGCCAAGCCGGGTGGTCATCAGGACGTGACGTACCTGGCCACGCTGATCGATGCGCAAGGCATCACGACCGCGCATTTTGTGCCGCCGATGCTGGAGGTGTTTCTCAACGAATCGGCCGCCGACTGCGGCGGATCGCTGCGGCAGGTGATGTGCAGCGGCCAGGCGCTGCCGCTGGAATTGCAGGAGCGTTTCTTTGCCAAGTGGGACCATGTCGCCCTGCATAACCTTTACGGTCCGACCGAAGCGTCGGTGGACGTGACGTCATGGGAATGCCGCAAGGACAGCACGCTGAGCTGCGTGCCGATCGGACGGCCCATTGCGAATATCCAGATCCATATCCTGGACGGATCGCTCAATCCGGTGCCGGTGGGTGTGATCGGTCATCTGTACATCGCGGGCATCGGTTTGGCCCGCGGTTACCTCAATCGTCCGGAGCTGACGGCCCAGACCTTCATCCCCAACCCGTTCAGTGCCGAGCCCGGTGCGCGGATGTACCTGTCGGGCGATCTGGCACGCTATCTGCCCGATGGCACGATCGAATACCTGGGCCGCAGCGACCACCAGGTGAAGATCCGGGGCTTGCGTATCGAGCTGGGCGAAATCGAATCGACCCTGGCGACGCTGGAGGCGGTGCGCGACGTGGTGGTGCTGGCCAGGGAGGACAGCGCGGGCGACCAGCGGCTGGTGGCCTATTTGGTAGCCTATGAAGGGCAGGCCATGCCGGACGTCGCGCAGCTGCGCACGATCCTGCTGCGGACGCTGCCGGAGTACATGGTGCCGGGCTACTTCATCACGCTCGACCAGCTGCCGCTGACGTCGAACGGCAAGGTCGATCGCAAGGCGCTGCCGGCGCCAGACCTGGCCCAAAGCGATGTGGCCTATGTGGCACCGCGCACGCCTACCGAAGAAATCATGGCCGGTCTTTGGGCCGAAGTGCTGAAGCTGGATATGGTCGGCATCCATGACGATTTCTTTGCGCTGGGTGGCCATTCACTGCTGGCGACGCAACTGATGTCGCGCATACGCAGTGCGCTGCAAGTCGAATTGTCTTTGCGCGCCCTGTTCGAAGCGCCGACGATTTCAGCTCTGATGCTGAAGGTGGATGCAGCCGATAGCGGCGTGAGCGCTTCACCGCTGTTGCCCGTGAACCGCGATGCGCCGCTGCCGTTGTCGTTTGCCCAGGCGCGCCTGTGGTTCCTAGATCAGCTGGAGCGCCATACCGCGATCTACAATATTCCGTCCGCCATTCGGTTGAGTGGCCATCTCGACGTAGACATGCTGGAGCACACGCTCAACGAAATCGTGCGCCGCCATGAGGGCCTGCGTACCTCGTTCGTCATGGTTGATGACGAGCCCGTGCAGATCATCGCGCCGACATTGACGCTGCCGTTGGCGATGACCGACCTGAGCAATTTGCCGGCCGTGGAACGTGATGAACAGGTACGTCGGCGCTTGCAGGACGACGTGACCAGACCTTTCGATCTTGCGGTCGGTCCCTTGATTCGCTTCTGCCTGCTCAAGCTTGCCGACGAGGAGCATGTTCTGCTCTTGACGATGCATCACATCGTTTCCGACGGCTGGTCGGTCGGCGTTGTCATGCGAGAGTTGGCCATCTTGTATCGATCCTTCACGCAAGGACTGCCATCGCCACTATCGGATCTGCCGATTCAGTACGCGGACTTTGCGCAGTGGCAGCGGGAGTGGCTGAGTGAGGACGTACTCGAGCCGCAGCTGAGTTACTGGAAACAGCAGCTTGCCGACAGCCCGAGTTTGTTGACACTGCCCACGGATCGACCGCGACCTTCGCGGTTGAGCCATGAGGGAGCAATGCTGTCGTTCATCGTGCCAGCGGCGCTGGTGTCGGGGCTGCAGGGTTTGGGTCGCCAGACACAAAGCACGCTGTTCATGACGTTGTGCGCGGCCTTCAACGTATTGCTGGCCCGCTATTCGGGCCAGAGCGATCTCTGCATCGGTACGCCGATTGCCAATCGCAACCGCAGCGAAATCGAAGACCTGGTGGGCTTCTTCGTCAACACGCTGGTGTTGCGTACCCAGCTTGATCTGGCGCTCGATTTCAAGACGCTGCTGCAGCAGGTACGGCAGTGTGCGCTGAATGCCTATGCGCACCAGGACGTACCGTTTGAGCAATTGGTTGAAGCTTTACGGCCGGAGCGCCATACCAGCTACACGCCGTTGTTCCAGGTGATGCTGGTACTGCAGAACACGCCCATGGATGAATTGACGTTGCCGGGCCTGTCGATAAAAGCGGTGGATAGTGAAAGCGTCACTGCCAAATTCGACCTCACGCTGATCCTGACCGAGAGCAAGGACGGTTTGCGGGGATGCTTCGAATACAGCACGGATCTGTTCGACGCCGCCACCATCACCCGTATGGCGGGCCATTTCACCTACCTGCTGCAGGCTATCGTGGCCAACCCGGACAGGGCGATCGGCGAGCTGACGATACTGGGCAATACCGAACGCCATCGACTGCTGCATACCTTCAACGATACGGCAGCCGTTTATCCAGCCGAGACGTTCCGCTCCGCTGGGCTGTGCATTCATCAGCGTTTCGAACAGCTGGCGCAGCAAACACCCACGGCGTTGGCCGTCATCGATGGCGAGGAGTGCTATAGCTACGAACAGCTCAACCAAAACGCCAATCGGCTGGCGCACCTGCTAGGCAGGCGCGGGATCCGTGACGGCGATACCGTCGCCATCGCGTTGCCGCGCGGCATCGATCTCATCGTAGCCGAGCTGGCCGTCATCAAGGCCGGGGCGGCCTATGTGCCGCTGGACGCCATTCTTCCGCTCGATCGCCAGACGCACATGCTCAAGGACTGCGGCGCCCGGTGCGTGATCACCTATAGCGGCATCGATGCGCCGGATATCGTGCGGCGGGTGGAGCTGGATCGGGCCGATACCCGCGTCGAACTGACCCAGCAACCCGACCACAATCTGGCGACGATCACCGATGGCGCCGTCTGTGCGTACATCATGTACACCTCCGGTTCGACCGGACAGTCGAAGGGTGTGCAGATTCCGCATCGTGCGATCGAGCGGCTGGCGATCAACAACGGTTACCTGGACTTGCAGGCTGATGATCGCTTTGCCTGCGCCGCCAACCCTGCCTTCGACGCCAGCACCCTGGAAATATGGGTTCCCCTGCAAACCGGTGCGGCCATCGTCATCGTAAGTCAGGACGACCTGATGGCGCCGGCCAAGCTGGCCAAGCTCATCGACGAGCAGCACGTTACGTGTATGTGGATGACGGTGGGCCTGTTCAACCAATATGCGCCGGCATTGGGTGCTGCGATATCCCAACTACGTGCGTTGATCGTGGGCGGCGATGTGCTTGACCCCCATACCATCGGACAGGTCTTGCAGAACCATCCGCCGAAGCGATTGATCAACGGCTATGGACCGACCGAAACCACCACCTTCGCGGCTACCTATGACATCACGCATGTGCTGCCGGGCCGCAGCATTCCCATCGGGCGGCCGATCGGCAACACCTGTATTTATTTGCTTGACCCGAATCTGCAGCCGGTACCGATCGGTGTCGCTGGCGAGCTTTATATCGGCGGCATGGGCGTCGCCCTTGGCTATATCAATCTTCCCGCTCTGACGCAGGAAAGATTTATCGTCGACCCGTTTGCGCCGGCGAACCATGCCGACGCCCGCTTGTACAAAACCGGCGACCTGGGACGTTACTTGCCCGACGGCAACATCGAGTTTCTGGGCCGTAACGACTTCCAGGTGAAGATCCGCGGTTTCCGCATCGAGCTGGGGGAGATCGAGGCGAAGCTGAAGCTGCTGCCACAAGTTCGCGAAGCCATGGTGCTGGCTCGCGAAGACAACGCTGGCGACAAGCGGCTGGTGGCCTATCTGGTGGCGTATGAAGGGCAGGGTGTGCCTGACGCAACCCAACTGCGCAGTATTCTGCTGCAGACACTGCCGGAATACATGGTGCCGAGCTACTTCATCACGCTCGATCGCATACCGCTGACGCCGAACGGCAAGGTGGATCGCAAAGCACTGCCGGCGCCAGACATGACGCGCAGCGACGAAGGTTATGCCGCGCCGCGCACGCCGGCGGAAGAAATCATGGCGGGACTCTGGGCGGAAGTTTTGAAGCTGGACAAGGTCGGCATTCACGACGATTTCTTCGCGCTTGGCGGTCACTCATTGCTGGCCACGCAACTGATGTCGCGCGTGCGGCGCAGCGCGCTGCAAGCCGAATTGCCGTTGCGGTCACTGTTCGAAGCGCCGACGATTGCGGCCTTGATGCTGAAGGTGACCGAAGTCGATAGCCGCAATGTCGCCACGCGGATCGTGCGTATCGATCGTAGTGAACCACTGCCATTGTCGTTTGCCCAGACACGCCTGTGGTTCCTGGATCAATTGCAACGCCACAATGCGTTCTACAACATCCCGTCCGCCGTTCGTTTGACCGGCCGTCTCGAAGTCGATGCACTGGAGCGTACGCTTAACGAGGTTTTGCGCCGGCATGAGGCTCTACGCACCTTATTTGCTGTCGTTGACGATGAACCTGTGCAAATCATCGTGCCGACATTGACGCTACCGTTGCCGATCACCGATCTCGGCGACCTGTCGCCCGCGGAACGTGAGTTGCAGGTGCGCCTGCGTCTGCAGCGCGAAGTGGCCAAGCCTTTTGACCTTGCCGTCGGCCCGTTGATTCGCTTCAGCCTGATCCGGCTTGCCGAGGAGGAGCACGTCCTGCTGTTTACGATGCACCACATCGTTTCCGACGGCTGGTCCATGGGCATCGTGGCGCGGGAGGTGGCTGTCCTGTATTGGTCCTTCACTCAAGGCCAGGCGTCGCCGTTATCGGACTTGCCGATTCAATACGCGGACTTTGCGCATTGGCAGCGGCAGTGGTTGAGCGGAAACGTGCTGGAACGCCAGCTGAGTTACTGGAAGCAGCAACTCGCTGGCAGCCCGGGCTTGTTGACCCTACCCACCGACCGGCCACGGCCACCCGAACAGACTCAATCGGGTGCTTCGCTGCTGTATAGCATTCCGGTATCGCTGGTATCGGAACTGCAAGCCCTGGGCCGGCAGAGCCAAAGCACGCTGTTCATGACGTTGTGCGCGGCGTTCAATGTGCTGCTGGCCCGCTATTCGGGGCAGAGCGATATCTGCATCGGTACGCCGATTGCCAATCGCAATCGCAGCGAGATCGAAGACCTGGTGGGCTTCTTCGTCAACACGCTGGTGCTGCGGACCCAGGTCGACCTGACGCTCGATTTCAAGACGTTGTTGCAGCAGATACGCCGTCACACGCTGGATGCCTATGCGCACCAGGATGTGCCGTTCGAGCAACTGGTCGAAGCGTTGCGGCCGGAGCGCCACGCCAGCTATACGCCGCTGTTCCAGGTGTTGCTGGTGTTGCAGAACACCCCGATGACCAAGCTGTCCTTGCCGGGCCTGCAGCTGGAGCTCGTCCCGAGTGAAAGCGTCACGACGCATTTCGATCTGGCGCTGAACCTGACCGACGAAGGCAAGGACGGTTTGCAGGGCTGCTTCGAATACAGCACGGACCTGTTCGATGCCAGCACCGTGGCGCGTATCGCGGAGCACTTCACACACTTGCTGCAGGCGATCGTGGCGCAACCGGAGAGCCCGGTGGGCGAGCTGGCGATGCTGGGTGAAGCCGAACGTCAGCAGCTGCTCGCCACGTTCAACGACACGGCCACGGTCTATCCAAACGTCCAGCCGGACACAGCGACCCTGCATCAGCTGTTCGAAGTGCAGGCCGCACGTAGCCCCGACCACGTCGCGGTGATCTACGAGGGCGTGTCGTTGAGCTACGCGCAACTCAATACGCAAGCCAACCGGTTGGCGCGTCACCTGCGCAGCCTGGGCGTGGGGCCGGACACCCTGGTCGGCCTGTGCGTCGAGCGTTCACTGGCGATGATCGTGGCGCTGTACGCCATCCTCAAGGCGGGCGGTGCGTATGTGCCGTTGGACCCGACCTATCCGCCGGAACGACTGGCCACGATCCTGGCCGATGCGCAGCCCGTGGTGGTGCTGGCGCAAGCGCACTTGCGCGATACCGTCGTGGCGTTGCACGGCGTACCGGTGTTCTGCCTGGACAGTGATACGGCCATCCTGAGCACTTATGCGCACGACAATCTGGCGAACCACACGCAGCCGACCCATCTCGCTTATGTGATCTATACCTCCGGCTCGACCGGCAAACCCAAGGGCGTGGGCATCGAGCACCAGGGCATCGTCAACCGGCTGCAATGGATGCAGCAAGCGTATCCGCTGACGGCCTCCGACCGGATCCTGCAGAAGACCCCCTTCAGCTTCGATGTCTCGGTGTGGGAGTTCTTCTGGCCCTTGCTGGAGGGAGCGACCCTGGTGGTGGCCAAGCCGGGTGGTCATCAGGACGTGACGTACCTGGCCACGCTGATCGATGCGCAAGGCATCACGACCGCGCATTTTGTGCCGCCGATGCTGGAGGTGTTTCTCAACGAATCGGCCGCCGACTGCGGCGGATCGCTGCGGCAGGTGATGTGCAGCGGCCAGGCGCTGCCGCTGGAATTGCAGGAGCGTTTCTTTGCCAAGTGGGACCATGTCGCCCTGCATAACCTTTACGGTCCGACCGAAGCGTCGGTGGACGTGACGTCATGGGAATGCCGCAAGGACAGCACGCTGAGCTGCGTGCCGATCGGACGGCCCATTGCGAATATCCAGATCCATATCCTGGACGGATCGCTCAATCCGGTGCCGGTGGGTGTGATCGGTCATCTGTACATCGCGGGCATCGGTTTGGCCCGCGGTTACCTCAATCGTCCGGAGCTGACGGCCCAGACCTTCATCCCCAACCCGTTCAGTGCCGAGCCCGGTGCGCGGATGTACCTGTCGGGCGATCTGGCACGCTATCTGCCCGATGGCACGATCGAATACCTGGGCCGCAGCGACCACCAGGTGAAGATCCGGGGCTTGCGTATCGAGCTGGGCGAAATCGAATCGACCCTGGCGACGCTGGAGGCGGTGCGCGACGTGGTGGTGCTGGCCAGGGAGGACAGCGCGGGCGACCAGCGGCTGGTGGCCTATTTGGTAGCCTATGAAGGGCAGGCCATGCCGGACGTCGCGCAGCTGCGCACGATCCTGCTGCGGACGCTGCCGGAGTACATGGTGCCGGGCTACTTCATCACGCTCGACCAGCTGCCGCTGACGTCGAACGGCAAGGTCGATCGCAAGGCGCTGCCGGCGCCAGACCTGGCCCAAAGCGACGTGGCCTATGTGGCACCGCGCACGCCTACCGAAGAAATCATGGCCGAAATATGGGCTGATGTGCTTCAAACCGGTCGCGTCGGCGTACAGGATGAATTCTTTGCGCTGGGCGGTCACTCCATGTTGGCGGTGCAACTGGTTTCGCAGTTGCGCAAACGTGCCGCCATAGAAATCCAGCTGCGCAATCTGTTCTCCCATCCGACCCTGGGCGCACTGGCGGCGTTCGTCGATTCGAGCAAAACCGTATCCCGGCATCCGAATCTTGTGCCGATTCGTCCCCAGGGGCATTTGGCGCCGCTATTCCTGATTCATCCCGTCGGTGGCGAAGTTCAGTACGCGTTCGACCTGGCGCGGCACCTGGACGCCGATCAACCCGTTTACGCACTGGCGGCCAGCGGCCTGGTCGTCGGCGAAACGCCGCGTGCAAGCATCACCGAGATGGCGGCCGTCTACCTGGAGGCGATACGGGAGGTCCAGAGCGCCGGTCCTTATACAGTGGCAGGCTGGTCGCTGGGCGGCATGATTGCTTACGAGATTGCCCGCCAACTCGTCGAGGCGGGTGAGACGGTGAACTTCGTGGGGATGATCGACACGGGCAGCAGTCAATTCCTGCGCACCCAATGGCACGCAAAAAATGTCGCCGATTTCGATGAATGCAGGACGTTCTTGAACTGGATCATCGATCAGCATCAGGGCGCATTCGATGCGCGACAGCATCCTGCGTATGGCGAGTTGACGGCACTGGCGCAGAGCAGGGATATCGACGCCATGCTCACCGTCTGCCAACGCGAAGCACTATTGCCGGCACATCTCGACATGGCCTTCGTGAAGCAGATTTTTGCTGTCCATCTCGGGGGTGCCAAGGCAGCCATAGAATATGAAACGCCACTTGTGCCGGTGACCGTGATACTACTCACCGCAGACCACCACGGGGTTGAAGATGCGACGCTGGGCTGGAGCGACGTGTTGGGCCAGCACCTTCATGTGACGCGCATCGGCGGTAGTCATATGTCGATCGTGAAATCGCCACACATCGAGAAACTGGCGCATGAAATTTCGAACAGGATAAAGCGATATTCCGCACGCATTGAGCTGTCGTACGTCGATTAATAGCCGCCATAAACAGTCGTCTTGAATTTCACTCTTGCACTCAGGAAAGCCATCATGGATTCAAACACCACAGCCCCCGAATCGAATGTGGAGACCACGGAAGAACTGAAGTATTCACGCATGATCGCGGACTTGCCTTTCCCAAAGGGTCAAGTGTATTTCGGCAATATCCTGCAGCTCGCGGGGCGTCAATCGCACCTGACACTTGCCAAGTGGCATCGTGAACTGGGACCTTTCTATCGAATCAATGCCATGGGGCGTCAGGTTGTCGTGATTGCGGAACGCAACGCGGCCGACAGCATCCTGCGTGACCGTCCAGCGGGCTTCAGGCGTAGCCAGAACACCCGCACGATCATGAACGAGTTGAACATCGGTGGCGTCATCACGGCAGAGGGCGATGACTGGCGCAAGCAGCGCAAGCTGGTCATGGGTGGCCTCAGCGTCGAGGTCATCCGTAACTTCTTTCCCACCATGATCTTCATGACGGAACGCCTGATGCGGCGCTGGAAAGTCCAGCTTGCGGAAGGCAGGCCGGTTGACCTGCAGCGCGACCTGAAGGCCATGGCGCTGGACATCATCGTGGGCCTTTCGATGGGGCATGACATCGATGCGGTCGATGATGAGGAGAAACATCTGCAGCGCAACTTCGACAATATGTTGCGACGGCTGGAGAGGCGCAGCGCTTCGCTATTCCCTTATTGGCGCTATCTGAGGATGCCGGTCGACCATGCCGTCGACAAGTCGTCCGCCAACGTCGAGAAAGCGGTGATGCAGTTCGTCATCAATGCGCGAGCGCGCATGAAAGAGAAGCCGGAACTGTATGAAAAGCCCACCAACATGCTGGAGGCCATGATCGCCGCAAGCGAGACCCCCGGCTCGAACTTCACCGATCAGGAACTCATCAGCAACGCTGTGTTGAGTGTGATCGGTGGCGAAGACACGACGGCCAACACGCTGTCATGGATGATGAACTTGCTGGCCGAGAATCCTGCCGCAGCAGCCAAGCTGACAGCCGAGGTGGACGCTGTACTGGGCGACGAACCACTCATGCGCGACTGGGAGCTGATGAAGCAACTTCCCTATCTCGATGCCGTTCACAACGAAGCTCAGCGGTTGAGGTCCGTTGCGCCCCTGATCGGAGTCATCAGCAACGCCGACTGCACGGTCGCCGATCTGTTTATCCCGAAGGACACGCCGATCATCGTATCGACCTCGGCTGAGGGGCTGGACGAAGCACAGTTTCCAGACAATGACCTGTTCCAGCCGGAACGCTGGATCTTCGAGCAGAAGCCGCCGAAGGAAGATGACCCCAACCGCAAGCTGTTTCCGTTCGGCGGCGGCGCGCGCATGTGTCCTGGCCGTTTCCTGGCACTGACCGAAATCAAGATGGTGGTATCGATGGTCATGCGTAACTTCGAGCTTGAAGTGGATACCAAGGCACCCCCCGTCGAGCAGGTCATGAACTTTTTCGTCGGGCCCAGTGCAGTTCCGGTGCGTCTGAAACTTCGTGCCTAGTCTTTATTCGCCAGCGGCCACGGACCACCACGGACGACGTCACGAAGGTAAGCTGATGCACGCCCGACAAAGACAGGGGAATACATAGCATGGACAGATCGCGAGGTTGCCACGCCGGGGCAGCAGACAGCACCAGCCGTGCCAGTTACCGAACGCCGGTCGCCCTGCGCGGTTCCCAGGCTTATGCCGGTGAAGCTACATCTTTGGGAGTTCCGCATTGAATTCGAATAGTGTGGGTGTTGGCTTTGATTTCAGGATCGCCAAGCGAATTCTGAATGTCTCGATTCCCTTGATGGGATCCATGGTCGGAAATCTGATCATGATGCTCGTCGACCGGATCTGCCTCGCGAGATATTCCAGTGACGCATTGTCTGCCTCCGGTCCAGCCATCTATACGGCGATGGCCATCATCGGCGTCTTCGTCTCGATCGTCGGATTTTCGAGGTCGTTCGTTGCACAGGCATTCGGACGGGCCGGGCAAGGGGAAGCTGCCTATCAGGCAGCTGTCGGCATCCTGATCGGCATTGCGCTGGCCACCCTTCTGTTTCTGCTGGCTCCGCTGATCGAGCTGATTCCGTTTTTGAGCAGCAGACCGATAAACATTACCCGGCTGGAATCGCAATTCCTGTACTGGGCGGCGTATTTCGGCAGCGTAATGACATTGAATGTGGCGCTTTCGTCTTACTTCAACGGGATTGGCAAGACCCGCATTACCCTGATCGTCGGACTGATCGGGCAGGCCGTGGATATCTTCATGACGATCGGGTTGGTGTTCGGCAAATTCGGGTTGCCCGAGTTGGGCATGCGAGGCTCGGCCATTGGGACATTGCTCGGCACGCTGACGATGTTCGTCTTTTATTTTTACTACATACCCAGCGACGTTTGGGCCAATGTGAAAGCACTGATAGTGAAGCGCAGCAGTTTCAGCGTGGCTGCCATGTTACCGCGCATCAAGAAGAGCTTGGCATTGGGTGCCTGCACGGGTATCGACAACTTCGGAAGCGTGTTTTTCATCTGGATGATTGCTGGCCTGGGAGCGATCTCGCTGGCAGCGAACAACGTCAATCTGACGATCACCAATATCGGGATCATCCCGCTTATCGGACTCAGCATCGGGTGCAGCGTACTGTGCGGAAATGCCATCGGTGAGGACGACTATCCACAGATACCCAAGATCCTCTTCGTCACGATGGCGATCGAGCTGATGTACATCGCGGTCATTTCGTTTTTCCAGATCGCAACGCCTGGTCTCATACTCAGTCCATTCGGGCTGTCTGACAAACCGGAAATCCAGGGAGTGGCCTTCGCGACCTCCCGGATACTGTGGACCTACTCGGTGGCCTTCGCGCTGGCTATGACGGGGTCTTCGGTTCTGGAGAGCTTCGGACTTACCAGATTTCTATTCATCACCCGCTTGGTCTTGATGTGGGCGGTGAGCATTCCCACGATCTACCTGATGACCGTATCGCATACCGGACATGCAGACTTCCTTCCGCGCTGCTGGGTCGTCGGTTCGATGTTCGAGGCGGCGATCGGTGTGCTGTATTTCTGGCGAATCCTGTCTGCGGTAAAGAACCGCCAGAATGGCATCCTGGTGGCGAACATCCAGTCTTCGGCAGAATTGGGGTGATGGCAATTGCACACTATATGCGTGTGATTGGGCATTCGCGACGACATGCTAGGGAAACTCTGAACAAGTTTGCTGCGTCGTGGTGAAAAAGCCGCATCGCGTTGAAGGATACCCGCATGAGCCAGCTGAGCACCTCCGATGCCGAGTATGCCGGCAATCGCAAATGGACATGGCGGGGAGCGTTCCTGGCGGAGATGGATAAGATGGTGCCATGGGCTGCCTCAAGGCAGCAGTGCGTACGAAGGTGGAGCGCGTGCATGACTGCGTACGGAATGCATTGATCGGCTTGCTTGAGGCAATGAATCGCTTTGACCTACCCGAGATGTGAGCTTTCAAACGTACGCCCGCCACCGGGTACGTGGAGCTGTATTCAATGGTGTACGGACTTTACGCGAGAGTCTGACGCAGGACGCACGAAACTATGACCAGATGGCTGCTGTACTTGATCGAATGGAATTTTCGCTGCGCGAACGCATCCTGGTCCTGGCGCACTGGCATCTTCGTTACGGTGCCGAGATGATCTACCTCCAGCTGCGTCAGGCCGGGCTGGTGGCCAATCACAAGCGAGTTGGCCGGCTCTATGCCTTGATAAAGCTGTAGGTGTGTCGGTGTAAACGCAAAGAGGTGCCGGTATCCGAGCGGTAGCCGCTGAGTCGGCCGGGCATCGCCAATGAAGTACGGTCGATGGACTTCGTGTTCGATCGCACGGCCGAAGGTCGTGTCATCAAATGCCTGTTGAACGCATTCACCTCCTCAAGCGAATGATGAACGGCATGGAACTTCCAGATCCATCTCCACGAATACCGCACGTGGTGAAACCGGTTGTAGAAGAATTCATTCGATGGGCGGTGCAAACGGATGTCGCGATTTCGTCTTGCCTACGTTGCCGCAGACTAGGGTGGCGGGACAGGGCAAGCGCATGGCGACGGCATCGTGGTGATCTGGCGATGGTATCCCGGGAGGGGTAGCCGGAGGCTGTTTCACGGCCTGATGTTGCACACCAGCACGGCTCCCGGTACTATTCGCCCTCTGAAGCGGGTTGGAGCGATATGCGTAAGGGCTCTAGTTAGATAGAGTACGGAGCATGTCCCCGCTACCAGATCTTTCTTGATGCAAGAAAGCCTCCTTGTGAGGCTTTTTTGTTGGGCGCACGGATGCGTCGCATCGGGCCTCAGTTGATGGCTTCGGTGTCCGATGGAGCTGCAAGAGAGGGACATCGGCGAGATATGGAAATGGGCCGTCGGAGCCCATTTTTTGTTTCTGCTGTTCTGAAAGTGTGATCGGGTAAAGGCAAATCGATGGATACACAGGCACTGGCACAACGCTTCACCGAGGTACTGGCCGATCTGGGCCTGGAATGCCTTGGCGTGGAGTTCACCCCGTCGCATGGTCAGAGTACTCTGCGCGTTTATCTGGACTTGCTCGACAAGAGCAGCACAGGCGAAGGTGAACGTCGCGAAGTCGGTATCGAGGATTGTGAGAGTGCCAGCCGCGAGCTGTCCGCGCTGCTCGATGTGGAAGATCCGGTTCCGGGACATTACGTGCTGGAAGTTTCCTCGCCGGGCATCGATCGACCGCTGTTTACTGCAGCACAGTTTGCGCAGGTCAGCGGGCAGGAAGTGAAGTTGCTGTTGAAAGCTTCGCTGGAAGGGCGTCGTCGCCTGCGCGGCAAGCTGGTTTTGGTGGATGGTGAGCGGATCACGCTGGAAGCCGAAGGCAAGACATTCGAATTTGAGCACGCGCTGGTGGAAAGTGCGCGTGTGGTGCCGGACTGGGTTGCGCTGGGTTATGCGCCGCAGCCCAAGCGTGGTGGCAAGCCGGCCGGCAAGTAAGTAATTAGTGCGGCCATCCATGGCCGCGTTCCAAGTTTTGTGTTCCAGGATGAACTCAACAATTTAACCATCGGTATCCGGATGGGATGCCTACGGAGTTGCTGCAATGAGCAAAGAACTTTTGCTGGTCGTCGAGGCGGTTGCCAACGAAAAAGGCGTGCCGCTGGATGTGATTTTCGAGGCGATGGAGGCTGCACTGGCCTCGGCCGCGAAGAAGCGCTATCCGGAAGAAGAGCCCGACATCCGCGTATCGATCGACCATGACACTGGCGAATACCAGACTTTCCGTCGTTGGGAAGTCATTGCCGACGATGGCGAGATGGAATCGCCGTCCTACCAGCTGCGCCTGATGGATGCGCTGGACGAGCGCGCCGACGCCGAAGTCGGCGAGTACATCGAGCAG
>Ga0302314_10006721_pt1 | contig 20770 bp, 14 predicted proteins | sample III_Palsa_N2_3_FD_200533 | JGI IMG/M metagenome (GOLD analysis project Ga0302314, IMG submission 200533) | Peat permafrost microbial communities from Stordalen Mire near Abisko, Sweden - III_Palsa_N2_3 | ecosystem: Environmental > Terrestrial > Soil > Palsa > Peat permafrost | place: Sweden... | reverse complement strand
GATCATGCGCCAGCTCCGTCCATGCAGGGCAAGCTCGCTCTTGCGGTGACACTCAATCTGGTCTTTGTCGGCGTGGAGCTTGCGTACGGTTTCATCGCCAACTCGGTGGCGCTGATCGCCGACGCGGGCCATAACCTAAGCGACGTGCTGGGACTGGCTGCCACTCTCGTCGCCGCGATTCTGGCCACGCGCCCCGCGAGCGGTCGATTCACCTATGGCATGCGTCGTGCGTCGGTGCTTGCCGCCTTGGGCAATGCCGTGCTGCTGCTGTTCACGAGCGGCGCCATCGCGTGGGAAGCCGTGCAGCGCCTGCTAGAACCGCAGGCCGTCGGCGGGGAGATCGTGATGGTCGTCGCCGCATTAGGCATGATCATCAGCGGCGGCAGCGCGTGGCTTCTGGGCGGCCACGCGCACGCACACGATCTCAATATCCGCAGCGCCTTTTTGCACATGGTGGGCGATGCAGTCGTTTCCGCCGGCGTCGTGCTGTCGGGACTCATCATTTTGCGCACCGGCTGGACCTGGGTCGACCCTCTGGTCAGCATCATCGTGGTCACGGCCATCCTGGTGGGTACCTGGGGCCTGTTACGCGATGCGCTGCATTTATCCATGGATGCGGTTCCGCGCCGCATCGATCTGCAGGAAGTGCACACCTACCTCTCGACCCGCAGCGGCGTTGCCGAAGTTCATGACCTGCACGTCTGGGGAATGAGCACCAGCGAGGCCGCATTGACCGTACACCTGGTCGCACCGACGGTGAGCCCGCACGATGACCTGTTCAGGAACTCCATCTGCGATGAGCTGCGTCAGAAGTTCGGCATCCGCCACACCACCTTGCAGGTCGAGTTCGACAGTTGCCAGCGCGCCTGCGGCAGCTGATCGTCAGTGCGGGGCCAGCCATTGTGCCAGCTCCGGCAATAGCTTCTTCTTGAAATCGGACTCCTCCTGAATGTGCGCAGCGGCCTTGGCCGCCTCGTAGCGCGCGCCCTCGGAGGCCTGCGCCTCGGGCGTCGCCAAGAGCTCACGCCCGATGGCAGGATCCGCTGAGGCCTGCGCGATCGCCGCCAGCATCTGTGCGCCGCGGCCCGCGGGCAGTTTCACGAAAATGGGCGCGCGCTCGGGGAGCACATCCTTCCACACGAGCGCGGGATCGTTCGACTGCAGCGCGACCTGGATCAGGAAGCGGTTCACGCGGCCGTTGGAGATTTCGTCGGTGAGCGCGATTTTGACGTTCTCATCGATGAAGGCCGCATCCTGAGCGGCCGCCAACGCATAATAAAAACGCAACTTGTCCTCGGTCGAGGACGCGGCCTTGCCGAGGGAGCGCAGTTGATCGAAGGTCGCCTGGTCGGCGTAGCGCCCCACGGTTTGGATCACGGGCGAACGCAGATCGGACGGCAGCGAGGTCGGATTGGCGATGAAGGCGGCGAAACGCCGCTTGCATTCGGCAATCACCGCCTCATCGCCGAATCGACCCAGCGCGCCGATGAGTGTCGCCCGCAAGAGGACCGTCTGATTGGTATCCTGTGGCCGAGCGTCCCAGCCGACCCGATCAAACGCCGGTCGCAAGAGGTGCACCGCATAGCGTCGAAATGCGGTTCGAACCGGCGCGCGCCGCGCAAGATCGTCAATCGCGCCGAGCTTCGCGACGACATCGCTCCAGACGACGAGCGTGGGTTCCGCCGTAAGCCGACGTGTGAGATCAAGATAGTCGCTCACCGGGACGCGTCCCGCTTCAGCCAGCGCCCATTCGTCCGCCAGGAGATCCACGCGATCAGCGGGCGCGAGCGCAGGGTAGAGCCTCGTCAACGCAGATAGGGCGGCACTGTCATATTGAACGCGGTAGTAACCGGCATCGCCGAGATTGGCTTTAACGGGCTTGCCGCAACCGGCAAAACTGACCGTCGCCGGGGTCTTGCCGACGAGGATGGTACGCGAGGTCTCCGCGCCCGCGATGACGCCGATCTGCACCGGGACATTCCATGTCAGTGCGGCCGCCGTCGGGTCGCCGATGGAGAAGCGTTCCTGCTTCAGCACCGCGACCGTGTGGCCGCTCTTGCACGACGAGGCGAGGCGAATCAGAGGAATGCCCGGCTGCTCGGTGAATCCCGTCGCAATCTCGGCGACCGGCTTCCCGGAGGCTGCCTCCAGTGCGGCCCACAGATCGCCGGTGGTTGTATTCGAATAGGCGTGAGCTTTCATGTAGCGACGCATGCCGTCACGAAAGACATCCTCGCCGAGATACATCTCGAGCATGTGCAGGAATGCTTCGCCTTTCTGATAACTGATGGAATCGAAGGCCGTGTTGATCTGGCTCTCGTCCGCGATCTGCATCTGGATCGGGTGGGCCGTGGAGCGCGCATCCGAGCTCATGGCGAGTTCCTTCGATGCATGCTGGCGCAACCACACTGACCAATCCGGATTGAGCGTATCGGCGACCTTTGCCGCCATCCAGGAGGCGAAGCCTTCGTTCAGCCACAGATCATTCCACCATGCCATGGTGACGAGGTCTCCGGACCATTGGTGCGCCATCTCGTGCGCGACGATCTGAAAGACTACCTGCCGCGTGGCCTCGGATGAGGACGCCGGGTTCACCAAGAGAGCGTCGTCGATGAAGGTCATGCCGCCCCAGTTCTCCATGGCGCCGGCGGAGAAATTACCCGGGATGGCGATGGAATCAAGCTTCGGCAGAGGATAGGGCACGCCGAAATAATTGTTGTAATAGGCGAGAATCCTGACGGCGGCCTTGAGCGCCTCGCGACCCTGCTCGGCCTTGCCCTCGACGGCCCAAACCCCGATGTCCGTGCCGCTCGAGGCATCATGAATGCGCTGCAAATGCCCGGCGCACAGCACGAGCAGATAGCTCGACATGCGCGGTGTGCGTGCAAACGAGGTCTTCTTCAGCGCAACCCCGCGCGCATTGGTGCCCGCGGGCGCGGTATTCATGGGCGGCGTGTTCGATACGACGGCAAGGTCCTCCGGCAGCTCAACCGACAACTCGAAGGTTGCCTTGAAGACCGGTTCGTCCCAGCCGGGAAACATGCGCCGCGCATCCGTCGCCTCGAACTGCGTCACCAGCATTCGTCGGGTTCCAGCGGCGGTTGCGTAATCGTTGTAGTAGATGCCGGCCGGCGTCGCAGGGATGCGGCCGGAGAATGCAATCGAGAGCGTATGACGACCCATGGGCAGCGCGTGGGCAAAACGGAAGGTCGCAGTCTCGCGCTGCGCATCCATACTCACCTTCGCAAGCGCACTGCCGTCGCCGACGAGCGCGACCTTTTCAATGCCGAGATTGACGGCGTTGACGGTGACGACATCCGTTGCGCGGCGCACATCCACATCGATTTCTTCGCGACCGCTGAATTTGAGCTGTTCAAGGTCGGGGGCAAGGTCTATGCGGTAGGCCGTCGGCACCACATCCTTGGGCAGCTGCCCTGGCGTCGCGGCAAAGCTGAAAGGGGATTCGGCCCGGCACGCCAGTGCTGTGCAGAACAGGAGCGCGCAGGCAACCATGAGACGTGCGGCTGACGCCGCAGCGGCCTTGGGCCGCGGCGCAGGGATCGGACGAAGAGTTGAAGGCATCTTATCGAATTCCATTATTGATATATTATTGCAGCATTTACAATAACTTAGATAAGTATCTTGATGTAATTTATCAAATGAGTTTTAACCTGCCGAGCCGCGCGTGTCAGGAAGTGATGCTAGGTGCGCGACGCCAGCGTGCGAGGTTTGGGCAGCACTTCGTAGCCGGGCGCTTCGGGTTCCTGATCCACGATCTGCGCCGGGAATCCCTCGCCGAGCACTTCGATGCCACAGGCCTCCTCAAATCGCTTGATGATGTTCGGCGAGAATTCACGCGCGCCGTAGCGTTGCGCGCCATCCTTGAAGATTTGCAGCACCAAGGGCGAGAGTTCCAACGGTACGCGCAGCTCCTTCGCGAGAGTGTCAAAGAGCCCGACATCCTTGATGACGAGGTCCATGGTGAAGCCGATGTCGCGACTGCCATTGAGGATGACTTGTGACTCGGTCTCGTGGACGAAGGAGTTGCCCGAGGAAATCCGGATCGCCTCGTAGGCGGTGTTCATGTCCATGCCCGCGACTTTGGCCACCGACAGCGCTTCGGCCAGCGCCGCAAGGTGCACGGTGCACAGATAGTTCGTGAGAACCTTCAACACCGACGCCGAACCCAGAGGTCCGGTGTAAAGGATTTGCCGCCCGAGTATCGACAGCGTGGGCAGCCCGCGTTCGAATGCGGCTCGAGTGCCGCCTGCGAAGATCGAAATATTTCCAGTCGCGGCGCGGTGGCAGCCTCCCGACACGGGACAATCCATGGCGCTCGCGCCGCGCGCCTCGACCAGGGCGCCGAGACGCCTCACCTCGGCCGCATCCGTCGTGCTCATCTCCAGCCAGATCTTGCCGGGACTTAAACCCGCAAGAATGCCGTCCGGACGTTCCATGACATCCGCGGAGGCCGCAGGCGAGGGCAGGCAGGTGATGATGACGTCGACCTTCTCGGCCATTGCGCGCGGGGAAGTGCCCACCGATGCGCCGTTTTTCAGGAAGCGACTCTCAAGGGCCTCATTTAAGTCACGCACGGTGAGATCGACGCCATGGCGCGCGAGACTTCCGGCGAGCTTGCCGCCCACGTTACCCAAGCCGATGAAGCCGAATTTGGTATTGTGCATAGGGGAGCCGTGACCGGGGGGTTGTCTGCTTGAGTGCGAATCGTGCCATGGGCCTGCGCTGCCGGCGCGTGTGCAACCGCACTCCGCCGCTTCCGTGGCATGATCCGGCAAGGTATCACGGTCGCAGGTAGCGCGAAGCACGCATGACGGTCAAGGTGGCAGTCCTCGGGGAGATTCCAGCGCCGGCCAGCGCCTCTGCGCTGACGCGCTGGTACGTGCTCCTTGTGATGTGCATGGTCTACACGCTCAGCATCGCCGACCGCTACGTCGTCTCAACCGTGCTCGAGCCGATCCGTCTGGAAATGCATCTCACCGATTCCGGAGTGGCGTTTCTGACCGGCGTATCGCTTGCTCTCTTCTACGTATCGTTTGGCATTCCGATCTCGATCCTTGCCGACCGGCTGAACCGCCGCAACATCATTGCGGTATCGCTCATCGTTTGGTCCGGCATGACTGTGCTATTCGGGCTCGCCGGAAGCTACTGGCAACTGCTCACTGCGCGCATCGGCGTCGGCGTCGGCGAGGCGGGCGGCACGCCGGCCGCAAGCTCCATCATCGCGGACTACTTCCCCTGTGCCCGTCGCCCGATGGCGCTCACCGTCTTTTCATTGGGTGCGCCGCTGGGCGCCTGGGTGGGCTATGACCTCGCGGGCCGCATTGCCGATGCGTATGGCTGGCGCGCCGTGTTCTTCGCGCTCGGTGTGCCGGGGATCGTGTTCGGCGCCTGGGTGTACCTCACGATCCGCGAACCGCGGCGCGGGCAAATGGATGCCGTGGGCAGCGGGCGCAAGCCCTCGATCATCGAGACCCTAAAGTTTCTCTCGGGCCAGCGCTCGGCGGTGCACCTCATGTGGGCGAGCGCCCTCACGGCACTGTGGGGCTGGGGGCTCACCTACTGGACGCCGGCCTTTCTGATGCGCAATTACGGGTTAAGCGCGGGGCAGGCCGGCGGCATCACCGGGCCCATCCATCTCGTCGCAGGAATCGCCGCGACGGTATTCACCGGCTGGTTCCTGGGTCGGCCCTACATGAACGATGCGCGCCGCGTCGTGTGGTTCATGGGGGGCGCGATTGGCCTCGCCACGGTGCCGTCGATCGTCATCTTCTGGACGCACTCGCTCGAGCTTGCGAAGCTGATGCTGTGGATCTTCGTGCCGTCGATCTATTTCTACATCGGACCGTGCTTTGGGCTTCTGAACAATCTCGCGCCTCCGCGCATGCGCGCGCAGTTTTGCGCTTTGACACTATTGGTGGCGAACATCGGCAACCTCGTCGTCGCGCCACAGCTGATCGGGCATTTGAGCGATTACTTCGCCCCGGGCCACATAGCAAATGCCGCCTCGTTGCGCCTGGCGCTGCTGTGCCTGGCGCCGACCGGATTCTGGTCCGCCTACCACTATTTCTCCTGCGCCCGTACGCTGCCGGAGGATCAGGAGCGGGCGCTTGCCGCCGCGCACTGACCAAGCCCCCAAACGCCCGCGACTGCCGGCGATGCGAGCGCTCCTCGCTGCAGTGGTCATGCTCGCAAGCGTCCTCGCCTGTACGAAGTCCGCGGATGATTCCAAACTGCGCCTCATTACCTGGGCCGACTACGCGCCTCCGGATGTGATCGCGCTCTTCAAGAAGGAAACCGGTATTCAGGTGCTGGTGACGTTGTCGAACAACGAGGAGATGATCTCAAAATTGCGCGCCACCGGCGGCGCGGGCTACGACCTCGCACAGCCCTCGCAGGATCGAATCACCGGTGTGCAGCGCGAATTCGGTGTCTACAGGCCGTTTGATTTGAGCCGTGTGAAGGTGGAGCAATTTCGACCCGACATGTTGGAGATCATCCGCAAGAACGCGACTCTCGACGGCAAGCTCTACGGTCTGCCGTATCTTTGGGGCGCCGAGGGCCTGGTCGTCAACACCAAGCGCGCGCGCGTGAGCGATTATTCGGATCTTTGCCGGCCGGACCTGAAGGACAAGACCTCGATGCGGCTGCGGCGCCCGACGCTCATGGCGTTTGCCTTCGCCTCCGGGCAGGATCCGTTTGCGCTATACGACCAACCCGCAGCCTACGCCGCACTCATGGAAAAGGTCGGCCGTACTCTTTCCGCATGCAAAGCGACAGTGCGCTTCTTCTTTGACAATCGCGATCAGCTCTTGAACGGCATGCGCTCCGGAGAGCTGGTGGCCGCCATGATGTGGGATACGGGGGGGTGGGAGCTCAACCGCGAAAACCCGGACATTCAGTTCGTCGTGCCGCGCTCGGGCGCGCTCGGTTTCCTCGACAGCTTCGCACTGCCGGCCAAGGGGCGTAATGCCGCCGCGGCGTACGCGTGGATAAACTTCACTATGCGTCCCGACATTGCTGCACGCATCACGCGCGCCGTCGGCAATTGGACCGCTGCGCGCGGCACCGAAGAGCTGGTCGACCCGCGGATGCGCGCGCAGTACAACGCAAGCTTCCCCGAAGGGGCGTTCAAGAACATCAAATGGTATCCGGCCATCCCGTGGGGGCTCGAGGAGCTTGAGGGCCGGATACTCGATCGGATCAAGGCGGCCAATTGACGACCCCGGATCTTGAAGTCGATTCGCTGGTGAAGCGATTTGCCGACTACAGCGCGGTCGATGATCTGTCTTTCACCGTCGAGCGCGGCAGTTTCTTCTCCATTCTCGGTCCCTCCGGCTGCGGCAAGACGACACTCTTGCGCATGATCGCGGGCTTCATCGCCCCGGACAGCGGCGACATTCGCATCGGCGGCAACAGCATGCAGGCTGTGGCGCCGAACCGGCGCCCGGTCAATATGGTCTTCCAGCAGCTCGCGCTCTTTCCCATGATGTCGGTGGGCGAAAATGTCGCCTTCGGTCTTGCCCGGCGCGGCATGGCAAAAGAGGAGCGCAGCCGTCGCGCTGCCGCCATGCTCGAGCGTGTGAGCCTCGGCGGCGCTGCGCACAAACGTGTCGATGAGCTCTCCGGCGGACAGCGGCAGCGCGTTGCAATCGCGCGCAGCCTAGTGCTGGAGCCGACATTGCTGCTCCTTGATGAGCCCCTCGGCGCGCTCGATCTGAAGCTGCGCGAGCATATGAAGATCGAGTTGAAACAGCTGCAGGCGGCTTTCGGGACCACCTTTGTCTACATCACTCACGATCAGTCCGAGGCCCTGGTGCTCTCCGATCACGTGGCGGTCATGAACCGCGGTCGCTTCGAGCAGCGCGGCACTCCGCAGGATCTGTACTACGAGCCCGCGACCGCATTCGTCGCAGGCTTCGTCGGCGCCAATAACCGCATTGCGGGCCATGTCACCGGCAGCTCCGGCGATATTGCAGAGGTTGCGACCGCGCAGGGCTGGCAGGTGCGGGCGCGCAAGAGCGGCGCCGTGGCGCCGGGCGCTGCGGTCGAGGCTTTCGTGCGCCCCGAGGTCGCCGTTCTCGAGCGCGCCGCCGCTCTCTTGCCCAAGGACCACCCGCATCATGCGGGCGCCGTGCAGAGCCTGCTGTTCGATGGCGCCAACTCCGCCGTGCTCCTCACCGAGGAGCTGAGCCGTTTCGAGTTCCGCGTGGCGCTGCCGCAGACCGGAAGATTCGCCGACCTGAAAGTGGGCGAGCGCGTGTTCTTCAGTTTCGATCCGGCGCGCGCCATTTGCTTTGCCGCCGCGGACGCGGCACGGACCTAACATGTCGAGCACTCCCGCGCAGCGCCTGTGGCAGCGGCGGCTCGTGCTGACGCTGCTGCTCGCGCCGGCGCTCCTGTGGCTCTTTGCGCTCATCGTGCTGCCGCACATCGATCTTGCGCTGTTGTCATTTCGGACGCGCAGCGCGCCGCGCCACTATCAGCCGAGCCTCACCCAGTACCGCACATTCTTCACCGAGCCTCTGTACTGGCATATCTTCGTACGCACGGCACTCTTGTCGGCCGTGGCGACGACTTTGACGCTCGTCATCGCCTTTCCGATCGCCTGGGTGATCACCAAGGTCGCGCAGGGCAGAACGAGCGCACTTCTTTTTGTGGTGTGCCTCATCCCTTTCTGGGTGAGCGAGACGGTACGCGCACTCGGCTGGCTCATTCTGCTGCGCGAATCAGGAGTGCTGCCGGCATTGCTGGTGAAGCTCGGCATCACGACCGTGCCGGTGGAGCTTCTCTATCATGACGCTACCATATTGACGGGGCTCGTCTACACGTCGCTCCTCTTCATGGTCGTGCCGCTCGTGAGCAGTCTGGAAAGCCTCGACAATTCCCTGATCGAGGCGGCGTACGATCTGGGCGCCAATGGCTTTGCGATTCTGCGCGACATCGTCATTCCGCACGCGGCGCCGGGGATTACCGCGGGCTGCATCGTCGTGTTCATGTTGACGCTCGGCAACTATCTGACGCCGAATCTCCTCGGTGGCAAGAACTCACAATGGTTCACCGAGCTCATCTATACGCAATTCATCGTGCGCTTCAATTGGGAGCAGGGCGCAGCCTTTGGCTTTTTGCTGCTCGCGCTGTCGACCACGATGGTGGCCCTCGGGCTGCGTTTGAGCGGCCAGCGCTTCGTCGACGTCATGCGCCGCTCATGATTGCCTCGCTGCCCCGTTCCGCCTGGCTGCGCACCGCGACCGTGGCTTATGTTGTGGCCTTTCTGCTGTTCCTGTTCGTGCCGCTCATCATCGTCGCAGTCTTCGCCTTCAACGACGCGCCCTATCCGGCGCCGCCTTGGCGCGGCTTCACGCTCGACTGGTTTACCGGCAATGCGGCTTCGGGCCGCGTGGGACTCTTTCATGATGCCGCGTTGCTCGGCAGCATCTGGACCAGCGTCGTGGTTGCAATCTGGGTCACGGCGCTGTCGGTGGCCGTCGGCACGGCCAATGCCTTTCTCATGGAGCGCTACCGATTTTTCGGCAAGGAGACCCTCTCGGTGCTGATGCTCGCGCCGCTCGTCATTCCCGGTGTCATCCTCGGCATTTCAATTCTTTCGCTGTCGAGCCGCATTGCCGATCTGCTGCTCGCAGTCTTTGATCTCGATCTGGATTTTCTGCGGCCCGGCCTGCCGCTCGTCGTGCTCGGCCAGTTCTCCTACATCGCGACCATCAGCACACTCATGATCAGCGCGCGCCTGCAGCGCTTTGATCGTACTCTGGAGGAGGCGGCGCTCAATTTGGGGGCCTCGCACGCCGCGGTATTGCGCACCATCACATTTCCCTTTCTGCGCCCGGCGCTCATCGGCTCGGCGGCAATCTCATTCCTGATGTCATTCGAGAACTTCAACACGACTTTGATGCTGGTTGGCGCCGATCCGCCGCTCACCGTCATGATGTATGGACGCATGCGCGAGGGGGCGACGCCGGTGCTGAATGCCGTCAGCCTGTTCCTGATGCTGGCGTCCGCGCTTTTCGCGCTGACGTTGATGCGCGGCAGTTCCCGAGGCGCCGCGGCACCGCGCCCATCGCCCTAGTGCGCCCCACCTGACATCGATCTCTAAGAGCTGACGCGCATGAAACTTTCCGACATTAAGACTTTTGTCGTCGGTAATCCTCCGCCGCACAACGGCAGTCGCTACTTCGTGTTCGTCAAGCTCGTGACGGACGGTCGTGTGGAGGGAGTGGGGGAGGCGTACTGCGTGCCGTTCGATCCGCATCTCGTCGCGCGCATGATCGAGGACGTCTTCGAACGCTATCTCAAAGGCCAGGATCCGCATGACATCGAGATGATGTGGCGGCGGGTCTACTCGGCCGGCTTCACCCAGCATCCAGATCTGACGCTGATGGGAGTCTTGAGCGCGCTCGAGATGGCCTGTTGGGACATCATCGGTAAGGAGGCGGGCCAGCCCGTCTACAAGCTCCTGGGCGGCCGGGTCCACGAGCGGCTGCGCTCCTACACCTATCTGTATGCGCGCGCGGGAGACAGCTCCGACGTCTACATGGACCCGGATCTTGCCGCCGAGCGCGCGGCGGAGTACCTGGCGCAGGGCTTCACCGCGCTCAAATTCGATCCGGCGGGACCGTACAGCGCCTTCGACGGCCGGCAGCTGCGACTCGCCGACCTCGAACGCTGCGAGCGCTTCATGCGCCAATTGCGCGAGGCGGTCGGGATCAAGGCGGATCTGTTATTCGGTACCCATGGTCAGATGACGGCGGCCGGTGCGATCCGACTCGCGCGGCGTCTGGAGCCGTACGATCCGCTGTGGTTCGAAGAACCCGTGCCGCCGGATGCGCCGCAGGAGATGGCGAAGGTGGCGCGCGCCACGACGATTCCGATTGCGACCGGCGAACGCTTAACGACCAAGTATGATTTTGGCCGCCTGCTCGATGCCGGCGCCGCGGCTATCCTGCAGATGAACCTGGGGCGGGTCGGGGGGATCCTCGAGGCCAAAAAAATCGCTGGCATGGCGGAAGTGCAGCATGTGCAGATCGCGCCGCACCTGTACTGCGGCCCCGTGGTGGGCGCGGCCAACATCCAGCTCGCGACCTGCAGCCCGAATTTTCTCATCCTCGAAGGCATCGAGCGTTGGGACGGTTTTCACGCCGACGTGCTGAAGAAACCCATTCTGTGGCAGGACGGTTTCGTCATTCCTCCGACGGAGCCGGGATTGGGAGTGGAGTTGGACGAAGCGTTCATCAAAGAGCACCCGTATACAGGCGATATGCTGCAGCTCGAGATGGCTGCGCGCCCGATCGTGTGAATGGAGGTATTCGACTACATCGTCGTCGGCGCGGGAACGGCGGGCTGCGTCGTGGCGAACCGCCTCTCGGTGAGCGGTCGGCGGAAAGTGCTGCTGCTGGAAGCCGGTGGCTCGGACCGGCGCTTCTGGATCCAGCTGCCGATAGGCTATGGGCGCACCTTCAACGACCCGCGCGTCAACTGGATGTATGAGGCCGAGCCTGATCCGGCGCTCGCCGCCCGGCGCTTGTTCTGGCCGCGCGGCAAGGTGTTGGGCGGCTCCGGATCCATCAACGCGCTGGTCTACTACCGTGGCCTGCCGAATGATTTTGATGATTGGCGCGCGCTCGGCAATCCCGGCTGGGGCTTCAGTGACGTGCTGCCGTACTTTCAGCACTTCGAGGAACGCGCGGATACCCCGACCGCGGCGCAGCGCGACGATCCTCTGCTCCACATCACGAATGTCGCAGCGGACGTCCATCCGTTGTGCCAGCAATTTCTCGACAGCTGCCGCGCGCGCGGCCTTGCGCACGGGGACTTCAATGGCCCGCAGGGTGAGGGCGTCGGCATCTATCAGATCATGACTCGAAACGGCCGGCGTGAATCGACCTCCAGGCGCTATCTGCATCCGGCACTACGCCGCGCCAATCTCGCGTTACGGCTGCACGCGCAGGTGCTGCGCATTCTTTTTGAGCAGCGTCGCGCGGTCGGCGTGACTTATCGACATGCCGAGCGCACGCTCGCAGCAAGAGCGAGCAAAGCCGTGATCCTCTGCGGCGGCGCCATCAATTCGCCGCAGCTGCTGCAGCTTTCAGGCGTCGGCGCGGGCGCGCTTCTGACACGACACGGCATCGAGGTTGTCGCCGAGAGCCCAGCCGTGGGCCGCAACCTGCAGGATCATCTGGCGGTGTCGTATTTCTACCGCTCGAGGGTGCCGACACTCAATGACGTGTTTCTGCCGCTCTCCGGCAGGATCAAGATCGCACTGCGCTACCTTGCGAGCCGGCGCGGACCGCTCGCCATGAGCGTCAACCAGGCCGGCGGCTTCGTCAGAAGCGAGACGTCGCGATCCCGGCCAAACCTGCAGCTATATTTCAATCCGATCAGCTATACGACCCAGGGAGTGATGTGCCGGCAGTTGCAGCCGGATCCGTTCTCCGCCTTTCTCTTGTCCTTCAATGCCTGCCGACCCACGAGCCGCGGCCACCTTGAGATTCGCTCCGCGGATCCCTTCGACGCGCCTGCCATCCATCCGAACTCGCTCGCAACCGAAGAAGACGTGGCCGATGTCATCGCCGGCGTTCGTCTCCTGCGCTCGATTGCCGCGACGGCGCCGCTCTCGGGCGCCATTGAATCGGAGATGCTGCCCGGAATCGCCAAGGAATCGGATGCGCAGCTGCTGCAGGATTTTCGGGAGCGCGCAGGCACGGTATTCCACCCCGTGAGCACCTGCCGCATGGGACCTGATCCGGCAACCTCGGTGGTTGATGCTTCCTTGCGGGTCTACGGTACCAAGGCCCTCCGGGTCATAGACGCATCCGTCTTCCCCACGGTCACGTCCGGCAACACCAATGCGCCAACCATTATGGTGGCCGAGAAAGGTGCGGCGCTCGTTGCCGCGCAAGAGGGCGACTGAAGAACCGTTGCGCGGAGGAATAGGAAATCTGCCCATCCATACCACGAGGTGGATTGCGTACTAACTATTCCGCCCGCTTGAAATCGGCTCGCCCGACTCCTGCGCGAAGGAGGGCGTCACGGAGTGACTCGCAATGACTTGCAGGGGAATCGTTGGAAAAAAGACCCGCAGCCCGCAGTTTTGCAAAGACGCGTGGATTGGCACCGCATAACATCACGGTCACCCCGCGTTTGCGCAATCTCGCCATGACGTCCTCAAGCGTTTGGATGCCCGTGATATCCATAAAAGGGACGCGGTCGAGACGGATGATCAGCACGTTTGGGAAAGGTCGTGTCTCGAGCAGCGGTCGGCGAAAGTTCTCGACGGCCGCAAAGAACAGCGGCCCTGCGATCTCAAAGACGACGATCGACGAGGGGAGTTCGGACACGCCGAGCTCAAGTAACTCCAATTTGAGCGCACGCGTCGTCATCGGTTGCGCTTCGGTGGTCTCGGCCATACGACGCAAGAACTGAAGCACCGCGAGGATGACGCCCACATTCACCGCGACTACGAGATCCGCAAAGACGGTCAAGGCAAATGTAATGATTAAAATTACACGATCGGCCGTTGGTGCCTTGCGCAGCACATCGGTGAATCGTTTCGGTTCGCTCATATTCCAGGCAACCACGAACAGGATCGCCGCGAGGGCAGCGAGCGGAATGTTCGACGCGAGCGGCGCCAGGAATAAGAGGATGGCAATGAGCGTTGCGACGTGTGTGAGGCCCGCGAGCGGGCTCGTAGCGCCGTTTCGAATGTTGGTTGCCGTACGCGCAATGGCACCCGTTGCGGCAAAGCCGCCGAACAGCGGCGATAAAATATTCGCTATGCCTTGCCCGATGAGTTCTTGATTCGAATCGTGTCGAGTCCCGGCCATGCCATCTGCAACGACCGCCGATAAAAGAGATTCGATCGCTCCCAGCAGTGCGATTGTGAATGCAGGTGCAATGAGCGTGATCAGGTAGGCGAACGACAGGTCCGGCCATGCGAACGCTGGTAATCCCCTTGGGATTCCACCGAAGGCACTTCCTATGGTTGCCACGCCGGGCAGGTGAAAGGTCGCTTGGACCACAGTGGCAAGTGCCATCGCGATCAGCGGGCCGGGCAGCCGTGACAGGAGCTTGAGTCGCGGCGCATAGAGCACCAGCAGCAGGCTGCCGATCGCGAGCGCTGCGGTCGACGGATTAAATTGCGGGAACGATTGGATGAGATGCCATAAGCGTTCGTGAAAATGGCCGCCTGTCACCGCGGGCAGGCCCAGGAAGTCTCGCCATTGGCCCACAAAAATGATGACGCCGATGCCGGCGGTGAATCCTACGATCACAGGAGCCGGTATAAAGCGGATGACCACGCCCATTTTGGCGATGCCCATGCACACGAGAATGATCCCGGCCAAAAGCGTCGCCGCCGCAAGGCCCGATAGGCCGTATTTGGCGGTGACACCGGCGAGTATTGCTACGAACGCGCCCGTCGGCCCGGCGACCTGCAAACGGCTACCGCCGAAGATCGACACGCAGGCGCCACCAATGATGGCGGTATATAAACCTTGCTCGGGTCGAGCCCCAGAGGCGATCGCAAAGGCCATGGCCAACGGAAGGGCCACGACACCGACAATGACTCCGGCGATGACATTCGAAAGCCACTGATTACGCACCAGGAGTCCGGCGCGGTACGCCTCAAGCAAAGCGATCATGGGGCTGGAGGCCTTCCGAAGGACTCGCCCGCTGCGCCGGTGAGAACCGTCGAGGCGGGGAGCACCTCAGGCCTGCCGCGGAAAGCGCGCGCGGTCTTCCTGTTCCTCGAGGGGCTGGTCATTGCGAATATAGAGGCGACTCGCGTCGCGCATCGGCTGAAAGTCCCAGGGCGTAAAGCGGCCCTCGCGCAGGGCCAAGTACACAAAATGACGCCGCCGCTGGCTCGCGAGCACCGCCTCATGCAGCTCGGGCAGCGCCCAGCGCCGCGCCACCTCAGCGCGAAAATCGGCAACCACTTTAGCGCAGTCCGCGTGCATCGCGAGATTGATGCGCTCATCAGGGTCGGCGCTCAAGTCATAGAGCTGATCAGGATCGGCCGGGGAGTGCACGAATTTGTGGCGACCGCGGCGGATCATGACGATCGGTGCGATGGCGCCCTCCGCCAGATATTCGCCGATCACTTCACCGGAGGGTTCGCCATGGCCTTCGAGTGCCGGCAGCAGGCTTGCGCCGTCGATGGGCGCTGCGTACGCCGGGGAAGCGCCGTTATAGGCAAGAGTCGCAAGTGTCGGCAGAAGATCAAGCAGCGATGCCGGCGCCGCCACATGCCGCGCCGCGAATCGTCCGGGCGCGTGCACGATGAGCGGAACGCGTGCGGCAGCCTCGTAAAAATTCATCTTGTACCAAAGGCCGCGCTCCCCGAGCATATCGCCGTGGTCGGCCAGCACCACGATGACCGTATTGGCATCGAGCGCAGCCTGCTTCAAAGTCGCGACCAGCGAGCCGATCTGATCATCGATGTAGGAGACGGCGCCGTAGTACGCGCGCCGCGCCGCACGCACTTGCTTCTCGGTCGGAGTCGCAAGATCGAGGCCAATGACATGGCGGAGCCTCCTCGAATGCGCATCTTCGTGCCCCGCAAGATCTGCAACGCGCGGCAGGTCGATTTCCTCGTCGCGGTAGCGGTTCCAGTAGGCATGCGGAATGACGTACGGATCGTGCGGGTGGGTCATCGACACGACGAGACAGAACGCTCGGCGGTCGCGGCTGCGAGCGAGGTCAAAGAGCTTCTGCCGTGCGGCGACCACGACCTCATCATCGAAGTCGATCTGGTTCGTGCGTGTGCACGCGCCCGCTTGGATGACTGAATCCATGCTGTGATACCAGCTCGGCCGCTGCTCAAACGCGCTCCAGTCAGGAGTCCAGCCAAAATCACTGGGATAGATGTCGGTCGTCAGGCGTTCCTCAAAACCATGCAGCTGATCCGCTCCGCAGAAGTGCATCTTGCCGGCAAGAGCCGTCTGATAGCCCGCGCGCCGCAAGTAGTGGGCGAAGGTGGGCACCTGGGCGGGATATTCGGCAGCGTTATCGTAGGCGCCAATTTTCGAAGGCAGCTGGCCAGCGAGAAACGAAAAGCGTGACGGCGCGCATAGCGGACTGTTGCAGTAGAAAGAGTCGAAGACGACTCCCGCATCCGCGAGCGCATCGATGTGCGGTGTGCGCGCGATCGCCCCGCCGTAGGGGCGCAGCACCCGCGCCGCCAACTGGTCGGCCATCAGGATCAGAATGTTCGGACGATCCGCCATGCACGCCTCACGGGGCACTCCACACCAAGTGACCTGTGAATAGTCTCACGAAGAGTTCCCACAGCACACGTCCGCATCTTTCCCCACTGCGGCACCCGTTGATTATCGCAGGGTGAGGAGGCCGAACGTCAGCTCTTCGCCATGTCCCCAAGTGCCTCCTTCAAGGGGCCGAGCCACGGTTCAAAGTATAGCCATTGGTCCAAGCCTTCCTTGAAGATCGGTTGGCGGACCTGCTCGGAGCTCGCTGTACGCACGCTGCGTTCAGTCTTGTAAAACTCCACACACGGGGATTCAAACGGCAGGTCGCAGAACTCGAGAATCCGCCGCACGTTGCCTTCCAGATCCTCGACCACGTCTTCATGCTGTACGCGCAGGATTTTGCCGGGAAGTACGCTATCCCAGTGCTGCATCAGCTCGATATAGCTTCTGTAGTAACGCCCAATGTCTTCCAGGCTGTAGGTGAATTCCTGACCGGAGGCGAAGAGCTGCTTGAAGTTCGAGAAGCAGCAGGCGAGGGGCTCGCGCCGGGCGTCGATGATCTTGGCATTCGGCAGGATAAGATGGATGAGGCCGATATGCCGGAAATTGTTCGGCATCTTGTCGATGAAACGCGGCTTGCCTGTCCGGTACACCCGAGTGTCGGCGAGATACTTCTCACCCAGGCGTTGAAAATCCGCAGCCGTCAGCTCGCGAAGAACGCCGGGATAGCGCGGGCTCGAGTCGGTAGATTCCCTTCCCTGCAGCTCTTGCGCAAGCCGCGGAATCTCCGGCAGCTCCGTCGTGCCTTCCACCTGCGAATGCGAGGCCAGGATCTGCTCGAGGAGTGTCGAGCCTGCCCGAGGCAGTCCTACAATGAAAATCGGCGCGGCGCTTGGGCACCCCATGCCTTGCCGGGCAGCGAATAACTCAGCCGTACAAATGGAAATCTGCAGATGCGCATTACGCTCGGTGGATTCCGGCCGGTAGCGACTTTCCGTCTTCTTGAGCGCATTGCCGCGCTCGTAGTAAGCGAAAGATGCGGCGTACTGCCCAGCATCCTCGAGCGCCTTGCCGAGCGCGAAGCAAAGATGGAAGCGGTCGACGAGCTGGGTATTAGGTGCCGTCTCCGCAGCGCGCATACGTGTGATTTCCTCATCCGTGAAAGGATAGGTTTTGAGGTTGGCGAGGCTCCAATAGGCATCTCCATAGCCTGGCCGGATCGCCGCCGCAGTTCGATAGGACTCGATGGCTTCATCACGCCGTCCGAGCGTCTTCAACGCGTGTGCGATGGACAGGTGGAGCTCGGCCGCCTGAGGTGTCTCGGTGAGCAGTTCGCGGTAGAGCTCGATCGCTCGTTCGAACTCACCGAGGCCGACCCGGGCCGTCGCCCGCGCGGTGCGGTAGGATCGGTTGAGCGGCTCGACCTTAAGGAGTTTATCGAGCTCCTCAAGGGCTCTGACATGTTTGTGACGTCCGAGGAGAACCTGGACGTAGTCAAAGCGCGCGGCGTGATAGTCGGGTGCGAGCGTCAGCACGGCATCAAGAAGCAGCTCCGCATCATCCAGCACGTCGAGCTTCGTGCCGATCTTGGCCAAGAGGCGCATCGCCTCCACGTGATTACCGTGCGCCAAGAGGTACCCACGAACAATCCTCTCCGCCTCGTGAATTTCACCGTCAGAGAACATGCTGGTCGCAGTCACGACCTCGGTGGGCAGAGCCCCAAGGGTTGTCAGATGGCTCGCCGCCATGAGCGCATTCGCCTCCTGCCCGGTCATTCGGAACAGGGCCTCCAGAGCGTTCCAGCTCGCCGGCATCGCGGGGTTCAAGTTCACAGCGTGCAGGAACGCCGCGATCGCGGGCTCTGCGGAGCGCAACGCCACGTAGCAGTGGCCGCGTTCCTGGAACAGGCGGCTAAAATTCGGATGCAACGCTTCGAGTCGTGCAAGAGTTGCGAGCGCATCGGGGATGCGCTGCAGGTAGCGTTGGCTCACGGCCAGCATGTAGAGGACATCACGATTTTCTGGGACCAGCGCAAGCAGTGCCTCAGCAGCGGTGAGCGCTTGCGCGAACTTATTGCGTTGCATCAGTTCGCGAATGCGCCGGACCTCCGCCTCGACCGGAGATGTTGGGGGGCTCATTATTGCGACTGCCATTGAGTCGCAATGATAACGTGCGGCGAAATGCGCGCACGAATAACGGCAGGTGAGTTCGGCGCCCTTACCAAGTCGCAAGCGTCTTGGGACACCGCATTTTTTGGTCAGCCTGCAGTTGACTCGCGAACGCGTCCCAGCGTAGTTTCCCCCCACGAATCCGTTTTGAACCAAGAGCAACAGTGAAGTTGCGAGCCGAAACGTATTCGAAATGCAATTTAATTCTATGGGAGCGTAACAATGAAGACACATCATTCGGGTATGGGATCGAAATTGGTGCTGGGCGCCGTCCTGTGTAGCGGGGCGCTAGCGAGTACGGTGGCTCACGCGGCCAACTGCAACGGCTTTGTGTTTGGGCGCGACCCAGGAGTGGTCCAGGCCGCGCTGACGAACGCGGTCAGAATGGTTGCTGGCTATAACGCCGGCCTTGGAAACGCCATGTGGGCGACAATCGTGGATGCGAATGGCACAGTCTGCTTGGTCGTGAACTCCGGTGGTGGTGCCGGCGCAGTCGAGTCAATTTGGCTTGGCAGCCGCGTAATCTCTGCGCAGAAGGCGTTTACGGCCAACGCATTCAGTATGTCCGCGGGTTCCTCCGGAACTGCCATAGCGCTGTCGACGGCGAATCTGTATACGGCCGTGCAGCCGGGTGGCAGCTTGTTTGGCCTTCAGGAAAGCAATCCGGTCCGTGCCAATCTTACGTATGTCGGCGAGCCTTATAACTATGGCAATGGCGTTTTTGACCCGATGGTCGGGCAGATCATCGGCGGCGTTAACGTGTTTGGCGGCGGACTCGCAATATACAGTCCAGCGGGCGTGCGACTCGGTGCCATCGGCGTCAGCGGCGACACCTCTTGCACCGACCACGCGGTCGCGTGGGAAACGCGCCATGCGCTGGGCCTCGACTATGTACCGGGCGGCATATCGCCGAACCATGATGACAACATCATCTATGACATTACGCCGCAATCGGGCCAGATGCCGGGCGTCAGTGCCGGTGGGTTCGGGCATCCGCATTGCCTGGCAGCGGGTCCGGAGAATGGGGTTCTCGCCGCGCTGCCTGCGGTCCGTAGGCTGGCGCAGTAGCGGAAATTGGCAGCGGCAGTCCATAGAACAGCCAATATAAAATCGCGAACGATGCCGCGGACTGCCTGCAGAAGGTTGCGTTCAGCGCAAACGTAATCAAGAGGGGCACTGACAGCACAGAGGATCCCGGGATGCGCTGAGGCATCCCGGGGTCACCTGTGTTGGAGATCGATCTCACGGCCGAGCCGCCGAATTAAGCGCCAGTGATTACTTCGAATCGTGTTTGGGCCATAGGAGCGCTTGCGCGACAACGACATGCTCGCCGTTGAAACCTAGCGCGGGTGAGCCGTACAGCAAGTACCCCAGAGCGAGCGCCTCCGAAACCCGATGGCAAAAGGCGGCATCATCCTTTCCGGTAAGCACGCGGTAAGCTGGAAGACCATCGGGCGGAGATACCGGCACTAGACTTTCCGAGGCCTGCCGATTACGTGGCTGTCGCAACCTTGGGTCGTGCGCTCAAAGACATCGCGATCAGCGACCATCCGCCAAAGACCATATTGATGCCGATGAGAACGCCCAGGGCCCACAGCGCCGTGCCCGGCAAGCCGGCGAACAGCAGTGCGGCCAAAACGACATCGATCAAACCGCTCGCAAACATCCAGCCCCAGCCCGCGGATTCGCGGCTGCGGTGGATCACCGCATACATGATTGATGCGGCACCTTCTATGAAGAGAAATGCGATCAGCACGACGGTCAAAGACACCGCCCCGCCGACCGGCGAGGCGAGGAGCAGGGCGCCAGTTACTATTGCGAGAACCGCCGAGATTAGCGACCACGTGAAGCCCGGTGCGTGCCGAGCCGCCATCGTTGCGATGAGACCCATGACACCGGCAATGAGCAAGATAGAGCCGAATAAAACCGTCGCAGCGAGCGAAGCGATTAGAGGCAGGAAAATTGCGAGCAGCCCCAAGACAACGAGAACGTTCCCTTCCACCAGGAACAAGATCCAGTGATCGCGAACGGATTTGCCGAGCGCAGCACCAGCTTTTGAAGCGTCGAATGATTCTGTTGTGTTCATAGATATCTTTTAGAATGGCGCACGATTTGTGGTGTTGGGCTTGGAGCGCGCATCGGTCCCGTGCTGCGTGGCCAATTATATGGTACCGAGACAGGTATGGCGCAACACAGCAGCTGCATTCTCGTCGTGGATCTGGAAGCGACCTGCGCTGACGACGGCAGTGTGCCGCCCGCGGCCATGGAAATCATCGAAATCGGCGCGGTATGGGCTACGGCCGACGGCGCGGTGCTAGAGCGCTTCCAGAGTTTTGTCCAACCCCTCGAAAGGCCGACGCT
>Ga0302314_10006719_pt1 | contig 20773 bp, 14 predicted proteins | sample III_Palsa_N2_3_FD_200533 | JGI IMG/M metagenome (GOLD analysis project Ga0302314, IMG submission 200533) | Peat permafrost microbial communities from Stordalen Mire near Abisko, Sweden - III_Palsa_N2_3 | ecosystem: Environmental > Terrestrial > Soil > Palsa > Peat permafrost | place: Sweden... | reverse complement strand
GATACGATGGCGGTCTTTGCCATCGGGCGCGCCCTCGGGGGGTACGGGGGGTCGTCCCCCCGGGAGATAACTGCGCGCCCGATACGATGGCGGTCTTTGCCATCGGGCGCGCCCTCGGGGGGTACGGGGGGTCGTCCCCCCGGGAGATAACTGTCGAACGTTATGCGCCAAAGCGACGGTTACGTTCCGAGTAGGAGCGAAGTGCCCGCAGGAAGTCGACTTTGCGGAAGGCGGGCCAGTACGCGTCGCAGAAGTAGAACTCTGAGTGTGTCGATTGCCACAGCAGGAACCCTCCGAGCCGCTGCTCACCGCTGGTGCGGATCACCAGATCCGGGTCCGGCTGGCCCGCCGTGTAGAGATGCTCGGCGATGTGCTCGACGTCGAGTACCTCGGCGAGTTGCTCGATCGTGGTGCCACGGCCGGCGTGCTCCATGAGCAGTGAGCGGACCGCGTCGGCGATCTCGCGCCGCCCACCGTAGCCGACCGCGATGTTGACCAGGAGGCCTGGGTTGCCAGCGGTCGCATCGGCTGCGTCCTTCATCACCCGGGCCGTATGGTCGGGCAGCAGGTCGAGCGCGCCCACCGGATTCAGGTGCCAGCCCTCCTCGGCAAGGCCGGTGACCGTGTCCTCAATGATCGCGAGCAGCGGGCCGAGCTCCTCCTGCGGGCGGCTCAGGTTCTCGGTGGAGAGCAGCCAGAGAGTCACCACCTCGACGCCGGTCTGCTTGCACCAGCGCAGCAGCTCGAAGATCTTGTCGGCGCCCTTCCTGTGGCCCTTGCTGACATCCGTGTGCCCAGCCGACCTGGCCCAGCGCCTGTTGCCGTCGGTTATCACGCTGACGTGCCGCGGAACGGCCTTGCCCACCAACGAGGATTCGAGCCTGCGCTCATATAGCCGGTACACCAGGTCGCGGTATCCCATGAACCGACCTTCCTCGCAAGAGCACGCTAGGGTCCCATCGCTTACCCGATATGAATTGCTTTATCGGGTTTGCGGCCGGGATGCGGGGTCGTCCCCCGGGCTATTCAGCCACGGTATCCGACCGAGCGGTGCTGACCATGCGCTTTCAGGTCAGGCTCAGCTGTTGTTCACGCTACGCCTGGGACTTGGGGTGGGTTAGGCGGGTCAGCTCTCGGAACCCGATGGCCCCTGATCGCGTACCTCCGCGACCCGGCGCAGCGCGTCGCGCAGCTCGGCCAGCCAAGCATCGGCGTGCTCGCCGGTCAACCTGACGCACCAGGCGAGCGCGTCGGACCGGCTGCGCGCGACACCGGCGTCCACCAGGGTGTCGAGCACCCGCCGCTCGGACTGGCGAAGCCTGGTCATCACCGGGACCGACAACGTGGTGAACATCTCATCCCGGGCGCCGCAGCGCGCCCCCCAGGCGACCTTGCGACGGAACCGATGCTCGGCCTCGCGCGCGATCTCGATCCGTTGCTCGCGGGTCTGCTCGCGGAACCGCTTGATCCGTCCCTCCGCGGCGGCAAGCGCCGCGTCTTCGCCCTCGCCGTCGCCCTTGTCCGCTGCGTCCGTTTCCGGAGCGGGCAGCGTCCCGACGATAGTGATCTCCTCGCGGTCGACGTTGACCTCGGCAGGTCCCGTGAACCACTCGTCCGGCAGCCTGCCCGCGAACCATGCCTGTATGTCTGTACTCATGTAATCATGTAATCATGTACGTCAAACGCGGTCAACCGCTGACCGGCTCCGCGACCGATCAGGGCCGACGCCGCGACTGACCAGGACCGGCCACCGACAGACCCGGGGTACTCGTTCCCTACTGTCACATCAGTCTCATCTGCTGACTTTGCACACCCTGTGACTATTTTCCGAATGCATTTGCCCCATTTGTGGGTGCGTAGAGTGTGCAAAGTCAGTTCGGGGTAGCGGCATGGGGCCGGTTCTGGTCGTGCTCCGGACCACACGCGCCGCGGGCGTCCCGCAGGTCACGCGCCGACGATGATTGCTGCCGCGCTAAGCCGAGATGGTTAGGAAAACTTCGTGATTAAGCGAGGCTGGCGGCGACCGAGGCGGCCTGAGCCGGGCTGACCCGGATGGCCCCGGCGAACTCCGTGCCGAAGTCGGCGGGGACCACCTCGACGTCCATGCCTGGCTCGGGGGCCTGGATCATCCACCCGTTGCCGAGATACATGGCGACGTGCGAGATGTACGTGGGGTCGGTCTGGTCGGTGTGGTAGAAGAGCAGGTCGCCAGGCTGGAGCTGGCTCACGGGGACGGCAGGGCCTGCCAGCGCCTGGTCGGCGGCCACGCGCGGCATGGTGATGCCTGCCTGGGCGAACGACCACTGCACGAGTCCCGAGCAGTCGAAGGACGTCGGCCCGGCCGCTCCCCAGACGTACGGCATTCCCCGGCGGCTCATCGCCGCCCTGAGCACGACGTCGATCGAGGTGGTCGGCGCCCCGGCGGTGGTCACCGACCCCGAGCCGGCCATTCCCGAGCTCGAGGTCCCCGTGTCGATGAGGGAGACGAGCTGCTCGACGCCGGCCCCCTTCGGTAGCAGCCGTCCCGCGGCGGCCGCCGCGGTGGTGAAGTCGCCCTGCCGCACGCTGACCACGATCGCGTTGCCAGCGGGCGCCCCGAGCGCGCGGGCCGTCGCGTTGGAGACCACGGCGTTCACCCCGCCGATGCCGAGCGTGCCAAAGGCCACGACGCGGAGCCTCTCGGTGGTGCGGCCGACCGCCGTGACGCTCCCGCCGAGCTTGACCTTGTCCAGCGTGCCCATGGAGTAGGAGACCGCGATACCGCCGCCCGCCACCCCTCGCCATAGCGCGTTCGACTTTCCTGTCGGCCGCGCGGCGAATTCCCTGAACACGGACGGATCGACGCCAAGCACCGCGGTGTAGGTTCCGTTGACGGACATGCGCACCGCCTCGATGCGCTCGGTCGCGACAACCCCAGGTATCCGGCCTATCGCCGCGGCGAGGCGGTCGGACAGCGAGAACGGCGCCACGATAAGCAGGTCCGCCTGGAGCGTACGGCGCAACGGCGCCACCGAGGGCGCATGCGCGGAGGCAAGGCTGGAAGCCGGCACCGACGAGCCTGACAGCAGGCGAGCGCCGACGCCGAGCGTCAGCCCAGGAAGGACCGGCGCATCGCCGGTAGTCGGCGCGACCTTGGGCAGGTTGAACGGTGACGACGAGGACACCGGGATTCCGCCAGCCGACCGGCCGACACCGGTGGCGTCCAGTTGACCGCTTGGCGTGGCGCTCAGCAGGGCGGCACCGATGCCACCGAGCGTGCCAAGCGCCGCCAGTGCGGCGACACCGGTCGACAGCATCCGCTGCCGGCTGCCTCGCCTGATCACCAGCACTGTCCGCCTACCCCAGTCAATCAGGTGCACCCTGTTACCTTGCCGTAAAAAACAGTCACTCGTCCACCCAGATGCTCATCGTTCTATCCGGCAATACCATCTTTTAACGAAGAAACAAGACAATTTTCCCCAGACGCCCCGGCCGGCGGCTAACGAGCCAAGTGCGCACCTGGGCACGTAAGAGTATGCCCAATACGCACTTGGCTCACCGGCGCGGCCGCACCGACGCGGCCGATGAGGCCGATGAGGCCGATGAGGCCGATGAGGCCGATGAGGCCGATGAGGCCGATGAGGCGGCGGTCAGTTGCGGAGCGCGTCGCGGAGCGCGGCGGGGGTCGTGACCGGGGCCTGGCAGGTGAAATTCCGGCACACGTAGGCTGCCGGGGCGCCGGACACGAGACCGCGACCGGCCAGCAGCGGTACCTCTGTGCCGCCAGCACCGTCCGCACCCGTTCCAAGCGCGAAGACGGCGCCTGGCGGGGCCAGGTGAAGCGCCGCCCTGAGCAGGTCATCCGTGCGCGGGTCGTCGTCGGGGCCAACGATCGCGATCTCCGCCGGACCGGAAAGCACCGCCTCGGCGACCGACAGGCCAAGGCCGCCGGCCCGCGGGTAGCGGGCGGCGATTGGCGACAGCACCCGCAGGGCCGCGACGGCCGCATCGGTGTACCTGGGCTCGCCGGTCAGCGCTCCGTAGCTGAGCAGCGCGTCCGCCGCCGAGAACGCGCCGGAGGGGGTCGCGCCGTCGGCCGGGTCCGCGGGCCGGAAGATCAGCCGTTCACCGTCGGCCGCCGTGTCGTAGAAGCCGCCGTTCCCGTCGCCGAACGCCGACAGCACCGTCTCAAGCAGCGAACCCGCCATCGACGCCAAGCGCGCCGCGCCGGTCACCCCGTACAGGGCGAGCAGCCCGGAGGCCACGCAGGCGTAGTCCTCGAGCAGCCCGGCGCTCGGGCCTGCCGTCCCGCCCCGCGACGTCCTGGCGATCCGCCTCCCGTCCGCCGAGAACCCGGTGTCGGCCGAGATGTGCACCGTGACAAGCAGTTCCGCCGCGTCGCAAGCGGCGGCGACAAGATCGGGCCGGTTGAAGAGCACGCCCGCCTCGGCGAGAGCGCCTATCGCCATGCCGTTCCACGCGGCGACCACCTTGTCGTCGCGGGCCGGGCGGGTCCGCCCCTCGCGCGCCGTCAGCAGCACGCCGCGAATCCTGCTAAGCCTCTCGTCAGGCGAAATTCCGGAAATGTGAGATGAGTCGGAAATATGGGATGAGGAGGGGTGCGGCTCAGCGAGGCGTTGCAGGACCGAGGTCCCGTGCTCGAACGTGCCCGCCTCGGTCACGCCGAACGCCCGGGCCGCGAACGCGCCATCATCCGGCCCAAGGACCTCCACGAGCTGTGCCGGGGTCCACACGTAGTACACGCCCTCGGCGCCGTCGCTGTCCGCGTCGAGCGACGCGGACAGGCCGCCTTCCTGAGTGCGCAACTCGCGGACCATGAATTCGCAGGTCTCTTCCGCCACCCGGCGGGCGAGCGCCGACCCGGTCAGCCGCCACAGGTGCGTGTAGACCCGCGCAAGCAGCGCGTTGTCATAGAGCATCTTCTCGAAGTGCGGCACGGTCCAGGTGGCATCGACGCTGTACCTGGCGAACCCGCCGCCGAGCTGGTCATACATTCCGCCGCGGGCCATCGCCTCGCAGGTGGACTCGGCCATCGCGAGCGCCGCGGCGGAACCCGTTCGCTCGTGGTGGCGGAGCAGGAACTCAAGGGCCATCGAGGGCGGGAACTTGGGTGCCCCGCCGAAGCCGCCCCGCACCCGGTCGAATCCGGCCTCAAGGCCGGCCACCGCCGTGGCGGTCACCTCTTCAAGGTTGAGTTCGCCCGCCGCGCCGCCAAGACCGGACACGGCCGAGGCGTTCTCCGCCAGAGCGGCCGCGATCCGTTGCGACTCACTCTTGATCTGCGCCTTGTTCTTTTTCCAGGCCTCGGCGACCGCGGTCACCAGCTGGACGAACCGGGCCCGGGGGAAGTATGTGCCGCACAGGAACGGCTCGCCTTCCGGCGTCATGAACACGGTCATCGGCCAGCCGCCCTGGCCGGTCATCGCCTGGGTGGCCGCCATGTAGACGGCGTCGATGTCGGGCCGCTCCTCGCGGTCAACCTTGATCGCGACCACGCTGTCGTTGACGACGGCCGCCGTCGCGTGATCCTCAAACGACTCGTGCGCCATCACATGGCACCAGTGACACGCCGCGTACCCCACCGAGAGCAGCACCGGCACGTCCCGCAGCCGTGCCTGCGCGAACGCCTCCTGCGACCACGGCCACCAGTCGACCGGGTTATCGGCATGCTGTAGCAGGTACGGGCTTGTCGTGGTCTTCAGCCGGTTCGTCATATCTCCATTCTTAGCCCGAACGGACGCGGCCGGCTCTCACCCCGCCGACCGAACGCCACAGTGCAGGTCACGTTACCCGAGACAGTCACTTTCGACCCCCGGGACCTTCTTGCCTCATCTATCCCGTAACACTATGGTTTTGCCAGTTTGTTGCAATTTCGGCTGATTTTCCGGCAAGACGGCCACCGGCGTCACCCTGTCGTACGGCACGGCCACCGGCGTCACCTCCGCCTGATTTATCCAGATAAAAGCATCAAGATCGAAATAGTGCTGAAGGTTTGACCGGTGATAGCCGGTCAAACCTTCAGCACTATCGATTTATGGGCCGGGCGAGGCCGAGTTCAGAGCCGGGGATCGACCGGTTCTGACTCAAGAGCGAGGACGGCGAACACGCACTCGTGGATCCGCCAGAGCGGCTCGTCGCGCGCGACGCAGTCGAGTGCCTCGAGCCCGAGCGCGTACTCGCGCTGCGCCATCGACCGCTTGTGCCCAAGCACGCGATGCCGCAGCCTGTCCAGGTTGGCCGGTTCCGTGTAGTCGGGGCCGTAGATGATGCGCAGGTATTCACGGCCGCGGACCTTGAGGCCTGGCTGGATGAGCCCCTTGCTCCCCCGGGTCAGGTTCACGGCCGGCTTGACCACCATGCCCTCACCACCCGAGGCGGTCAGCTCCTCCCACCACACGACGCCATCCGCGGTGGCGGCTGGGTCCGTGGTATCGACGTAGCGCCGACGGGTGGCGGTGAAGAGCTTCGGGTCGGCCGCGACGAGACGGTCGGCCACGTCGAGGTGCCATGCGTGCGGCTTCGCCTGATGCGCGGCCCCTTCCGAGGCAAGCAGCTGGAACGGGGCGAGGTGCACCCCGTCCAGGCCGTCGACCGCCCAGCAGTAGCGACGGTAGGCGGCGGTAAAGGCGTCGGCGTTGGCCGTACGGGACCGCGTCCTCGCCAGCAGGTCGGACACGTCAAGTCCGGTGCCCGCCGCCTGTTCGAGCACCGACACCGCCGCGGGCAGCGCGGTACGCGCGGCGGCGCCCACTGCGGCGTACTGGTCGCGGAGCAACTGCTCGGCCTTGGCCGACCAGGGCAGCAGCTCGGCATCGAGCAGCAGCCAGGACGTGCCGAACTCGTCGAACAGACCGATCTCCGCCGCCGCGGCACGGACGCGGTCAACGAGCTTCGCGGTCAGCCTCTCGTCGAAGAACGGCCGCCCGGTGCGGGTCCACGCGGCACCGAGCGCGCCGCCGGGAGAGCCGAACCTGGTCCGCGCCGCGTCCAGGTCTCGGCAGACGAGCACCACCGCCCGCGAGCCCATGTGCTTCTCTTCGCACACCACCTGGTCGACGCCTTCTGCCCGGTAGGCGTCGAACGCCTGATCTGGGTGTTCGAGCAGGCCAGGACGGGCGGATGTCGCGACCGGGCTCATGGTTGGCGGCAGGTAGAGCAGCCAGCGCGGGTCGATCGCGAACCGGCTCATCACCTCGAGCGCCGCGGCGGCGTTCTCCTCGCGCACGCCGATCCGCCGCTGGTACGCCGTGTCGATGACCCGGCGCCCGGTCACGTCGCCGATGTCGAGCACCTCGGGCTCACGGCGATTCGGCTGCGGCGCCTCGCCCGCGACCGGGTTGACAGGGAACGGCCTGGAGGGCGCGTAGTAGATCTTCTCTGCCGGGACGGCGACGAGTTCCCTCTCCGGGTAGCGCAGCGCGGTGAGCCTGCCACCGAAGACACACCCGGTGTCCAGGCACATGGTGTTGTTGATCCACTCGGGCTCGGGGACCGGGGTGTGACCGTAGAGGACCATCGCCTTGCCGCGGTACTCGGTGGCCCACGGGTAGCGCACCGGCAGGCCGTACTCGTCGGTCTCGCCCGTCGTCTGCCCGTAGAGGCAGAAATCGCGCACCCGTCGTGACGCGCGTCCCTGGTAGCGCTCGACGAGGCCGGCATGGGAGACCACGAGGTTCCCGCCATCGAGCACGTAGTGGCTGACGAGCCCGTCCATGAAGCGCTCGACCTCGGCGCGGAAGTCCGCGGGTTCGGCCTCAAGCTGGGCAAGCGACTCGGCCAGGCCATGGGTGACCTGCACGTTGCGGCCGCGCAGAGCGCGGACGAGCTTGTTCTCGTGGTTGCCAGGCACGCACAGCGCGTCGCCCGCGTTGACCATGCCCATGACGAGACGGAGCACGCCAGGCGTGTCCGGTCCACGGTCCACCAGGTCTCCGACGAAGATCGCGCGCCGACCGCTCCGGCTCGCGCCGATGGCACGGCCGAGCTGGTCACGTTCGAGGGCGTAGCCAAGCTGGGCGAGCAGTTCCTCAAGCTCGGCACGGCAGCCGTGGATGTCGCCGATGACGTCGAACGGCCCGGTCTCGCGGCGCAGGTCGTTGAACAGCGGGGTACGCGTGATCGTCGCGGCGGCGATCTCATCCTCGCCGTGCAGGACATGGACGGTCCTGAAGCCCTCCTTCTGCAGACCGCGCAGGCCCCGCCGCAGCTCGCCGTGCTGGCGGCGGATCACGTGCGCGCCGAAGTCGCGATCGGGACGGCCCGCGTTCCTGGCCCGGCAGACGTTCTCTGGCACGTCAAGCACGATCGCGGTCGGCAGCACATCGTGCGCACGCGCCAGCTCCACGAGGGCACGGCGCGCACCGACCTGCACGTTCGTCGCGTCCACGACGGTCAGCCGCCCCGCGGCCAGTCGCTTGCCGACGATGAAGTGCAGCAGCTCGAACGCGTCCGAGGTCGCGGACTGGTCGTTCTCGTCGTCCGCCACCAGGCCACGGCAGAAGTCAGACGAGATCACCTCGGTCGGCTTGAACCGCTCGCGCGCGAACGTCGACTTGCCCGAGCCGCTGACCCCGACGAGGACGACGAGGCTCAGCTCCGGCACACCTAGCTCGGTCATGTTGTTATCCCCCGTCCCGCTCGGTCGTGGACTTGTCGAAGATCGCCATCTGGGTGGGCGAACCGACCTGCGGGTCATCCGCCCCGACGGGCAGGAACCGTACGCTGTACCCGTTGCGCCGCGCCACGGTGTCAGCCCAGTCGCGGAATTGCCGACGCGTCCATTCGAAGCGGTGGTCGCGGTGTCGCGGCACGCCGGGCGGCAGCGTCTCGTACCGAACGTTGTACTCCACGTTCGGCGTTGTGACGATGACGGTGGACGGCGCCGCGTGGGCGAAGACGACGCGTTCCATCGCCGCGAGCCGTGGCGGGTCGATGTGCTCGATGACCTCCATCAGCACCACCGCGTCCAGGCCGGCCAGCCGGTCGTCGCGGTAGGTGAGCGAGGACTGGAAGATTCGCAGCCGATCGCGCTGCTGCTCGCTCATCCGCTCAAGCTTGAGTTTGCGGGCAGCGACCTGGAGCGCCCGCGCGGAGACGTCGGTAGCCACCACCTGCTCGATCGAGGTGTCGGCGAGCAGGTCGCGCACCAGAACGCCCTCGCCACAGCCGAAATCACCGACGCGCCTGGCGCCGGCCGCGCGGACGGCGGCGAGCACAACACCGCGCCGCTGCTCGTTGAGCGGCACCGGCTGGTCGGGCTCGGCGACGATCCGCGCGCCCTCAAGGGAGTTGTCAAGGTCTTCCGGCTCGGTGTCGTCCACCTCGGCCAGCCGCGCGAGCGCCTCCCTGGTGAGCTCGCGCTTGTGCGCCAGGTAGCGGCGCGTGATCAGCTCCTTCTCGGGGTGGCTGGCGAGCCAGTCACCGCCCGCACGGACGAGCTTGTCGACCTCGTCGGTGCTCACCCAGTAGTGCTTGGCATCGTCAAGGACCGGCAGCAGCACGTAGAGGTGGTTGAGTGCATCGGCAAGACGCACGGTGCCGGAAAGGCGGAGGTCGAGGTAACGCGACTCGCCCCAGTTCGGCATCGTCTGGTCGAGTGGCGCGGCGGTCGCCGCGACGAGCCAGCCGAGCGGCTCGAACATCCGACGTGCCAGTTCGATCCCGCCGCGACACGGCAGCGCCGGTACGTGCAGTTCGAGCGGTATGGCCGAGTCCGCTAGCTCCTGATGGTCGCCGCAGCGACCGGTGAGCGCGGTGCGGAACACCTCCTTGATCGCGACGGCGAGCATGCTCGAGGCCGCGTACGGGCGGTCGTTCACGTACTGCCCAAGGGCGAAGCCCTCACCTGACGGCCCATGGCGACCGCGAACCAGACCCACCGGGTCGACCTCAAGCAGCAGCGCCGCGGTCGTCCGCCGCTCCCCCACCTCCGGGTAGAAGACGTGCGCCGCGCCCACCGACACGTCAAAAGACTGCACGCGACCCGGATGCTTGTACAGCAGGAAACCCAGGTCAGACGCGGGATCGACGGTGGTCGTGATCGTCAGCAGCACAATGTGCCATTCTGTCTGAGTTCACCGCGACGCGTCGCCCCATTTTCTTTTCGCAGGGCGGACGACCGGCGACGGCTGGCTTGCCGCGAAGGCCCGCTTGAGGGGTCAAGACTTGGACAATTGCGGCGAACTGGCTCGGCTTACTCCCAGGCCCCGGGCGGCGAGGCCGAGCAGGTAGAAGGCCGCTCCGGCGACGCCGACGAAGAAGCCCAGGGGCCAGTTCGTACGGTAGGACAGGGCGATGGAGAGCCAGACGGTGGCCAGCGCAATGGCGACAGAGAGGGCGAGGGCGACGCCGGGGCGGGCCGTCACCGAGCGGGCGGCGGCGGCGGGGCCGATCATCAGGCTGAACATCAGCAGCGCGCCCACGACCGGGACCGTCATCGACGTGGCGAGGGCCATCACGACCAGGAAGTAGAGGTTGGCCCGGCGGGTGGACACGCCGCGGGCCTCGGCGACCTCGGGCAGCGCGCTTGTGAGCATAAGCGGCCGGAACGCCACGCCGATCGCGATGGCGGCGGCGAGGCCGAGGCCGGCGATCGGCGCGACCTCGCCCTGGCTAATCCCGAACACCTCGCCAAACAGCAGCGCGTAGGTCTCCTCCGCGTACTGGCTGCTCACGCTGACGAACAGCGCGCCGAGCCCGAGCATAAGGACGAGCGCGAGCGCGGTCACCACGTCGTTGCGTGCTCTGCGGCCCCGCTGCTCGGAACCGAGCGCGCCGATACCAAGCGCGCCGCCGATCGCGAAGACCGCAAGACCCCAGATGACGTTGATGCCGAGCAGGCTGGCGCCGGCGGCGCCGGCGAACGCTCCGTTCGGTATGGCATGCGCCGCGAACGTCTGGCCGCGCAGCACCGCGAAGAACCCGGTCAGGCCCGCGATCACGGCGACGATGGACGCGGTGATCCAGGTGTTCAGCATCAGGCCGGTGAACATTCGGTCCCCTCATGCGGAGAGCGCGGCATCCGGTTGCGGTTAGGACGCCGCGCGTAGCTGAGCAGGTAGCCGACAAGGACCAGGGCGACGACGAAGAAGCTGACCGGCCAGCCATGGCCGTACGGCGGCCAGTAGTAGGAGTCATAGGCGAGCACGATGCCAAGCCAGGTCGCCGCGAGCCCGGTGATCGCGGCGGCGGCCATGGCCCGCACCGGGCTCCTCGTGACGCGCAGTGCGGTCGCGGCCGGGCCGATCAGCAGCGCCGTGGAGAGCACCGCACCGATCGCGACCGCGGCGAGCGAGACCGAGATCGCCAGCGCGGCGAGGTACGCGATACCGACGATCTTGACGCGGACGCCCCTGGCCCGCGCGAGGTCCGCCGACAGCGAGGTGAGCAGGAGAACCCGGGCGAGCACGGCCACCGTGACGAGGGCGACGATGCCGGACGCGATGAGTGCGGGCACGGTGTCCGGGCTGATCACGAAGATGGAGCCGAACAGGACCGTGAACGAGGCCCCGGTCGTCGACGTCTGCTGGGTGTCGAGGTAGAGGAAGAGCGCGGCCGCCCCGAGCGCGGCACCGAGCACAACGCCGGTGGCGACATCTCGGCCGCGACGGCGCTGCACGCCGATACCCTCCATCAGCGCGGCGGCCGCGATCCCGGCGATGAGGAACCCCCAGAACTGGTTGAGGCCGACGAGGAACGCGCCAGAACCGCCGGTGGTGGCGACGTCGGCAAGCGCGTGGCCGGCAAAGGACTGGCCGCGGATGACGGTGAACACGCCGATGACACCCGAGGTGATGGCGACGACGGTGCCGACAAGCAGGGCGGTCCTGACCGGGCCGCTGCCGAGCAGCCCCGGCTCGAAGAGATAATGCATGCTGCCTACTCGCCCGCGACCACGAGAACCCGGTTGCGCACCCGGACCACGTCCACGTGATGGCCGTAGAGCCTGGTGAGGCCCTCGGAGGTGACTACCTCGTCGGTGGGACCTGTGGCGACTCGCCCATTGGCGACGTATACGATCCGGTCCATGACGCCAAGCAGCGGGTTCATGTCATGCGCGGAGAGCAGCACGGCGATGTGCTGCTCGCGGGCCAGTCGGCCGAGCACCTCGACGATCTCCTGCTCGCTTTTGATGTCGAGGTTGGCCAGCGGCTCATCGAGCAGCAGCAGCTTGGGGTGCGAGATCAGCGCGTGCGCGATCAGCACGCGCTGCTGCTCACCGCCCGACAGCTCACCGACCCGCGCGTCTGCGTACCCGTCAGCGCCCACGTCGCGCAGGGCCGCCTCGATCAGCTCCCGGCGCTGCCGCGACGGGAAGCTGAACCCGAGCCGGTGCCCGTCAAGGCCGAGCGAGACCACGTCCCTGGCGCGCAGCGGCATGTCGGGGTCAATGACCAGCTTCTGCGGTACGTAGCCGATGGCGGCCTTGTTGCGGGCCCGATATCCTCGCCTTTTTATCGGGCTCGCCCCGGGGGGTACGGGGGGTCGTCCCCCCGGGAGAAAACTGTTGTGCAGCGGCTCGCCCTCGATGAGGACCCGGCCGCCCGACGGCTCGAGCAGGCCGAGAATGACGCGGAGCAACGTGGTCTTGCCCGCGCCGTTCGGGCCGATGACCCCGGTGAACTCACCCTTGCGAAGCGAGAACGTCACCTCGCTGAGCACCTGGCGACCGCCAAGGCGGACGCCTATCCCGTCGAGCGCCAGCAGCTCCGGCCGCGTCGCGCGCGCCGCGGCAAGCTCCTGGGCTGCTTCATTTCTCATAACGGACCTCACTGGTGCTCGCTCGTCACAGGTGCTCGGTCGAGATCTTGTCCACGACCGCCTTTTTCAGATCCTGCACCTCGGTCAGCATCCAGGTCTGGTAGTCGTATCCGGGCACGGGCATCGTCTCGTACACGCCGACGACCGGGATGTGATTCTGGTCAGCCAGCGTAATGAGCGACTCGGTGAGCGGATCGGTGACCTGCTCGTTGTACAGGAATACCTTCACCTTGCGGCCGGTGAACAGCGCCTTCTGCGAAGCCAGGACCTGCGGCGAAGGATCGACCCCGTTCATGACGTCCGCCTGGAACGTCCATGGCGTCAGGTTGTCCGCGCCAACGGCCGCGAGCAGGTAGTCGGCCACCGGCTCGGTCGTCGCCACGGGTACGCCCGGGTAGGCCTTCTTGAAGGCGGCGATCGCGCTGTACCACGGGCCAAGGGAGGCGATGAAGGCCTTCGCGTTCGCCTTGAAGTAGGCCGCGTGCGCGGGCTGGATGGCGGACAGGTCCGCCGCGATCGCAGCCGCGACCTTCGGCATGGTGGTCGGCTCGTACCACAGGTGGGGGTTGGGGGTGCTGTCAGGCAGGTTGAGCAGCTGCTGTACGTCGATGACCTTGCGGTCGCCGCTCGGAACGGCGCTCTCGACCGTGGACATGAAGGCGTCGTAGCCGATGCCGTTCTGCACGACGAGCTGGGCCGCGCTGACCTCACGCGCGACCGCCGGGCTGGCCTCGAACTCGTGCGGATCGGTGTTCGGGTTGGACATGATCGCGCTGGCCTGCACGTACTCGCCGCCGACCTGGCCGATCACGTCGGCGTACTCGTTCTCCGCGCCAACAGCGACGATCTTGCCACCGCCACCGCCACCGCCACCTACGGCGGTGGCGCTCGAGCAGCTCACGATGACCGTGGTCGTGATTGCCGCCGCCACGGCGAGCAGCAAGACCGCCACCGGGCGGCGTCTCCCGCTTACCCTCATCCGCATGGCTACGCTGCTCCTCATTGATCGTCGTTCCGGCCGATCGCCGTCCCGGTCCGTTCTTAATGATAATCGTTTCTATTATCATTAAGCAACCGGATCGCGGATGTTCGCGCTCACGCGGACCTCGGTCCATGGTCACGGCAGGAGAGGCCGGCTAACTTTGCAAGATGTGACAGCGGATCAGCCACGGGGGACCCGGGTACGCGGGACGAAGCAAGCCTCGGTCGTCGCCGCCGCCCTCACGGGCCTCCCCGGGTTCCGCAGCGCCCAGGAGATTCACGCCGAACTCCGCCGCCAGGGCGAGACCGTGGGGCTCACCACCGTCTACCGCCACCTGCAGGTGCTCAGCGAGCAGGGCGTGATCGACACGATCCGCGACCCCTCCGGCGAGGCGCTCTACCGGCAGTGCGGGTCTACCGGGCACCACCACCATCTAACGTGCCGGGTCTGCGGCCGCAGTGTCGAGGTCGAAGGCCGGGCCGTCGAGCAGTGGGCGGAAAAGGTCGCCGCCGAGGCCGGGTTCACGTCGGTCGACCACACCGTCGAGCTTTTCGGCCTGTGCCCCGATCACTCCACGTCACCGGATCAACACCCATAGAATGTAACAAATTAGCCTCAATGGAACTTTTCCGTCAAACGGCTGCTCACCCGTAAACCAGGCTGGCAGGTTACGCATCTGTTAAGTGATGTGAAGTTGCCACACGCCCGCGCCGGCTGATTCCGCCGCTCGCGTTGATGACTGGGAGCGCCATGCGCAGATCACTATGGGCCAGCCGCAACCGGATTCTCGCGATAGGCGCGAGCCTTCTTATCTCAGGTTCGGCGCTAGCGGCGGCGGCCATGCCCGCGCAGGCGGCAGCGCTCCCGGTCAACACGGTCGTGGTGGCTAACCCCGGCCCGCAGGCGACCAACCCGATCGCGACGGCCGTTGTCCCGATCACGGCGACGGAGAGCGACGAGACCGCGCCGCTGACCTTCAGCGTGACGAGCAGCGTGTCGGCCGACCCGTTCACCATCTCCCAGCCCCCTGCGGTAGGCGACGCCACCGTCGACCTCACGGGGGCGTTCACCGCCGCGTACTCGGGCGAGGTCACCGTCACCGCGACGGCCGCCGCGACGCTCGCCTCGTCGGGCGGCACCGACAGCGTGACCTTCGCCTGGACCGCGGCGGACAACACCATCACGTTCCCCAGCCCAGTCGCTCAGGCCACCAAGCTGGGCACGCCCGTAGCGGGGCCGACGATCACGGCCACCGACAGCGGCGGCGCCGCCGCGCTGCCGCTTACCTATTCCTCTACCACCTTGCCTACCGGACTGGCGATCAACGCGACCTCTGGCCTGATATCCGGGACTCCGACCGCCGAGGGGACCTACCCTGTGACGGTCACCGCGACCGACCAGACGGGAGCCACGGGGACATCGGCGTTCAACTGGGTCATCACCCCCAACACCCTCGTGGTCAAGGCGACCGCGCCGAAGACCTCCTATGCCGGCATCAAGGTCAGCGTGCAGCCCACCGCGACGGACTCCGCCGCCGGCCAGAACACGCAGCTGACGTGGAGTGCCACCGGCTTGCCGGCCGGCCTGACGATCAATGCGGGCACCGGACTCATCTCCGGCAAGCCGACGAAGCCCAGCGCCGCGACCACAACCGTGACCGCTACCGACGCGCTCGGCACGAAGGGGTCAACCAAGATTGTCTGGCACATCGCCGCGCCCATCATCGTGTCCAACGGCGGCACGGCGACGACGACGGCCGGCCATGACGTGGCCTTCAAGCTCGCCTACACCGACGCGGTGCGAGGCGACAAGGTGACGTGGACCGCCGCCGGCCTGCCGGCCGGGACGGGGTTCCAGCAGAGCTCCCTGATGCTCTACGGCTGGCCGGCCAAGGCGGGCACGTATCACGTGACCTTCAATGCGAAGGGCTCCCTCGGCACCTCCGACCAGAAGAAGCTCACGCTGAGGGTGAAGGCCGCGCCCGACAAGGGCGCGACCGGCCAGATCCACCTCCAGCTCGACGGCAAGTGCCTGCAGGACCCGGGCAACCGGAAGGCGAACGGCACCCGGGTCGCGATCGAGAACTGCGCGTCTGGCGCCATGGAGCGGTGGACCGTCGCCTCCAATAACACGATCCGCGTCAACGGCCGCTGCCTCAACATCTCAGGGACCGGGGGCGCCTCGGGCAAGCAGCTCCAGCTCTGGAGCTGCAACGGCGGCACGCGCGAGACCTGGGCGCAGGGCAGCGACGGCGAGCTGGTCAACCCCGCGGCCGGCCTGTGCGTGACCGACCCCGGATCGAGCAAGAACAACGGCACCACGCCGACGATGGGCGCCTGCCACGCCAGGTCCTACGAGCAGTGGGCGCTGCCCGCGCAGCCGATCCTGACCTCGGTCGGCGGCTCGTGCGCGGACGACCCCCTGGGCAAGGGCAGCAACGGCACCAGGGTCGACATGTTCTCGTGCAACGGCACTCCCGGCCAGGCCTGGAACTTCGCGCCGGACGGCACGATCAGGATCAGCCAGTACCCCAAGGTGTGCCTGACCGTGAGCGGCTCGAAGATCGAGCTGTATCTCTGCAGCTCCGGCAATAAGAGCCAGAAGTGGGCCGTGGTCCGCACCGCCGCGATGACCAGCGAGCTCAGGCTCGGCGGCGTCTGCGTGGGCATCAAGAGCCTGACCGCAGGGAACACGACGCCGCTTGTCACGGCCAAGTGCACCGCGAGCGACCCGCGCGACCTCTGGCACATCGCCTAGCAGGGGCAAAAGGGCCGGACCGCCGCTGGGCGGTCCGGCCCTTTCGCCGATGGCATATGTAACGAACGGGCGCCGGTTAGTCATTATTTGCCACAAAATGACTAACCGGCGTAAACCTCAGCCCCAGCTGACGCAACTGTTAAGTGACGTGAGGGCTCCGGACATCTGGGCCGGCTGACTCCGTTCACTTGCATTGACACCTGGGGGGATGTTCATGCGCAGATCAAGTAGATCAATAAGGGCCAGCCGCAACCGGATTCTCGCGATCGGCGCGAGCCTCCTGGTCTCCGGCTCGGCGCTGGCGGCCGCGGCCATGCCGGCGCAGGCGGCGTCGGCAGCGCCGCGGGCCGCCGTCGCCCGGAACGTCACCGAGGCCGTCGACATCATCAGCCAGGGCCCGCAGACGACGACGGTCGGCCGATGGAAAGACATCAACCCGTTCCAGGTCGTGGACCGCGTGAAAGGCGATAAGCCGTCCTTCTCCGCCACCGGGCTGCCGCCGGGCATGGGGTTCCAGGGCGGCCCTCTGCTGCTCTACGGGTGGCCGACCACCGCGGGCACGTACAGCGTGACCATCCACGAGAAGGGCAGCCTCGGCACCACCGACCACATGACGTTCAAGCTGACGGTGAAGCCCGCACCGGACAAGGGCGCGACCGACCAGATCCACCTGCTGCTCGACGGCAAGTGCCTGCAGGACCCGGGCGGCAAGACCGCGAACGGCAGCCGCGTCCGGATCGCGAACTGCGTGGCCGGTGCCACCGAGCGGTGGACGGTCGTCGCGGACGGCACGGTCCGGGTAAACCACCGCTGCCTGGACATCGCGGGCAGCGGGAGCGCCGCGGGCAAGCAACTCCAGCTAACGAACTGCGGCAACGCCAACCCGCGGCAGCTGTGGTCGCAGGGCACCGACGGCGAGCTGGTCAACCCGTCCTCCGGCCTGTGCGTGACCGACCCCGGATCGAGCGAGAACAACGGCACCGTCCCGACGATGGGCGCCTGCCACGCCAGGTCCTACCAGCAGTGGACGCTGCCCGCCCAGCCGCTGCTGACCGCGGTCGGCGGCTCCTGCGCCGACGACCACTACAGCTCCGACGCGAACGGCAACATCATCGACATGTTCTGGTGCAACGGGACCATTGGGCAGGCCTGGTCGTTCCGGCCGGACGGCACGATCAGGGCCGGCCTGTTCGCCAACAAGTGCATGACCGTCCACAATAAGAAGATCGCGATCTACACGTGCAGCGCGGGTAACAAGAGCCAGCAGTGGACCGTGGTCCGCACCGGCGCCATGAGCAGCCAACTCGCCCAGGGCGGTGTCTGCCTGACCATTCCGAGCATGACCTCCGCCAAGGGCACCCTGCTCGAGGCCAACGGCACCCAGCTCATCGCCTCCACCTGCAGGAAGACCGACCCCCGCGACCTCTGGCACATCGCCTAGCGGGAACGGCAGGCAAATAGGGCTGGACCGCCATGTGGCGGTCCAGCCCTATTTGCGGGTTTTTACGCGAATAGTGGGGGGTAACGGCTACCTTCTACAGGAACCAGCATTGCGAACGCGTTAAATGTGTAGTTTTAATCACGCTTGGTGCACATGCCGCTGATACGCCAGGGCCGCATGCCAGTGTTGATCGATTTTATTTTGATCTCGCCGATAACTGGGGAACGCGTATGCGCGCATCGATAAGGGCCAGCCGCAACCGGATTCTCGTGATAGGCGCATGCGTCCTGCTCTCCGGATCGGCGCTTGCCGCGGCGGCCCTGCCCGTGGACGCGGCCGCCGGCTCCGCGCGCGCGGCCGCGTCCACGCAGGCCGCCCCCGCCGCCACGGTCACCGCTACTCCCACGGTCACCGCTACTCCCACCGCCGCCGGGGTCACCGTTACCCCCATCGCGGACCAGAGCACCAACCCGCTGTCGACCCCGGTTGACCTCGCGCTCAGCGCGACCGACACGGACGCCACCGGGCCGCTGACGTTCACCATGACCCCGGCGATTCCCGGCCTGACCATCACCCAGGTCGACGACACCCACGCGGCCATCCGCGGGACGATCACCCACGCCGGTGTCTACGCGGTCACGGTCACCGCGACGGACCAGAACAACGCGGTGGGTTCCGCGTCGTTCACCTGGACGGCGGGCAACACGATCAAGGTGACCGCAAAGGCACCCAAGAAGGTCTACCTCCGCATCAAGGTCAGCGTCCAGCCCACCGCGACAGACTCCGACACCAGCCAGAAGCTGACCTGGAGCGTCTCCCCCCTGTATCCGCTGCCGACCGGCCTGTCGATCAACTCCACGACCGGGCTCATCACCGGCAGGCCGACGGTGCTCACCGGCCCGCCCACCACCGTCGTGGTCGCCACCGACGGGGCCGGCTCGACGGGATCCGCCACCATTAACTGGGTCGTCTCCATAGACGGGTACCTCGACTTCCCCGGCAAGGAGACCGTCACGGTCGGCGAGGGCAAGGACCTCGTGCTCAAAGAGGCTGACTACGTGCCCGGCGACAAGATGACCTGGCAGGCCGTCAACCTGCCCGCCGGGATGGGACTCAAGCAGAGCCCCCTGATGGTCTACGGCTGGCCCACCCAGGCGGGCACCAAGAGCGTGACGATCCAAGGGTACGGAACCCTCGGCGCCCGCGACTGGATGACGTTCAATCTGGTAGTGAAGCCCGCGACGGGCAACGGTCCGAACGGCCAGATCCGCCTGGCGCTCGACGGCAAGTGCCTGACCGACCCCGGCAACCAGACCGCGAACGGCACCCACGTCCAGATCGGGAGCTGCGCCTCAGGCAGCACGGAGCGCTGGACCGTCGCCTCGGATGGCACGGTCCGCGTCAACGGCCGCTGCCTGGACATCGCGGGCAGCGAAAGCTCCGTGGGCAAGCAGCTACAGCTAACGAGCTGCGGCAACGCCAACCCCCGGCAGCTGTGGGCCCAGGGCACCGACGGCGAGCTGACCAACCCCGCCTCCGGCCTATGCGTCACCGACCCCGGATCAAGCAAGAACAACGGCACCGTGCCGGTGATGAGCGCCTGCCACATCAACTCCGCCGAGCAGTGGACGCTGCCCGCGCAGCCGATCCTGACCTCGGTCGGCGGCTCGTGCGCGGACGACCACTACAGCGAGGGCAACAACGGCGCCGTGGTCGACATGTTTTGGTGCAACGGCACCCTGGGACAGGACTGGTCGTTCCGGCCGGACGGCACGATCAGGGCCGGCCTGCACAGCAACGCATGCCTCACCGCGGGCGGCAAGCTCGGCGCGGTCGGCACCAAGATCGTGCTGTGGGCCTGCTCCGCGTCCGACAAGGGCCAGCAGTGGACCGTGTCCCGCACCGGCGGCCTGAGCAGCGAGCTCAGCCTCGGCGGCGTCTGCCTCGGCATCACGAGCATGACCGCCGCGAACGCCACCCAGCTCGTCACGGACAAGTGCACCTCGAGCGACCCCCGCGTCCACTGGCGCATCGGCTAAGAGCAAAAATCAACTTCGGTTATCCAGAACGGTCCCGTAACTTCGCGCCAACCGCAGATGACATGTGCGGTAGCGACGAAGCCACGGACCGTTCCATATCCCTATGAAGTTGAATTTCCGTCGTTAAGCGGTACGGCCGGGCGGCCCGCACTGGACCTCGCAGCTATCTCCCGGGGGGCTGACCTTCCGCATGGGGGGCTCCCGCCCCCCATCCCCCCTGGCCCCGTACCCCCCGATGCGCTGGCGCGCTGGCCCGATGAAAAGCAAAGATATCGGGCCAGCGCGCCAGCGCGGATTCACGCGGCTACTGAGCTGCGCTTACGCCGCGGCGGTGGTGGCCGACGTGACGCCTGCCGACGCGGGCTCGAGCGCAAGCGCGAGCACCTCGCGCACGTCGCTCATCGGATGCACGGACAGCTTCTCGAGCACTTCGGCGGGCACGTCGTCCAGGTCGGGCTCGTTCCGCTGCGGGATAAGCACCGTGGTAATGCCGGCCCGGTGCGCGGCGAGCAGCTTCTGCTTCACCCCGCCGATCGGCAGCACCCGCCCGGTGAGCGAGACCTCGCCGGTCATCGCCACGTCCGAGCGGACGGGCCGCCCGGAGAGCAGCGACGCGAGCGCCGTCGTCATCGTGACGCCCGCCGACGGTCCGTCCTTGGGCACCGCGCCGGCCGGCACGTGGACGTGCACGCCGCGGTCCTTCAGGTCGGTCACCGGCAGCTCAAGCTCCGCGCCATGCGAACGCAGGTAGGAGAGCGCGATCTGCGCCGACTCCTTCATCACGTCGCCGAGCTG
>Ga0302314_10006715_pt1 | contig 20778 bp, 25 predicted proteins | sample III_Palsa_N2_3_FD_200533 | JGI IMG/M metagenome (GOLD analysis project Ga0302314, IMG submission 200533) | Peat permafrost microbial communities from Stordalen Mire near Abisko, Sweden - III_Palsa_N2_3 | ecosystem: Environmental > Terrestrial > Soil > Palsa > Peat permafrost | place: Sweden... | reverse complement strand
AAGCGTGCTGGAGCCAGGCGTGAACGTGACGCTTTATTCGCCCGAAACGCGCGGCCTCGGCTTCGGCATGGACTTCGCCATCGTGCAGGACCCGGCCGCGGCCAAGACCTCGCAGGGCATCCAGAGCTTCTACTGGGGCGGCGCGTTCGGCACCTGGTTCTGGATCGACCCGATCAACGAGATGATCGTGATCGGCATGATCCAGAATGTCGCCGGTTCGCAGACCGCGGCGGGCAATCCTGCCGTGCGCGAACAGTCGGCGGAGCTGGCCTACGCCGCGATGACCGACCACCGATAGCGGGAACGCGGGTGCAGACCGTCAGACTGGGCCGCACTGCCCTGCAAGTCAGCGTCGCCGGTCTTGGCTGCGGCGGCCACAGCCGGCTGGGCATGGCCAAGGGCAAGGATGTCCATCACGCCGCCGACATGGTGCGCCGGGCTCTGGACCTCGGCGTCAACTACATCGACACCGCCCGCGCCTACGGCACCGAGGAGGCGGTCGGGTTGGGGCTGAGGGGCCGGCGCGAAGAGGCGGTGATTTCCACCAAGGCGAACGTCGGTCGCGGCGGCGGCCTGGTCAGCGCGGCCGACATGGCGCGGTACATCGACGAGAGCCTGGCCAAGCTGCAGACCGACCACATCGACGTCTTCCTGCTGCATGGCGTGACCCTACCACAATACGAGCACGCCATCGAAGTGATCCTGCCTGAACTCCGCAAGCAGAAAGCGGCCGGCAAGATCCGCTTCGTCGCCGCCAGCGAGCAGTTCGGCGGCGACACCGGACACGCCCTGCTGCAGAAGGCGCTCGGCGAAGACGATCCGTTCGACGTGGTGATGGTCGGATTCAACCTGCTCAATCCGTCGGCCCGCCAGCGCGTGTTCCCGCGCACGATCAGGCAGGACGTCGGGACCCTGATCATGTTCGCCGTCCGCGAGGCGCTCAGCCGCCCGGACGAGCTGCGCAAGGTGGTGGGGGAGCTGATTGCGCGCGGCGAGGTCGATGCGGCGAAGGTCGATGCGGACGATCCGCTCGGTTTCCTGAGGGATGCGGCCGGCGCGCCGGCGGTGATCGAGGCCGCCTATCGCTTCTGCCGCCACGAACCGGGCGCCCACGTTATCCTGACCGGCACCGGCGACCCCGAGCATCTCAAGGCCAACATCGACGCCATCCTCGCCCCGCCGCTGCCGCCCGAAATCCTGGCCCGGCTGGACGCGATCTTCGGCAGGATCGACAGCGTCTCGGGAAACTGAATTCCGGTTTCGTCCTGCTGACAGGATGCTGTCAGCGAACGTGGTTAGGTTGGCTTCAACAGGAGGCCAACCATCATGCTCACGCTTTACGGTTTCGGACCGATGTTCGGCTTGCCGGATCCCAGTCCCTTCGTCTTGAAGACCCTGACCCAGCTCAAGATGTCCGGCGTGCCGTTCAAGCTCGAACGGGCCAGCCGCGCCGATGCGCCCAAGGGCAAGATTCCGTTCATTCGCGACGGCGACCTCGTGCTGGGCGACAGCGTCTTCATCCTCGATCACCTGAAGCACGCGCACGACGTCGATCTCGACGCCCACCTGACCGAGCCGCAGCGCAGCGTCGGCTGGGCGCTGGAGCGGATGCTTGAGGACCACCTCTATTGGGCCATCGTGCACGCGCGCTGGGCGATCGACGAGAACTTCGAGAAGGGGCCGTCGCAGTTCTTCGCCGGGGCGCCGGAAGAGGCCAAGCGGGCAGGCCAGGCGGGGATGAAGCAGGTCCTGCACGGCCAAGGTTTCGGCCGTCACTCCGAGGCCGAGATCGCCGACTTGGCCAGTCGCGACTTCGCCGCCGCCTCGCGGCTGCTGGGCGACAAGCCGTATCTGTTCGGTGAGACGCCCTGCGGCGTCGACGCGACCCTGTTCGCCTTCGCCGCCGCCGCGGCGACGCCGTTCTTCGACTCCTCGATCCGCCAGGCCGCCGAGCGACACCCGAATCTGGTCGAATATCAGTGGCGGATCATGGACCGCTATTACGCGCCGGCGCTCGCCGAGTAGCCGGGCCTATTTCGGCCGATCGCCCGGATACTGCGGCAGGTCGCCCTCGATCGGCAGCCAACTGGCTTTGGAGGTCACGTGGAAATGGAAGACCGCCTTCGTCTCGACCGGCTCGGCCAACAGCCCGGCGCGCACCCGAACCATGCCGGGGGCGGCCGTGGTGCGGCTGATGATCGGCGCGCCGCAGTCGCCGCAGAACAGCCGCTCCTTGCCAGGGGAACTCTCGAACGACTTCGGCCGGCCGGCGACGAGACGGAAGTTCTCAACCTTCACCGGCAGATTCGCGGCGAAGGCCGCGCCCTGGGCGCGGCGGCAGTCGCTGCAGTGGCAAAGCTGGATGCCCGCCAACTCGCCATCGACTTCGAACTCGATCGCCCCGCAAAGGCAGGAACCGCGATGCATTGGATTCTCCAAACTGGCGATGCCGCTAACGGGCGCGGCGGCTGGTCCGTCTACCTTACCGCGCCAGCGCTGGCCGCCCTCACGATTGTCGCGATCACGCTTTCGGCGGCCTGATCGCGCCACGACGATTCCTGCTGCAGTGCGGCGCCAATCGTGCGCCCGACGCTTGCCATTTTTCAAACGGTTGTTAGTCAGGTCGGATGGCTGACGATCAGAGCGCGCACCCCGCCCCGCAAGTCGATGAAAAGCTCGACGACGACGAACCGGTCCGGCTGCAGGGCGACCTGCCCCCCGAGGTAGCCTCGCCGCTGAAACCCTTTGGCGGCGCAAAGCCGCCGGCGCCGGCCTGGTTCGAAGACGCCCTCGCCAAGGCGCCCGAGCGGCGACTGGTGCCGGTCAAAGGCGCCAACATCGAGTTGCTGACCTGGGGCGAAGTCGGCAAGCCGGGCCTGATCTTCGTGCACGGCAACAGCGCCCACGCAGATTGGTGGAGCTTCATCGCGCCTTTCTTCGCCGAGGAATACCGCGTGGCGGCGCTGTCGCTGTCGGGTATGGGCGATTCCGACTGGCGCGACAGCTATGACTTCGAGACCTTCGCCGAGGAGATATGGGCGTGCGCCAAGGCCGCCGGACTCTATGAAGCGCCGATCAAGCCGATCTACATCGGCCACTCGTTCGGCGGCTCGCAGGTGTTCTATTCGGCGACCAAGCATCCGGAGCGGATGCGCGCCGCCCTGCTGCTCGACACCGGCTTCGGCGGACCCCCGACCAAAGAACAGGAAGAGGCGTGGCGGCGCGAAGCCTACAAGAGCGGCGAGCCGTGGCGCGGCCCGGTGCAGCGCACGCGGCCCAACCGGGTCTACGCGACTCTGGAGGAGGCGCTGACCCGGTTCCGGTTCATGCCGCCGCAGAAGCCCGGCAATCTGTTCGTCGCCGACTTCATCGCCCGCCGCTCGCTGAAGCGCGCGGCGATGGCCGATGGCTCGGGCGAAGGCTGGACCTGGAAATTCGATCCGTTCCTCTGGGCCAAGCTCGATCGCAGCGTGCTGGAGACCCTGGATGCCGCCAAAGCGGCGCCGCTGGCCCAGATCTTCGGCGATCGCTCCGCCATCATGCTCCGGCGCGAGCAGACCGCGCGGGGCGACTACGTGCCGGCGGACACGCCCTCGGCGGCGATCCCGGATTCCGAGCACCACATCATGGTCGACCAGCCACTGGCGCTGGTGGCGGCCCTGCGTACTTTGCTCGCAGTCTGGCCGGCTTGAGCGTCGCGGCGGCTTCGTGTAGCACCCGGACAACTTGTCCGATCAGGAGCCCACTCGTCGATGACTGAAGCCGCCCACGAGTACCACACTGGCGACATGGACATCCAAGAGCAGGTCGCCACGTTCGAAGCCTTTGGCAAGATGGCCAAGTGGGGCTCGCTCGCCATCGCCGCCTTGCTGGTGATGCTGGTGATCTGGTTCTGCGTCCCCGCCGGCTTCGTCGCCGGTCTCGGCGCGGCGATCGTTCTGTTGGCGGTGGGCATCTACTTCCTGCGCGAAAAGCCGGACGCCGGGCACTAACGGCGCTATCTGGACAGGCGACCGAGTCGCCGGCCAACCTGCCCACGGTCTGAACCTTAAGCAGCGACCCATCGTCCGAGAGGTCTGCTCGATGCCCGTCCTCGCCGTCACCAAGGAGCGCCGCGCCGGCGAGACGCGGGTCGCGGTGACGCCTGATGCGGCCAAGAAGCTGATCGCCCTCGGGTTCGAGGTCGTCATCGAGACCGCCTCGGGCCTCGGGGCCTCGATGCCCGACGCCGACTACGAGGCCGCTGGGGCCAAAATCGTCGCCAACCCAGCCGCGGCGCTCGGCTCCGCCGACCTTGTGCTGAAAGTGCGCTCGCCTGGCGATGAAGAAATCAACTTGCTGAAAAGCGGCGCGATCGTTGTCGGGCTGGTGAACCCGTTCCAGGATCGCGAAGTCACCGACGCGATGGCGAAGCGCGGCGTGACCCTGTTCGCGATGGAGTTCGTGCCCCGGATAACCCGGGCGCAGGTGATGGACGCGCTCTCCAGCCAGGCTAACCTCGCCGGCTATCGCGCGGTGATCGAAGCGGCCGAGGTCTACGGCCGGGCGATGCCGATGATGATGACCGCGGCCGGCACCGTCGCGGCGGCGAAAGTGTTCGTGATGGGCGCCGGCGTCGCCGGGCTGCAAGCCATCGCCACCGCCCGCCGCCTGGGCGCTGTGGTCACCGCCACCGACGTGCGGCCGCCCGCCAAAGAGCAGGTGGAAAGCCTTGGCGCCAAGTTCGTCGCGGTCGAGGACGAGGAGTTCAAGGCCGCCGAGACCGCCACCGGCTACGCCAAGGTGATGAGCGAGGCCTATCAGGCCAAGCAGGCGGCGCTGGTGGCCGAGCACATCAAGAAGCAGGACATCGTCGTCACCACCGCGCTGATCCCCGGCCGGCTGGCGCCCAAGCTGGTCAGCGCCGAGGCGGTGGCCGCGATGAAGCCCGGCTCGGTGCTGATCGACCTGGCGGTGGAGCAGGGCGGCAATGTGGTCGGCTCGCGCACCGGCGAGATCGTCGTCACCGGGGGCGTCAAGATCGTTGGCATCCCCAACCTGCCCGGCCGCATCGCCGCCGACGCCTCGGCCCTCTACGCCCGCAACCTCACCGCGTTCGTTGGTCTGCTGGTCAAGGACGGCGCGCTGATCACCGATTTCGACGACGAGATACTGCAGGCCTCACTGATCGCCAAAGGCGGGGCCGTCGTGCATGCCGCCCTGAAGTCATGAGCCGGCGGATGCAAACACCATTCGCCGTACCGAGGAGCGCTTGACGTGGAAGCTGTCGATCCCACCGTCTTTCGCCTCGCCATCTTCGTGCTGGCGATCTTCGTCGGCTACTACGTGGTCTGGAGCGTGACGCCGGCGCTGCACACGCCGCTGATGAGCGTCACCAACGCGGTCTCGTCGGTGATCATCGTCGGCGCGCTGCTGGCCGCGGCCGCGCACGTCTCGCCAGGCGACCACACGGTCTGGATCTCCAAGGGCGCGGGCGCGGTGGCGGCGGGTCTGGCGTCCGTGAATATCTTTGGCGGCTTCCTGGTCACCCAGCGCATGCTGGCGATGTACCGCAAGAAGGAGCGCGGCAAGTGAGCCGTGACGCCCTTGGCCTGATCGCGCTCGGCTTCGGCGGGTTGGCGATTGTCGTCTACGTCGCGGTGCTGGCGATGCGGCCGCGGGTCGTGCGCATGCTGAACGGCTCCGGGCTTTTTTTCACCGGCCTGGGTCTGATCCAGGCTTCGATCTGGGTGCGCGACGGCTCGGCTTTGGTGGCGTGGTTCAATGCCGACATCGCTATCGGCGCGCTGTGCCTCGCCGTCGCGGCGCAGAGTGTTTCCGCCTTGCGTAACCGCAGAGCCTGGGACGGCGTCGACCGGCGCGAGCCCACTGCGATCGGGGAGCGCGCATGAGCGCCGGACCGGACAACATCGAGCTCGCGAAAGATCTCGCCTTCGCGATTGTCAGCCCGATCCTGATGGGCGGTTTCATTGTCATGATCGGCGTTGGCGGTTCGTTCCTGAAACCGGCGACGCGTCGCTGGATCGAACGGTTCGTGTTCGGGCCGCTGTTCTTCGTCGTCGGCGCCGCGGGCATCGCTCTGCTGACGGTCAAACACCAATGGGTGCTGCTGGCGTGCCTGGTGGGGATACTCGCGCTGACGATCACCAAGGTCATCGGGATGATGCGTCATCGTCCCTCTGACGACGCGCCGCCGAGTGCGCCGACCGTGGCTGGGGTCTAGCATGAACGCCAACATCGCGGCCCTCGCCTACATCGCCTCGGGCGTCCTCTTCATTCTGACCCTGCGCGGGCTCTCCAGTCCCGTCACCAGCCGTCGCGGCAATCGGATGGGTATGATCGGCATGGCCCTGGCCATCGCCACGGCGCTGGCGACGCTGTGGGGACAGGGCCTGCTCGACCCGGTCACCATCGGCCTGATGCTTGGCGGGGTCATCGTCGGGGGCTCGATCGGCGCGATCGTCGCCCGGCGCGTGCAGATGACCTCGATGCCGCAGCTGGTGGCGTTCTTCCACTCGCTGGTCGGCCTCGCCGCCTGCCTGGTCGCGACCGCGGCGATCTACGCGCCGTCGGCCTACGGTATCGCCGAAGGAACCGGGATCAAGCTGGAAAGTCTGATCGAGCTCTCGCTCGGGGTCGGCATCGGCGCGATCACCTTCACCGGCTCGCTGATCGCCTTCGCCAAGCTGAACGGCAACATGTCCGGCTCGCCGATCCTGCTGCCGGCGCGCCACGTGCTGAACTGCGTCATCGGCCTCGTCGTGCTGGGGCTGATCGTCTACCTGGTGATCAGCGGCGGCGACGCGAAGTGGGCGTTCTGGGGCATCTTCGCCCTGGCCCTGCTCGCCGGCGTCACCCTGATCATCCCGATCGGCGGCGCCGACATGCCGGTCGTGGTCTCGATGCTGAACAGCTACTCCGGCTGGGCCGCGGCGGCGCTCGGCTTCACGCTCGCCAACACCACTCTGATCATCACCGGCGCGCTGGTGGGCTCGTCCGGCGCCATCCTCAGCTACATCATGTGCAAGGGGATGAACCGCTCCTTCATCTCGGTGATCCTGGGCGGCTTCGGCGGCGACGCGGTCGCGGCGGGCGCCGGCGGCAAGGTGGAGACCCGGCCGGTCAAGCAGGGCTCGGCCGAGGACGCCGCCTTCATCATGAAGAACGCCTCCAAGGTGATCATTGTCCCCGGCTACGGCATGGCCGTCGCCCAGGCCCAGCACGCGCTGCGTGAAATGGCCGACCGGCTGAAGGCCGAGGGCGTCGAGATCAAATACGCGATCCACCCGGTCGCCGGACGCATGCCCGGCCACATGAACGTGCTGCTGGCCGAAGCCAACGTGCCTTACGACGAGGTGTTCGAGCTGGAGGACATCAACGCCGAGTTCCCCACCGCCGACGTCGCCTTCGTCATCGGCGCCAATGACGTCACCAACCCGGCCGCGAAGACCGATCCGCAGAGCCCGATCTACGGCATGCCGATTCTCGACGTCGAGAAGGCGCGCACGGTGCTGTTCATCAAGCGCGGCATGGGCTCGGGCTACGCCGGCGTCGAGAACGAATTGTTCTTCCGCGACAACACCATGATGCTGTTCGGCGACGCCAAGAAGATGGTTGAGAACATCCTCAAGTCGCTGTGACGGCGCGGCCGCCCAGGTCGCTTGCCGCAACGTTCTGGCGCTGGACGACCCGCGCCGCCATCGCCCTTACTTGCGTCTATCTGCTGGCGGTCGCAACGGCCTGCACCTTCCAACGCAGCATGCTCTACCACCCCGATCCGCGCCCGCTGACACCCCAGAGCGGGCTGCCGATCACGGTCGTCCGCCTCACCACGCGCGATGGCGAGCGCCTTGTTGGCTGGTATCTGCCGCCGAGTTCCGGAATGCCGGTGCTGCTCTACTTCGCCGGCAACGGCGACAGTCTCGCCGGCGACGAAGATGAGCGCCTGCGCCCGATCGCCGCCGAAGGCGTGGGGGTGTTCGACGTCGGCTACCGCGGCTACTCCGGCTCGACCGGCCATCCGACCGAAGCCGGGCTGCATCTGGATGCGGACGCGGCCTACGCCTGGCTCGCGGCTAGGACGAAGCCGACCGACATCGTCATCGCCGGCCATTCGCTGGGCACAGGCGTCGCCGTGCGGCTCGCGGCGGAGCATCCCGGCCGGGCGCTGGTGCTGGAATCACCGTTCACCTCAACGGTCGATGTCGCCGAGGGGATGCTGCCCTGGGCGCCGGTGCGGCTCCTGATGTGGGACCGGTTCCAATCCGATCGCTGGATCGGCAAGGTGCGCATGCCGGTGCTGATCGTTCACGGCGACCACGACGGCGCCATCCCGTTCGCAGAAGGCAAGGCTTTGTACGCCCTCGCCAATGACCCCAAGTCCTTCGTCCGCATCCCTGGCGGCGGTCACGACGACCTGCCAGATCACGGCCTCTACGCCCAAATCTGGCGCTTTCTCGCGCTCGCGCCGCCAACCGTTGCGGCGCCGGCGGCCAAGTCGGCCTGAAGTGACTGTCCCGCAACGTCGCCGCGACTTGCGGCCCCAGCCGCGCCCCATACATCCTTCATTCAGCCGCGCGGTCGCACCGTGACGGTGTGCGTTGGAGACGAGGCCGATGAGCGTGGCCGAGCAGCGTGTCGCCCCGCGGGGACGGACGGCGGAGATCGGCGACGGCCGACGCTTGCGTTATGTCCAAGCCGGTCCCGAAGTCTCGTCGCGACCGCTCGTGGTGCTGGAGGCCGGCTCGTTCGGCTTCTCGGCGGATTGGGCCGCCGTGCAGACGAAGCTGGCGGCCGAGGGTCTGCGCTCGATCGCCTACGACCGCGCCGGGCTCGGCGTCTCCGACCCCGGCCCCGCGCCGCGCGACAGCCGCGCGATCGTCCTCGACCTTGAAGCGCTGCTGGCCGCCGTAGTCGAGCCCGGCCCCTACCTTCTCTGCGGCCACTCAATGGCCGGCATGCACGTGCGCCTGTTCGCCGCCCGCAACGCGGCGCAGGTGCGCGGCATAGTCCTGGTCGACGCCACCACGCCCGAGACGATGGACTTGCCGGCGGCGACGCACATCGTCGGCCAGTTCGCCAACCTCTCGAAACTGGCGGCCTGGGGCGCGACCATGGGGCTGCAGCGACCACTGGCCGGCGCGCTGGGCGACGCCATCGGCCTGCCCGCGCTCGCCAAGGAAGAGAAGCGCCACGCCTTCGCCGATCCGGTCCACAACCACTGGGCCGCCGCCGAGGTGGAAGCCTGGCACGCCGACGTCGAGCAATCGCGCACCGCCGCCGCGTTCGATCCGGCCTGGCCGCTCGCCGTGGTCCTCACCGGCGACGGCCGCCACCCCGACACCCGCCACGCAATCCAGGCCGCGCCGGCGAACGCCTCGCGCCACGGCTTGGTCATCCATGTGCCGGGCGCCAACCACGCTTCGCTGCTCGGAGAGCGGCACGCGGGCCACATCGTTCAGGCGACCCTCTCGGTCGAGGCCGCAGCGAGGTCCTAGCCAGGTTTGGGGCCTGCTAACGATTGCCTCCTATAGCGGAAGGCATGGACCTCGCGCTCAAGCTTGACGGCGTCACCAAGCGTTACGGCGGCTTCACCGCCGTCCGCGATCTTTCGTTCCAGGTGAAGCGAGGCGCGATCCTCGGCTTCCTCGGCCCCAACGGCGCCGGCAAGACCACAACCCTGCGCATGATCCTCGGCCTGATCGCGCCAACGTCGGGCCGCGTCGAGGTGCTGGGCGAGACCGATGGCGCCAAGCTGCGCAGCCGGATCGGCTTCCTGCCGGAAGAGCGCGGGCTCTACCGCCGTATGACCGCTGTCGGCGCGATCGCCTTCTTCGCCTCGCTGAAGGGCATGTCGCGCGGCGACGCCAAGCGAAAGGGCCGCCAACTGCTGGAGGAAAACGGCCTCGGCGACGCGGCCGACCGCCCCATCCGCGCGCTCTCCAAGGGCATGGCGCAGAAGGTCCAGCTGCTCTCCGCCATCGCCCACGACCCCGAGCTGGTGATCCTCGACGAGCCGTTCTCGGGCCTCGATCCGGTCAACCAGCAGTCGCTCGAAGGCATCATCCAGGGCCTCGCCAAGCGCGGCGCAACGGTGCTGTTCTCCACCCACGTGATGCAGCACGCCGAACGGCTGTGCGACCAGGTGGTGCTGATCGCGGACGGGACCAAGATGTTCGACGGCGCCGTCGCCGAGGCCTGCGCCGTCGCCCCGCGCACCCTTGTGCTGGAAGGCGCGCTCAGTCCGGACGCGCTTTGCGGCGCGCCTGGCGTCGCCGGCGTAACCAGTGAACCGATGGACGACGGTCGCACGCGGCTGATCGCCAAGCTCGCCCCCGGCGCGCCGGTGCAGGCCGCTCTGAAGGCCGCCTTCGCCCGCGACCTCGACATCTCGCGCCTCGAGCTCAAGGAGCCGCACCTGCACGACGCCTTCATCACCCTCACCGGCGGCCCCGCTGGCCTCCAGGAAGTGGCCGGCGCATGACCCGCGCGCTCCGCATCGCCGCCCGCGAATACATGGCGTTCGTGCGCACGGTCGGCTTCTGGCTGTCGATCTGCCTGATGCCGCTGGGCCTGGTCGGCGTGATGTTCTTCACCGGCATCGCCGCCCACTCCGCGCCGACGCCGAAGCTGGCGATCCTCGACTTCACCGGCGGCGGCTACGGCGCCGCGCTCACCAAGGCCATCGGCGTCGGTCATCCGCCGACCGCGCTCGTCGTCGCGCCGCCCGCCGTCGCCGATCCCGCGCTCGCCGCCGCGACGGTTAAGCCCTACCTCGCCGGCGAACTCAAAACCCCCGCCGGCGACCGCCTCGATGCCATCGCCATTGTGCGCGGCACGGCCGACAAGCCGTCGCTCGATATCTGGACCCGCAACATCAACGAGCCGGGCCTGCAGGCTGCGCTGGCGGGCGCGCTCAGCGACGCCGTCAACAAGCAGGGCCTGTCGCGCGCCGGCCTTTCCAAGGCCCAGATCGCCGCGCTCGAACAGAACGAGCCGGTCGTGACCCAGTTCTCACCCCGCAGCGAGGCCGGCAAGGTCTCGATGCAGGACCGCCTGCCCAGCATCGCCGGCTTCGGCATGGGCGTCGTGCTCTGGAGCCTGATCCTCACCGGCGCCGGCATATTGCTCAACAGCGTGATCGAGGAGAAGCAGAACCGCATCCTCGAAGTGCTGCTGACCAGCGCCTCGGCGCCGGAGATCATGACCGGCAAGATCCTGGGCGCCGCCGGCGTCACGGCCACCGCCCTCTTGGTCTGGGCGACCGTGGCCGGGACCCTGTTCGGCTCGCAGCATCCGGACATCCTGGCCAGCGTCGCCGCGCTGCTGCTCGGCAAGGGTCTGATCGTCTACTTCCTGATCTACTTCGTCGGCGGCTATCTGATGTACGCCGCCCTCTTCACCACCATCGGCGCCTTCTGCGAGACGCCACGCGAAGCCCAGACCCTGCTTGGGCCGGTGATGATCCTGCTGACCATTCCGCTGGTGTTCATGGGCCAGGCGGTGACGCGGCCCGACGCGCCGCTGCTGCAGATCCTGTCGTGGATACCGCCCTTCACCCCGTTCCTGATGGCCGCCCGCGCCGCCAGCGACCCGCCGCTGTGGCAGGTGGTCGGCACCGTGGCGCTGATGTTCGCCACCACCGCGCTCGAACTCTGGGTCGCTGGCCGCGCCTTCCGCACCGGCGCGCTCTCCAGCGGCCGGTTCGACTTCAAGCTGCTCCTGGCCGGGGTCACGGGTCGCGGCGAACAGGTGTGATCCGGGCCTCACGCTCAGATATTCTGGAAGCGCGGATCGCCGCGATGTTTCACGTGAAACCGTAGATGGCCGTAAACTACGGAACCCCCGTGCCCTGGCACGCGCAGTCCGGGCACGCCGCCGTCCGCAGCTTTTCTGCAATCCACGATGTCAAAGACCCGGCGCGGAAGGACGGCGTTGGGTCGACACAACTCATCTGGGCGAATCGTCGTCAAGTGAATCCCACTTCGCGCCGCGCCCTGAGTCTGGCTCTCGCGGTTAGGTCGGTTTCAGGCTCGGCGATCGCTGACTTGACTCGAAATCGCGACAAGCGTCGATCTGCAATCGGCCCGGGCGCCATTCGTCGCGGCACCTCGGGGTGTTGGCAGACGGTGAGGCGGCTCAACGATGCGCGCGCATCAACGGAAGGTCGGGCGAATGCGGGTTGTGATTCTGGCGCTGGCTCTCGTTGGCGTTGCGGGCGCGGGGCAAGCCGCGGTGGGCACGGCGATAACCGGTGGCGAGGTGCGTGAGACCCTGACGCCCACTGTGCCCGCCAGCGCCCGCCAGCAGGCCGAAGACGCGATCAAAGCGGATCTCCGCGACCAACCGAGCGTCACCTTTCGCGCCGTGAAGGCGGTTGAGCTGGCGTCGTTGCGGCACGGCGCGTTCACGCCGCTGATCGAGGGGCCGGTCTCGGTCGTGTGCGGCCAGTACAGTTCGCAAGACCCCAATGGCGCCTACGCCTGGTTCTTCGTCGCCATCAAGCGCGGCCACGTCTTGTGGACCACCACCGACGCCCCTTCCGGCCCGTCGGAAGAGGCCCACGACAGTTGCACGGCCGTCGGCATCGCCAATTGAGGCCGGACGCTTCCGGGTGTGCGCCAAGCGCATGTCTGAGATTTAGCTTGTGTGCTATATAGCAATATAGCTAAATAAGCCATGGACGTCTTCGAAGCTCTGGCGGACCCCACCCGGCGCGAGATTGTCTCCATGCTGGCGGCGGGCGAGCGCAACGCCGGCGATATCGCCGGGCGGTTCGACATTGCCGGACCCTCGGTGTCGCGCCACCTGAAGGTGCTGCGCGAGAGCGGGCTGATCGCCTATCGCCAGCACGCCCAGGCCCGGATCTACCGGCTGGAGCAGCAGCGGCTCAGCGAAGCTCGCGCCTGGATGGACGCCCAGCTCGCGCAATTGCACGCCCGCTTCGACCGCCTGGGCGAACACCTCGATCGAATGAAGGCGCGGGAGGAAGAGGGTGGCTGAGGCCGAACTGGCGCGGTTCATCGACCGCTACACGATGGAATACGTGCGCACCTACCCGCACCCGATCGAGCGGGTGTGGCGGGCGATCGTCGAGTCGACGGAATTCGGCGTCTGGTTCATCAAGGGCCGGCTCGATCCGCGCGTCGGCGGCCGCTTCTGGTTCGGCGACGACGGCTTCCAGGGCGCGGTACAGACCATCGAGCCGCCGCGCCTGCTGCGCCTGATCGACGACGCCGCCGGGAAGCTGTTCGAGTACGAGCTGTCCGAGGTCGCGGGCGGCACACGGCTGCGCTTCGTCGAGCGGTTCCCAAAAGGCGCCCAGGCGACGCCGGACTGGCTCGCGCAGGTCGATCCCCAGCGGCTCTACGAGACCGGCGGGGATCAGCCTGGTGGTCCGGACGCGCCCTGGCGGCCGGGCGGGTGCGGCGGCTTCCACGGCATGTTCGACCAGCTGGGTGACTTCCTCGACGGAGCGCCGCTCGGATCGCGCCTGCCGCCGACCGCGCTCAGCGAGCTGGTGCGCCGGTGGGCCAACATAGCGCCGGGAATGGTCGACTACACCGAGGAGCAGAAGGCGCAGCGGGCCCGCGTCGCCCGCTCCTTGCGGTCGCGAGAGCGCTGGGAGGAACTGATCGGCCTCTACCGCGAGCACATCAAGGCCACGATCCCGCCGGCCGAGGATGACTGACATGGCTGAGGGCGATCTCGCGCGCTTCGTCGACCACTGGACGATCGAGTTCGTGCGGACCTATCCGCATCCGATCGAGCGGGTCTGGCGGGCGATCACCGACCCGGCCGAGGTGTCGATCTGGTTCATTCCGCCGACCGTGTGGGAGCCCAGCACCGGCGGCGCCTACCGCTTCCACGACGACGGCTTCTCCGGCGTCGTCCAGGCGGTCGAGCCACCCCGATTGATCCGGTTCGGCCCCCACCCAGACGGCGCGGCCTGGCCCGGCGCCGACTCCTACTTCCAGTTCGAGCTCGAATCGACACCCGGCGGGACGCGCCTGCGCTACCTCCAGCACGCCGCGCCGGACGTCAAGGACCCGGACGAACCAAGAAGGCCGTTCGTCTCGCCTGGGCGACCCGGCTCCGTCGCGGGCTGGCACGCCGCCTTCGACGAACTCGACGAGCTGTTGGACGGCGTACCCATCAACTCGCGCCTGCCGCCGACCCGCCTGACCGAGATATTCGAGAACTGGGCCGGCTTCTCGATGTCGGCCGAATTCACCGCCGAGCAGAAGGCCCGAGTCCTCGAGGGGTTGTGCGTCCGCGAACGCTGGTTCGACCTCAAAGACCTCTACACCGAGCACGTGAGGGCAATCCGGCCGCCCGCTACCAGCATAGGAGAGACCTGAGATGAACTTGGGATGGCTCGAAGTGAGCTTCGACGTGAGGGACGTGCGGGCGACGCGCGCGTTCTACGAGAAACTCGGCTTTCAGGTCGTGAGCACGGCCGATGAGGGCATGAGCGCGACGCTGCAGGCGGGCAATTGCCGGATCGCGCTCTACCAGGGCGTGCTGGCGCCCGCGCAGTCGCAGCTGATCTTCTGGCAGGGGGAAGTGGAGCGCTGCGCCGAGACGCTCGCGGGCGAGGGGATCGAGTTCGTGCAGGAACTGCGCGTCAGCGACGGCGCGGCGTCGGTCATGTTCCGGGACCCCGACGGTCAGCCGATCTACGTCATCCGCGAGGATGGTGTCGCCCGCGACGATCGGGCGCCCGCCGGCCCCGAACTCGACCGCGGCGTCTTCCAGGTCAGCCTACCGGTAAAGGACCTCGCCAGGACCGTCGCCTTCTACGAACTGCTCGGTTTCCATGACGCCGACAGCAAGCCCGAGGACCGCGTGCTCGGCATGTCGAACGGCAGCGACCGCATCTGCCTTTACCAGGGCTATCTCGACCCGGAGGAGTTGCAGCTGATCTTCTGGCAAGGCGACATCGACGCGATGGCGAGCGCCGTCCGGCGCGAGGGCCTTGGCTTCTTCCGCGAACCGAACGGCGACGCCAAAGGCGCGGCGTTCATGCTCAAAGATCCCGACGGCCGTCCGCTGTTCTTCATCAACATGGGCAAGTACGAGAAAGCCGACTTCGCGGTCTAAGGCTTTCTCCTCCTCCCCGCCGCTACGCTATGCGGTGGAGGAGAAGATGTCCCGCCACGCTTGACTGCCTGCCGCCCGACTCCGATCCTCCCGCCTCAGACTGACGAAGGACGGTCCCCGATAACCGCGCGCATTGAGTACGCCGCCGACAAGGGTGACCGGGCCGCCGATCTGAGGCGGACGTTCCGCGCCGTGTTCCTGGTCTGGCTCGGCTGGGCGGTGCTGATGCTGGGCTTCCAGGATTTCGCCCAAGCCCGCTTCCAGCTGCAGCGGCCCGATACGGTGATGGACTGGACCGCGTCCTGGACCAACGCCGGCAGCGCCGCGCGCCATCCCTACCTGCAGAGCCAGACGCTGAAGGGCCACGCGGCCTGGGATTCCGAGTTCTACGTCTCGATCGCCCTGCACGGCTACGAAGACCCGGCCATGCGCGCGGCCAGCCCGCAATCGACGCCTGACGCGGAGATCGCCGGACCGAAAAAGGGCCACCCAAACTGGGTCTCGCTCAACCACGCCTTCTTTCCCGGCTATCCGTTCGCGATGGGCCTGATCGCCCGGCCGCTGGCGGCGGCGGGGTTCGATCCGGTCGACGCGGCGAATCTCGGCGGGGTGATCGTCTCGCTGGTCAGCGCGCTCTTCGCCATGTTCGCCATCGCCGACCTGGCGCTGGGACAGCTTGATTCGGAGGCGGGCGACGGCGTCCGCGCGGCCTTCTTCCTGGCCGTCTGGCCCGCCGCGGTGTTCCTCGCGCAGGTCTACAGCGAGGCGCTGTTCCTGGCGCTCTCGTTCGGCGCCCTGGCGACGGCGCGGCGCGGCGCCTGGTTCTGGGCGGCGGCCCTGGCGGTGGGGGCCGTGTTCACGCGGGCGACCGGCGTGCTGCTGGTGATCCCGTTCGGCTGGATGTGGTTCTTCGGCGGAGGCCCGCGCACGATCGGCCGCGCCATCCTCGGCCTCTCGCCGGCCCTGGCCTATCTGGTCTGGCGGCAGTTCTTTGGCGCCGACTTCGACTTCGTCGAGACGCGCTATTTCGGCCGCTGGCCGTTCGCGATCAGCGCGTCGATCGACGCCTGGCGCGATTTCGCGGCGACGCTGACCGACAACGACGACCCGCAGCTGCGCGCCTACAACTTCGTCGAACTGGCCGGCATCGTCGCCGGCCTAACGACCTCGCTGCTGCTGTGGCGGCGCGACAAGGCGCTGACGCTCTACGGCCTGGCGATCTTCGCGGTCGTCGCCACGTCAGGCGCGGCGCTCGGGATGCACCGCTATGTGCTGAGCATGCCGGCGCTGTTCCTGGCCCCGGCGGCGCTGGCGGGCGACCACCCGGTGTTCGACCGCCTCTGGTCGCTGGCGTGCTGCCTGGGGCTCGCCGTACTGACGATCCTGTTCACCTTCGGCTTTTGGGCCGGCTGAACGCGAAACGGCCAGGCAAGGCGCCTGGCCGTTCGTTCAGTCTCGAGCCGTGTCGCAGCCCTACGGGCGCGGCGCGGGTTTCTTCGGCGCGGCGATCAGGCCTTCGCGCTGGGCGCGCTTGCGGGCCAGCTTGCGGGCGCGGCGCACGGCTTCGGCCTTCTGGCGAGCGCGCTTTTCCGACGGCTTTTCGTAGTGCACGTGCCGCTTCATTTCGCGGAACGAGCCTTCGCGTTGCATCTTCTTCTTCAGCGCTTTCAGCGCCTGGTCGACGTTGTTGTCGCGAACGAAAATCTGGACGATGACGTCCTCCCTTGGCGCAGCGCCCTAATGATGAGGGCGCGGCTGATAGCAGAACCGCCCGACCTTGTCCACATGAGGGCGAGACGTCGCGGGGTCCGCGCGCTACATAAGCTCGATGACGTCGGCCGCCAATACCGAGACTTCTGAAGCCACCCTAGTCCCGCCCGCCGGTCCCGACGATTGGGCCGCCGACGCCGAGTCGCGCGTGCTGGCCGAGGCGCTGGCGCTGGCCCTAACGCTGGGCTGGACCCGGGCGATGACTAAGGCCGCCGGCGCTGCGGCCGGCTTCTCGCTGGGCGAGACCGAGCTGCTGCTGCCCGGCGGTCCGCGCGACCTCGCCGCGCTGCACTCCCGCGCTTGCGACGCGGCCGCGCTGGCGGCCCTGGCCGAGACGGACCCCAAATCGCTGAAGATCCGTCAGCGTATCCGCACCGGAGCCTTGGCTCGGATCGACGCCGCGATGGCCGCCGAGGCGGCGACGCGCCGCTGGACCGGCTTCCTCGCCCTGCCGTCCAACGCGGCGCTGGGCCTGCGGCTGGTGTGGGAAAGCGCCGACGCGCTCTGGAACTGGGCCGGCGACACCGCGACCGACGAGAACCACTACTCGAAGCGCGCGCTGCTCGCCGGCATCCTCACCGGAACGCTGCTGGTGCGGCTCAGCGGCGGCGAGGCGGCGGCCGAGGCGCATCTGGACCGCCGCATCGAGGCGGTGATGGCGTTCGAGCGTTTCAAGGGGCGGGTGGGGAAGCTGCAGCTGGGAGCCTGGACCGCCGGCGCCCTGGGCCGGGTGCGGTACGGGTTTCGAGGCTAGCGCCAGTCGCGCGACGAACGAACTCGCTCGCCAGGGGCGTGCGACCATCCTAGCGTGGTTAATCGTTCGTTGACCGGGAGAGCGCCATGCGCGCCGCGCATCTACTTGTAGCCTCGATCGCGGCGGCGATGGTGGCCGCGCCCGCCATCGCCGATCCACACCCGCCGATGCATGCGCCGCCGCCGTGCCCTGGCGCACAGCCTGGCGAACAAGTGCTCACCTGCACCTACATCCCGTTCGCCCGCTCCCACCGCGGCGCCTACGACGCCGACCCCGCCGCCTACTACTACCCGACCTATCGGGAGGAAGTCGATCGGGCCGAATGGCGCGATGACCAGCGCGAGCGATTCTATCGCGAAGCGGGCGGCGCTCGGTTCAACTCGATCGACCTGGACGAATTCGCTCGCTCTTACTCCAGCGAGTCTCAAGACTCAGGCTGGCGCGAGGAGCGCTCGGGCGGCGAATGGGTCGAGGACCGCGGCCCGTCCGACGAGCGTTAAGCGGCGCTCCGTTAGGCGGGCGCTCTGGGGTCGGCTGGCTGCGCCGGCGCGCCGCCGCCCGGATGGGCCGGATCGCAGTCGATCTTGCGCCAGTCGAAATGCGCGGGCGTCATCAACCGGCGCTCGGTGTGCGAGCCATACACCGCCTGAACCAACACGACCTCGCGGTGAGCCGGCGTGACCTCCTTGGGGTATCGTTCGGTGCGCGTAACGGCGGCGACCGGAGTCAGATCGACCCGTTCGGGTTGGTCGACGACCTGACGCGTCACCATCTGTGTGACCGCGGGAACGGTCACTTCGACGTCGCGCCCCGGCTGCCTCATCACGCGCCGCTCCACGTTGGCGTACTGCGCCGGGATTCTCACCAGACACATCACCTCGCCCGTCGGCTCGATTCGATCGTCGGCGGGGATAATCCCGTTCGGGCCGACCAGGGTGCGGCGCCACTCTGTGTGCTCGGGACGCACGATCACCTGCTCCGACACCGTCTCGAACACCGGATCGGTGTGCTCGATGTGCGTCGTCGCCGGCGTGACCACCGCTTCCTCTGTCACGGTCTTGTAGGTCGCCGGGGTGACGTGGCGCTCGGTGTGCGCGGGGACGACGATCACTTGCCGGTCGAACCATTCGTGCTCGGCGGGCACGAGGCGCACCAAGCGGTGCGCCGGCGAGATCAGGACCGGGATCGAGACGTCCTGATAGACCGCGTTCACGTGCACCTTGGCGAAGCATTCGCCCGGCCGGGCGTAGCTCGGATGGTCGGCCATTTCGCTCGCACGCAGCACCGCGTGATGGCGGCGCGGCGGCGGCGCGTTGGCGCCGTCGGCGAACGCCGACCCGGCTACGCCCGCCAGAACCGGCGCGGCGAGGACGAGAAGCATCGAACGCAGGGTCATTCAGGTATCCACTGATGGAAGGTCCGACGTTAACTATATTGATCTCGGCGCCGGGAGTCCTGCTCTTCGCCTCACAGGGGAATGTGGTTTGCTTTGGTCAGGGTCTGACCGCCCGCGTGACGCTCAACGCAGCGGACTGAGCCGGTTGACGTGACCCATCTTGCGACCCGGACGCGCCTCGGCCTTGCCGTAGAGCCAGAGCCGCGTCTCCGGCTCGCTGGCGAGGCGCAGCCAGGCGTCCGCCTCGTCGCCGATCAGGTTGGTCATCTCCACCCGGGCGATGGCGTCGGCGGGGCCGAGCGGCCAGCCGGCGACCGCGCGGATGTGTTGCTCGAACTGGTCGACCTCGCAGCCGTCGAGGGTCCAGTGACCGGTGTTGTGAACACGCGGGGCGAACTCGTTGACCAGCAGCCGCCCGTCGTCGCGCTCGAACAGCTCGATCCCGATCACGCCGACGTAGTCCAGCGCTGAAAGCAGCGTGGCGGCGATCCGCTCGGCCTGGGCCAGCGTCTGCCGGCTCGCCCTCGCCGGCGCGACGGTGCGGCGCAGGATGCCGTCCTCGTGGTGGTTCTCGCCCAGCGGATAGAGCGCGATCTCGCCGGAGCGACCACGTGCGGCGATCACCGACAGCTCGCGGCGGAAATCCGCCGGCGTCTCGACGATCGCCGGCTGCGCGCCGATGGCGGCGAACGCGGCCTCGGCCTCGCTGGCCAGCCGCACCCAAGCCTGACCCTTGCCGTCATAGCCGCCGCGCCGCGACTTCAGCAGCAGCGGCTGACCCAGGCGCCCAAGCGCAGCGACGATGTCCGCCGGCTGGTTCACCTCGGCGAAGGCCACCGTGGGCGCGCCGGCCTCGTTGAGAAAGGTCTTCTCCGCCAGCCGATCCTGCGCGATCGCGAGAGCGAGGCCGCCGGGCGCGACCGCCGCGCCGGCGGCCTCCAGGATCGCGATCGCCTGCGCCGGCACGTTCTCGAATTCGAAGGTGATCACGTCGGCGAGGCTGGCGAGCTTGAGCAACTCGTACGGATCGTCGTAGGCGCCGGTCAGCGCCCGCGCGGCGACGCGCTTGGCCGGCGCGTCGGGCGCCGGGTCGAGCACGGCGACGTCGAAGCCGAGCCGCGCCGCGGCCGTCGCCAGCATGCGCCCCAGCTGGCCGCCGCCCAGGATGCCGATCGTGGCGCCCGGCGCGAGCGGGAAGGCCGCCTCGCTCAATCCTCGACCTCGAGCGGAACCCCGTCGGCCTGGGCGGCGACGAACGCCGCCAGCCGCCCCGCGAGTTCGGGGTCGGACAGCGCGAGAATGCGCGCGGCCATCAGGCCGGCGTTGCGAGCGCCCGCTTCGCCCACCGCCATCGTGCCCACCGGCACGCCGCCAGGCATCTGCACGATCGACAGCAGCGAATCGAGCCCGTCGAGGGTCTTGCTGCGCACCGGCACGCCCAGCACCGGCAGGTTGGTCAGCGAGGCGGTCATGCCCGGCAAGTGCGCCGCGCCGCCCGCGCCGGCGATGATCACCTTCACGCCCGCCGCCTCGGCGCCTCTGGCGAAGGCATACAGCCGGTCCGGCGTGCGATGCGCGGAAATGACGCGAGCGCGCCAGGCGACGCCCAGTTCGGTCAAGGCTTCGCCCGCCGCGCGCATCGTCGGCCAGTCGGAACGGCTGCCCATGATCAGCGCCACCGGCGCTTCGGTATCCATGCCCACCCTTTCGGAAAGGCGCGGAGTATAGGCGCCCGCCTTGCGCTCGCAACTGAGCC
>Ga0302314_10006714_pt1 | contig 20783 bp, 14 predicted proteins | sample III_Palsa_N2_3_FD_200533 | JGI IMG/M metagenome (GOLD analysis project Ga0302314, IMG submission 200533) | Peat permafrost microbial communities from Stordalen Mire near Abisko, Sweden - III_Palsa_N2_3 | ecosystem: Environmental > Terrestrial > Soil > Palsa > Peat permafrost | place: Sweden... | reverse complement strand
CAGCCGCTGACCATCGGTTGCCCGCATGGCGACGAAGGTGCCGAGGACCCCCTCACGGGGTCGACCCTGGAAGATCAGGTTGCCGGCCGTGGTCAGCAGGCCGCCGCCGGAGCCCGGTACGGTGAACGCCGCCTTGCGCGCCACCGGGTCCCAGGCGAGCAGGTAGTCCTTGCGCGGCGGCATGTGCGGACGGGAGCTCGCAGCGCCATGGGTCGCGGCGTCCAGGTCGACACCGATCTGCTCCAGGCCGGCGGTGTAATGGTAGTCCTTGGTCGGTGCGTAGAAGGTCGAGCTCTCCGCGGCCGGCAGGTAGAGCAGACCCGTCTGCGGATTGAAGGCCACCGGATGCCAGCTGTGCGCACCGCCGCCGCCGGGAACGCCGAGCCACGGGCCGTCCTTGTATAGTGCCGCCGGCACGATGCGTGGCCGCCCGGTGGCCAGGTCGACGCCGGTGGCCCAGTTGATTCCCGGCACATACGGATCGGCCGATAGCAGCTTCCCGGTCTGGCGGTCGAGTACGTAGAAGAAGCCGTTCTTCGGTGCATGCAACAGCACCTTGCGCATCCCGCCGGGGAGTGGCAGGTCCACCAGGGTCATGTCGGCAATGGCGTCGTAGTCCCAGCGGTCCCCGGGGGTCTCCTGGTAGTGCCAATGGTACTGGCCGGTGTCAGCGTCGACCGCGATGATCGATGAAATGAAGAGATTGTCGCCGCCGCCGTTGGAACGGTAGTTCTGATTCCAGGGAAAGCCGTTGCCGGTCGCCATGTAGATCTGGTTGAAGTCCGGGTCATAGACCAGGGCGTTCCAGACCTGACCGCCACCGCCGTACTTGAGCCAGTCGCCATGCCAGGTTGGCAGCGCCTTGCTCTTCAGCACCGCATCCGAGGCTGCGTGATCGGGTGCCCCGGCGGGATCCCCGGGTACCGTGTAGAACCGCCAGACGCGTTTGCCGGTGCGCGCATCGTAGGCGGTCACGAAACCGCGGCCGCCGAAATCCGCTCCGGCATTGCCGATGAAGATCTTGCCACGGGCGGCCCGCGGCGCGCTGGTGCTCGAGTACCAGCGGCTCGGGTACTCGAACATGCGCACGCTCCAGGCCGGTTTGCCGCTGCCCGCGTCGAGCGCGATCAAGCGGCCATCGAGCGTGGCAATGTAGACCCTGCCCTCGTACACCGCGACGCCGCGGTTGACCACATCACAGCAGGCGTGTGCGCCCGTGGGTCCCGGCACCATCGGGTCGTAGAACCAGATCTGCCGACCCGTCGCGGCATCGAGCGCGTAGACCTTGCTCCAGGAGGTGCTCACGTAGAGCACGCCGTCGACGACGAGCGGCGTTGCCTCCTGACCGCGGGTGGTGTCGAACTCCGCCGACCAGGCGGGCTTCAACGCCGTGACGTTGTCGGCGGTGATGCCGGTGAGTTTCGAGTAGCGCAGCTCCTGCCAGTTGCCGCCATGGGTGAGCCAGTTTCCCGGATCCTGATCGGCGTGTTGCAGGCGCTCATCGGTGACGTTGCCGGCGCCTGCAACCGGCGCGGACTGCGCCTTCGCGAGCTGTGGAAAAGCCAGCAGCAGCGTGGTTGCACAGATGACGCCTAGGTGCAAATGGGCTGTGTATTTCATGCAGTTCACATTAGTGGCGTGTGCGGGGGCTGCGGTAATCCCGTAAAATTAGCGCATGGGATCGAGTAATTTCTTCGCACGCCGCGGTGTGCTCGGCCTGGGCGTGGCGGGGGCCGTGAGCCTGGCTGCGGCCGGCTTCGCGCAGGGCAAGCCCGGTATCCTTCACAGCGCGCTCTCCGATTCGCTGCATCTGTTCCAGGGCGCGGGCGGCAACGTCGTGGCGGCCACCGATGCGGACAGTGTGCTGATGGTGGATGGCGGTCTGGAAGAGAACAGCCAGGCGTTGCTGACGCAGGTCGCGGCGCAATGCGGCGCCCGGCCGGTGAAGCTCCTTCTGAATACGCACTGGCATTGGGATCGCATCGGCTGCAATGCGCTGCTCGGCAAGGCGGGCGCGAAGATCATCGCGCACGACAACACCCGCCTGTGGCTCACCACCCAGGTCGATTCCAAATGGGAGCATCGTATCTATCCCCCTCAGCCGGCACGCGCACTGCCTACACAGACATTCTTCTATGGGCTGCAGAAGCTGGGCTTCGGCGGCCAGGATGTCGAGTACACGATCATGCCGCAGGCCCACACCGATGGCGACATCTATGTGTTCTTTCCGCGTGAAAATGTACTGGTCACCGGCGGCGTGGTCCGCGGCGCCGGCTATCCGCAGCCGGACTGGTGCACCGGCGGCTGGCTCGGCGGCATGATCGACGGATTGAAGCAGCTGCTTACGCGGGCCGATGCGCAGACCCGGATCATTCCGGGGCGCGGCGCGATCCGCACCCGCGCCGACCTTGCGGCGCAGCTGGACATGTGCAGCGCCGTGCTCGGCAAGATCGGCACCAGCTATTTCAAGGGCGAGACCTGGGAGCAGTTCCAGGCCGCAAAACCCACCAGCGAGTTCGATGCGCAGTGGGGCAACCCGGACCCGTTCCTGAAGATGGCTTATGACGGTGCCTGGTATCACGTCAACGAGATCCGGCGGTACGCGCACTGATCATGGACACTTTATTGAATCACAGTCGGGTGCGTCGGCTCGCCATGGTGCTCGGCGCGGCATTGCTGAGCGCGGGCGCGCGGGCGGCCGATGCGCCCCAGGCTCATGCACCAGCCTTCAAGGGCGATTGGCACATGCTGCAGACCTACTGCACCAAGTGCCACAACTCCGAGGACTGGGCCGGCGGGGTCGCCTTCGACACGATGAGCCCGGCTGCGGCCGGTGATGATGCGAAGATCTGGGAAGAGGCGATCGTGAAGCTGCGCGGCGGTCTGATGCCGCCGCCGGGCAAGCCGCAGCCGGATGCCGCCACCCGCGAGGGCTTCGTGCATGCCACCGAGGAGTTCCTCGACCAGTACGGCGCAGCGCATCCGGATCCGGGGCACATGGTGCTGCATCGGCTGAACCGCAACGAGTACGCCAATGCGATCCAGGATCTGCTGGGCGTCACGGTCGATCCCAATTCGCTGCTGCCCCGGGATGACAAGAGCGGGAACTTCGACAACATCGCCGAAGTGCTCAAGGTCTCACCGACCTTTCTCGACCAGTATTTCTCGGCGGCGCGCCAGGTGACGGTGGCCGCGATCGGCAGTCCCCACGCCCGTACCCAGGACGTCTTCTTCAACGGACCGCCGGAGCCCCAGGAATACCAGAACATGCATGTCGACGGGCTGCCGCTCGGCACGCGCGGCGGCATGCTCTTCAGCCACAACTTCCCGGCTGACGGGGAGTATCGCTTCACCATCAACGGACTGGTGGGCGCCGGCTACCTGTGGGGTGAGCTCGATCCGAACACGCTGATCATCACGGTGGATGGCAAGCGCGTGTTTCAGGACCAGCTCGGCGGCCAGAAGGATCTGGACGCGGTGGACCTGCAGCAGGCCGCGGGTCTGACGATGATCAACGATCGCTTCAGGAACATCCCGGTGAACATCCGCGCCGGCGAGCATCGCATCGGCATCACCTTCGTGCAGACCAGTGCCGCGGAAACCAACGAGACCCTGCATGCGTTCGTGCCGGTCGCAGGGATGGGCCAGCCGGTGAACGGCAACTCCACCGGGCCGCGGCTTGCGAACGTGGAAGTGAAGGGGCCGACCGTCGCGCAGGGCGTCAGTGACATGCCCAGCCGGCGCCGGATCTTCACCTGCTATCCGCACAGCGCGAGCCAGGAGACGCCCTGTGCGCACCAGATTTTCGCGAGCATCGCGCGGCGCGCCTTCCGCCGCCCGCTCCGCGATGAGGATCTGCAGGGTGCGATGGACTTCTATGCCCAGGGGCGCAAGGAGGGCGGGGATTTCGCTACCGGTGTGCAGAAGGGACTGCTCGCAATCCTCGTGAGCCCGAAGTTCCTGTTCCGCATGCACGAGCCGCCGCCGGGTGCGGTGCCGGGCAAGCCGTTCCCGCTCAACGACATCGACCTCGCCTCACGGCTGTCGTTCTTCCTCTGGGCCGGGCCGCCGGATGAGGAGCTGATCAGAGTCGCGGCGGCCGGACAGTTGCACGATCAGGCGGTACTCGATGGGCAGGTGCGCCGGATGCTCAAGGATCCGCGCGCTCACAGCCTGGTCACCGACTTCGCCTTCGAGTGGCTGAACATCCATGGCCTGGAACTGGTCGACCCGGACACGAACCTGTTCCCCGACTACACCGCGGACCTGGAGACGGCGTTCGAAAAGGAAACCGAGCTGTTCGTCGGCAGCATCTTCGAGTCCGACGGCAGCGTCATGGAGCTGCTCACCTCCAACCGTACCTATCTGAATGAGCGCCTGGCGCTGCATTACCACATTCCCAATGTGCGCGGCGGCGAGTTCCGTGCGGTCACGGTGCCGGACTACCGGCGTGGATTGCTGGGCAAGGGGGCGGTACTGATGACCACCTCGTATGCAAACCGTACCTCGATCGTGCTGCGCGGCGCCTACGTCCTGGACAAATTCCTGGGCACGCCGCCGCAGGCCCCACCGCCTGGTATTCCAGCCTTCGCCGAGAGTCAGGAGGGCGCCGAACAGCTCACCGTGCGTGCGCGCATGGAGCAGCATCGGGCCCAACCCTCCTGCAATGCCTGTCACGCGATCATCGATCCCATCGGTCTGGCGATGGAGAACTTCAACGCACTGGGCCAGTGGCGCGACAAGGACATCGATGCGGGCACGCCGATCGATGCCAACGGCAAGCTCGCCGATGGCACGCCCGTGCATGGCATCAACGATCTGCGCAACCACATGGTCGCGAACGCGCCGCAGTTCGTTGAAACCTTCACCGGTAACCTGATGTCTTATGGATTGGGGCGTGGCCTCGAGTATTACGACATGCCGACGGTACGCGCGATCGCGCGGGCTACGGCCCGGGACAACTACCGGTTCTCGGCCATCGTGCTCGCGATCGTCAACAGCGATGCCTTCCGCGAGGACCAGATTCCGGTGAAAACCCATGGCGAGACGCCCGCTTCAACTCCGCGTACCGCCGCCAACTTCTAGGGGCACAGACATGTTCATCACCAAAAAGCACCTCAGCCGTCGCACCGTACTGCGCGGGCTCGGCGTAAGTCTCGGCCTGCCACTGCTGGATGCGATGATTCCGGCGGCCACGGCGCTCGCGAATACGGCCGCGGCGCCGAAACCGCGGCTCGGGTTCGTCTATTTCCCGCACGGCGCGGTCATGGACCAGTGGACGCCCAAGGCGGATGGGGCGAACTTCGACTACCCCACGATCCTTTCCGCACTGAAACCGTTCCAGAAGCACACGACCATCATCACCGGCCTGGAAAACAAATCGGCGATCGCGGCGCCGGTGCACGCGATCACCCCGGGCACCTGGTTGTCCTGCGTGCCGCCGCGCATCAGCCATGACCCCTATGGCGGTACCACGATCGACCAGATCGCGGCCCAGAAGATCGGCCAGGATACCTCCATGCCTTCGCTCGAGGTCGCGACCGAGGAGCGCGGCGGTGAAGGCTCCTGCGACCGCAACTACGGTTGCAGCTACGGTAAGACGATCGCCTTCAGCACTCCGTCCACGCCGTTGCCGATGGAGCACAACCCGCGCAAGGTGTTCCAGCAGATGTTCGGCCAGGGCGACACCGCGGATGAACGTTCGCTGCTGCTCCATGAGAATGCCAGCATCATCGACCTGGTTCGCACCGATGCCTCGGACCTCGCGCGCAGCCTCGGCGCGCGCGACCAGGCGCTGCTGTCGGATTACCTGGACCAGGTCCAGGAGATCCAGCGGCGGCTGGAGAAGATGGAGCACCGGGATCTCGCGCAGATGCAGATACCGGATGCGCCGGCCGGCATCCCGGCAGCGTTCGATGAACACATGCACATGATGTATGACCTCGTCGCGCTCGCCTATCAGGTGAACCTCACGCGCGTCGCCAGCATGATGGTGGCCGCCGAAGTCAGTAATCAGCCCTACACCTTCATCGGCGTCAACGATGCCTTCCATCCGCTGTCACATCATCAGAATGACACGGCGAAGCTGGCGCGGCTGGCCAAGGTGCAGGCCTTCAATACCGCGATGTTCGCCAGGTTCATCAAGCGGCTTGCGGAGCTGCCGGACGGTGAGGGCACGATGCTCGATAACTCGATCATTCTGTTCGGCAGCAACATGAGCAACAGCAACCTGCACGATCACTACCCGCTGCCGACCGCGATCCTCGGTCTGGGTGGCGGCCGGATCAAGGGCAATCAGCATCTGCGCTACCCGGATCGCACGCCGCTCGCGAACCTGCACGTGGCGCTGCTGAACAAGGTGGGCATCCCGACCGAAAAGTTCGGCGACAGCACCGGACAGCTGACGGAGATTTAGAAGTTGCGCGCAGCCTGCTTTCCGGCCTGGACGGTGTTGGTCGCATTCAGTTGCGGCGCACCTGCCGTGTATGCGGCCGACTCGCTGGCGGATGTGGCCGAGAGCGGTGATTCGGCCGCGGCCATGACGATGATCAATGCCAAGGCCGACGTGAACGTGCATCAGGACGATGGCACGACGGCGCTGCACTGGGCGGCGTATCACGATGACCTGCCGCTGATCCGGCGCCTCATCAAGGCCGGCGCGAAGGTCAATGTCGCGAACGACTATGGCTCCACGGCACTGGCGGAGGCGGCAGAGCGCGCCGATCCCGAGGCGCTCAAGGTGCTGCTCGAAGCCGGCGCCGAGGTCGAGTCCGCCAATGCCGAGGGTCAGACGGCCCTGATGACGGTGGCGCGTACCGACATCGTCGAGGCCGCCCGGGTGCTCGTGGCGCATGGCGCCAACGTCAATGCCAGCGAGAAATGGCGCGGCCAGACGGCCCTCATGTGGGCCAGTGCGCAGAGCCGGCCCGCGATGGTGCAGTTCCTGTTATCCCACGGTGCCAACGTCAACGCCCGGGAGAGCATCCGCGAGTGGCCGCGGCGGGTTACCGCTGAGCCGCGCCCGCAGAATCGCCCGCTGGGTGGCTTGACGCCGCTGCTGTTCGCGGCCCGCGAAGGCTGCGCGCCGTGCGCGGCGGAGCTGCTGAAGGCGCATGCGGACACAGAGCTGACCGATCCGGAGGGCATCACGCCGCTCATCATGGCCATCCAGAACGCGCAGTTCGACACCGCGGCGGTGCTCGTCAGGGCCGGCGCGAACGTCAATACCTGGGACATCTGGGGACGTGCGCCGCTGTATTCGGCGGTCGACTACAACACGACGCCGCGCGGCGGCCGGCCGGATCGGCCCTCCTCGGACAAGACCACGGCGCTCGATGTCATCGACATGCTGCTTAAGGCCGGCGCCAATCCGAACATGCAGCTGAAACTCTTTCCGCCGTATCGCTCGCTGGGCCAGGACCGTGGCGCCGATGGCATGCTCACCGTCGGCACCACGCCCCTGATCCGTGCTGCGAAGGCCGGGGACACCGTATCGGTGCAGCTGCTGCTCGCCCATGGCGCCAGGGCTGATCTGCCGAATTCATTGGGGATCACGCCGCTCATGGCAGCCGCGGGCATCGGGTCGACCACCATCGATACCCGTGCCCGGTTCCGCAACGAGCAGAAGTGCATCAGCTCCGCGAAGCTGCTGCTCGTGGCAGGGGTGGATGTCAATGCGGTCAACGGCAACGGTCAGACCGCGCTGCATGGGGCGGCGCAGTCGGGCTGGAACAATTTCGTGCAGTTGCTCGCCGATCACGGCGCCATACTCACGGCCAAGGATCATTTCGGCAGCACCCCGCTGGATGTCGCGCAGGGCAAGGTGGTCGCAGGCCGCCCGGGCGTCGGTGGCGCCGGTGAGGTGCACAAAGACACGGCTGCGCTTTTGACCAAGCTGGCGTCGAAGTCCTGATCGGCGTGAAATAGGGCAATGATCAGATCAATCCAAAGATCAATCCCAATACTGGCGCTCGCTGCGTTCATCGGCATTCCTGCCGTCGTGCTGGCCGGGGACACCGCGGCCGTTCCGGCACTCTCGGTCGCGCCGCCGGCGGCGCAGTGGGTGGAGCGCAAGCTCGATTACACCTACATGGGATTCACGACCCACTATTCCTGCGATGGACTGGTCGACAACGTGCGCGACGTGCTGCTGATGTTGGGTGCGCGCAAGAAGGACCTTTCGGTCAACTCCTCGGGTTGTACCCGCTTCGAAGGTCCCGAGCACTTCCCGGGCGTCATCGCTCATTTTTGGGTGCTCGTTCCGGTGACGCCCGATGACATCGGCAAGATCGGCGCCGCCGCGGTGCGCACCACCCAGTGGCAGACAGTCGATCTGATTCACAAGCCACAGTTCCGTTGGGACCAGGGTCAGTGCGAGCTGCTCGAGCAGTTGAAGGAGAAGGCATTGCCGCTGTTCACGACGCGCAACCTGGAGTACCAGTCCTCGTGCTTCCCGCATGAAGTGAGCCCGGGCGATTTGAAGTTCTCGGTCGATGTGCTCAAACCCGCCGCGCCCGCGGCGCCTCCGGGAGCGGCCGGGGCGCCGGCTACCTGAGGATCGCTACACCAGCGGCGTGCCCTTCGGGACCCGCACGACGATGGTGCCGGCCAGCTTGTCGTGCCAGCCCTGTTTGCCCGAATCGACGCCGATCCAGATGAACCCCAGACCGAGCGCGCACAGCGACAGGATGCAGCCCAGCGCCCGCACACAGGCCGTGGGCCAATCGACGATCCGCGAGTCCAGCCGCACGACCCGCAGATCGCAGACCATGCCGCCGATGGTCGTACCCCGGAACTTCCACATGACCGCGCCGTAGACGGCCAGCCCCAGCAGCATCAGGCGATTTCCGGCGTCGTCATCGTGTGAGTCCAGCAGCAGGTGCACCACGACGCCGATGATGATCGTGTCGATGAGCAGCGCCCCCATGCGGATCCAGAATCCGGCCCGCGGCAAGGTGGAAGGCGGCACTGCGGCTGCGGCTGCGGCTGCGGCGGCTGCAGAAGCAGCGGCAGCGGAAGCCGCGGCGGCGGCGCTCGCAGCGGCAGCCGCATCCGGTGCCGCATCGGGCGCCGCACCCGCCGTCGCGCCCGCTGCCACGCCGCTGCTGCCGGGCGGAATCGTGGGACCCGCAGGGGTGGTGTTGCTGACGTTGCTCTGCTGCATGCGCAGCAGCAGCGTGTACAGCACCGCGCCGTAGCCGAGCATGCCCAGCACGATGAAGGTCACGACGCCCAGCACCGGGATCGTATAGGCCAGCATCACGATGAGGCCGCCGACGATCACCGCCAGCGCCGGGTGGGGCGCGGTGTATCCCGGACGCAGACCGAAACAGCGGCCGCCAATCCAGCCCAGCACGGTGGTCTTGCCGAAGAGGGCGGCGATGAAGATCGCACACAGTGCGATCGGTACCACCAGCACGCCCACCACCGTGATGGTCAGCAGCAGCAGCACCAGCGGTGTGAGCAGGACGGCAAGGATTGCAACGATCAGGCTCTTGCCGGGGCTCGCATTCAAGGTGGCGATGCACTGTTCGGTGGCATCACGGAACAGCAGCGCGAGGGCGGCGTAGACGATGAGCAGCGTGAAGGCGATTCCCCACAGCCACCCCAGACCACTGCCGAACATCAGGGGACGGCCGAGCATCAGGCCATGCCCCATCCATCTGCGCAGGCTCGCGGAGGTCGTGAACTCCTCGGGCAGCACGCGCTCGATGCCCTGATCGACGATGGCGCCCGGATCCTGGGTCACGGTGCCCAGCACACTGACCACATGGCCGTGGACATGCGCCTGCGGTCCCAGCGTCACGTTGCCGAGCACCGCGACCACGTCCTGGCCGATATCGGCATTGACCGTGACGTTGCCCAGCACCGCGACGGCACTGTCGGCCGTGGGGCCATTGACGGTGGTGTCACCGAACACCGAGACCACATCCTCGCTGACCGTACCGCTGCTGGTCGCTGAGCCGAATACCGCAACCACCGAATCCGCCTGGCCGCCGGCGGCCAGGATCGCTTCGTGGCCGACCGAGACCAGGTCATTGTCGCGATGGTGCCGATGGTGATGATGGCCATCATCATCCGCATCCTTGTCAGCGGCATCGTCGTTGTCGGCGTCGGAGTCCGCAGCGGTGGTCAGCGGCGCACTGGCCGTAGCGGCCGTCGCGGCCGTGTCCGCGGCGCTGGCCGGAGCGGGCAGCAGTGTCAGGGCCGCTATGGTCAGGGCCAGCAAGGCGGCGAGCAGCAGCGACCGGGTCGAAAGAACGGAGCGGGTCGAGAAGGTTGTCATGATGGCGATATCCGTGTTCAGCGGGTGGCCGCCGGCGCCTGCAGCAGCCGGTAGCCGAATACGATCAGGAAAAACAGTGCCAGGTAAGTGGCGGCGAGCAGTACCGCGCCGCCGTACCACACGAAGTCCGGCAGGCTGCCGGCTAAGGTGTCGGAGAGGCGGTGGAATACCGACAGCACGCCCAGCGTGGTGTGCAGATCAGCAGCCGGTTGCCGCAGGACCGCGGCCGGCTGGCGGATGACGGTCCCCAGGGCGCCCGGGGTGGCCGGTCGTCCCAGCAGCAGCCCGACGGCGGCGGCGATGCCGGCCAGCGCAAACAGCGCCTGTGCCAGCCGCGGCCATTCCGGGACGCGCCGCTGCCACCAGGGCACTTTCACGCGCCGCTCGATGCCTTCCAGCACCAGCGCTTCGAGGCTCGGCGGGGCCTTGTATTCGGCCGTCCCTGCGAGCATCCGCCCGACGCGCTGCTCGAGCGCCGCCTGCGTGTCATTCAGCGGATCACGATCCATGGTCGAGCCCCTTGAGCAGCTTCGCGAGCGCCAGCCGCCCGCGCAGAATGTCGGTCTTCACCTTGGCCACCGAGATCGCAAGATCCTGCGCGATCTGCTGGTAGGAACGTTCTTCATAATGAAACAGCACCAGCGGGATTCGCTGCGCATCGGGCAGCTGTGAAAGCGCCGTGCGCACCTGCGTGTCGCGCTGCGACTCGGCGAGATCCGCGAAGACGCTGTCGAGCGCCCCGACCGCGAACTCGACCTCCGCATCCGAGGCCTCCTGGTCCGAGCCGCCATCGCCGGCACCCGCCGCGGGCAACAGTTCGGAGAAAAAGCGCCAGCGGCGGCGATACCGGCTCAGGTGGTTCAAGGACAGCCGCAGCGTCACGGTCTTCAGCCAGCCGCCGGCGCCGACGCGCTCGCGCAGATTCGCGAAGTGTTCCCATGCCTTGAGGAAGACGTCCTGGGTGATGTCCTGCGCCGCCGCATCGCTGGCGGTCAGCCGGCGGGCGGTTGCAAACACCATGTCCTGATAATCACGCATGAACATCGTGAACTCGCTGCGGTCCGGTGGCCTCGTTGAAAGTCTTTGCACTGTGAACACATCGTTTAGGCCAAGAACACCGCAGGCCGTCAGAAAGTTGCAGCGAATCCAGACGGAATAGAATCAGGTCGGCCATGTTTCAGGCCGGTCAACGAGTTACAAAGGTTTATTAAAGTAAAAAAGAGAGCTGGAACATCATTCCCAGCCGCTCTTGGAGCCGAACGGCAGCGACGGCATCGTGGCCTCGATCTCGATGATCCTGCCGTTTGCGATCTTGAACACCTCGGGAATGAGGGTGTCGAAGGGGCGGCGGGTGGCGCCGGAATACTTGAGGTAGCCGTAGCCGGGTACATCGGTGCCGGGCACCTCACCGTCCTGGTGGAACAGGACGATGCATTGCACGATGCCGCGCTCTACATCCACCACCTCGCAACGGCGCGGCTGGATCTGGGTGATGTACTGCCACATGTTGCTGTTGATGTTGCCCTTGCAGCCGATGTGGCCGACATCGGGGAGCTGGTGACCGGCTGACGCGGTCGCCGTCGGCGGTCGCGGCGGGGTGGGAGCGCTGCCGCCCATGGCCAGCATTGCCGCCGGAGGCACCGGCGGTGAAGCCGTCAGCACCCCGTTCTCGACGCGGAAGCACTCATCAGCGAATGGCACCGAGTCAGTGAGGTGATGATCCAGCGCGTCGAAGTACCTGTTGGCGATCGCGATGAGTTCGGCGCGCGGACGCTGCTCAGTGGGCTTGAGAGTCTCGTTCCATAGCGGCGACACCGCCGTGCGGTCGAATCTGCCGAAGCTCACGCCCTTGCGGACGATTGCGGTCTCCAGTTCGCTGATCTTCTGTCCGGAAACCTTCAGCCGGCCCGAAAGCCAGATCGGATTGCCGTTCTCCTGCATCAGGATGTAGAAGCCGACATTGCCGGTCAGCGGATCGGCAATGACCAGCTTGTAGCCCTGCGGGCCGGCGCCCGCGGTACGCCACAGGGCAGCGCCGAGCGGCAGCCGCTGGGCGTTCTCCGTGAATTTCGCATCGTTCGTGAACAGCGCGTGGCCCGGATCATGGCGCAGCAATGCCGCGAGGTACCGGTCGAGGAAACCCACCAGGCAGTCATGATCGCAAGCCGTTGGCGCCGAGGATCGGGTGGCAGGCGGCGGGGTGGAGCGGGAGGCCCAGCCCGACTCCATGCCATAGGGCACATCGACCAGCACGGCTTCGATTTGCCGGATCCTGCCCTTCTCGATCTTGAACAGCTCGCCGATGAGGAAACTCTTGGGGCGGCGGAAGTCGGCCGGCACCTCCACGTCCTTGCCATCCATCCTGAAGCTCGCGACGGTGCCGGTGTGATCGAAGAACACTTCCGCATATACGAGGCCGCGCTCCACGTCGATGATGGGATAGCGTCGGTCGCGCACCTTGGTGACGATCACCGAGAAGCCGGTGTCGAACTGCGCCTTGCAGCCGAGCTTCTGCATCGGCGAGGCCGCAGGGTCGCTGGAATTGGCGGTCACATTGCCGTCTTCACGGCGCTGGCACTGCGCATCGAAGGGTACGCGGGCGCCGGAGTGATCGGTGTCGAGGCCGGTGAAGTAACTGTCCGCGATGCGCACCATGGCCCCGCGCGAGACCCGATCGGCAGGCTTCAGGCTGTCCAGCAGCACCGGCAGGGGTGCCGTGAAGCCATCTGCCTTCGCGAAACTCGTGTTGCGTGCGACGATGGTCTCGGCTTCGGTGATCTGGCGGTGGGCGACTTTCAGCCGCAGGGCGACCGGCACCGGGGAATCGTTCTCCATGACGAGTCCGATGAAACCCGCGGCGCCCTGCTCCGGATCCGTGAAATACAACCGGAACTTCGAGTCGGACGCGGCCGTCTTCCACAATCCATGGTCAGTGCCGAGTAGCTGGCCGTTTTCGGTGATGCGGGCTCCCGGCGCGAGCGGTGCTTTGGCAGGATCGTGCGCCACGAGGGCCGCGAGATAATCATCGGCGATCGCCTGCAGGCATTTGCGGTCACACGGTGCGGCGTCCTGGGCCCGGACCGCGACGCCTGCGAGCAGCGCAATCGTGGCCAGCAGCGCAAGGGCGCCGCCACGGCTAAATGGAGTGTTCAAGCGTTCCCCCCCCTGCTGCGAAAACTAGTGGGCTGCGGATGACTCCGGGGGCGCCGTCAGCTGCGGCACGTTGATCGGGCCGCCGCCTTTCTGGGTGGGATCGCCGATGAATTTACCGTCCGGTAGTTGCACCGACACGAACAGTCCGCCCTTGGAGCCGTCGCGCAGCGGCTTGATCACCACCGTCACCTTGTCACCCGGCTTCATCTCGGAGGATTTCCAGCCCTGGCGCTTCAGGTTATTCGGGCTGTTCAGCTCGACCTTCCACAGATCGACGCTGCCGGCTGCGTTGGGAACGTCGACATCGATGAATGCGTGGGGGTTCGTCCACTGGAAGTCGTGCACGGTGCCGATCAGCGGCACCGATTTGCTTTGGTCAAACATGGCAAACGAATGATGTGCCGCGGCCACGCCCCCATCGCCCAGCGTCAGTGCCGCAAGGCACCCCATCAGTCCCAGTCTCATGCCGGTCGCTCCTGATTCGAGTTCCAGCCCCAATGATGACATGTCAAAGGCATGTTTGCCCTGATTCGCTTTATACTTCCGTCCCAGCTGCGGCCGGACGCGCTGCGGCATGGGATAAATCGCGGTCAGCGGGGGATAAGCGATGAGCATGCGCGCGTTATGGACAGTGGCTGCCATGGCCCTGGGGTTCGTTGCCGCCGGGCCGGGCGCGATGGCGGCTGATCCGCCGGCCGATCCGGGTCCTCCGGCCGCGAATCCCAAGGGGCATTATGCGGAACTCAATAAGCTGCCGGATTGGGGTGGGGTCTGGACCTTCAACTTCATGCCGACCCCCGGCGTGACCCGCGAGCTGCCGGATCTCAAGGGCAAGTTCCTGGAGAGCTACCAGGCCTGGCAGAAGACCGCCAACGAGAATCACGGCGAAGTACCCCACAATGGCTCGTACTGCCGCCCGCCGGGCATGCCCGGCATCATGATGGTCGGGCAATACCCGATCGAGTTCCTGTTCACGCCCGGGCGTGTGACCGTCCACTTCGAGGCCTGGATGCAGATGCGCAGCATCTGGACCGACGGACGCAAGCATCCGGATGACTGGGACCCCACGTTCTACGGAGATTCCATCGGGCACTGGGAGGGCGCCACCCTGGTCGTGCATACAGTGGGAATCAAGACGGTCACCGAACTGCGCAACGGCATGCCGCACTCGGACCAGCTGCATGTGACCGAACACATCCACCTGGCGAAGGATGATCCGAATAGCCTGGTCGATGAACTGGTGGCCGAGGATCCGCTGGCGCTGGCCAAGCCGTGGCACACCGTACTCACCTACAAACGTGCGCGCGACCAGGACCTGCTGGAGTTCGTATGCGCGGAGAACGACCGCAATCCGGTGGACGCCTCGGGACATACGGGTCTCGAATAATGTACCGGGGGATTTTGTGGGGGGCTCTCGCGGTGGCCGGCCTCGTTGCTACGGCGGCCGTTGCGCAGCAGGCCACGGCGCCTGAGATCGTTCCGGTCCCGGCGTTCAGCGCGACGCAGCTGCTGGCGCCGCCGGGCACCGACTGGATCACCAACGGCGGCAATATCTACAACCAGCGCTACTCGCCGTTGACCCAGATCAACCGCGGGAACGTCGCCGGACTCAAGGCACTGTGGCGTACCGGCATGGGCTCGGGCACCAGTTTCGGCAATGCCGGCCAGGCGCAGATCCTGGAATACCAGGGCACGCTGTTCGTCTCCAACGGCGCCAACGATGTGTTCGCGATCGACGTGGAGAGCGGCCAGATCCGCTGGACCTACCATGGCAACCCCGACCCGAAAAGCGGCACGCCCATGGGGCACTCCAATCGCGGCGTCGCCCTCGGCGATGGCAAGGTGTTCGTCGGGCAGCTCGATGCGAAGCTGGTGGCCCTCGATCAGCGTACCGGTAATGTCCTGTGGTCGGTGCAGGTCGAGCCGTGGCAGAACGGCTTCAGCATCACCTCGGCCCCGCTGTACTACGACGGCATGGTGATCCAGGGTTTGAGCGGCGGTGAAATGGGCATCCGGGGGCGCATCAAGGCCTACGATGCCAGGACCGGTGAGCCGCGCTGGACCTTCTATACGATCCCCGGGCCGGGCGAGAAAGGGCACGAGACCTGGCCGCAGCAGGGCGATGCCTGGCAGCACGGCGGCGCCGCCGTGTGGCAGACGCCGACGGTGGATCCGGAATTGGGCCTGATCTATTTCTCGACGGGAAATCCGGGACCGAATCTGTTCGGTGCGGTGCGCCCCGGCGCCAATCTGTTCACCGTCTCGATCGTCGCCCTGGATGTGCATACGGGCCAGTACCGCTGGCACTTCCAGCAGATCCACCACGACATCTGGGATTACGATTCACCCAATCCCACGGTACTCTTCGACACGACCCTGAAGGGCCGCAAGGTGAAGGGCCTGGTGGAGGTTTCGAAGACCGGGTGGGCCTACATCCTCGACCGGACCAACGGCAAACCGCTGCTCGGGATCGACGAACGCGCCGTGCCGCAGGAACCGCGGCAGGCGACGGCGGCGACCCAGCCTTATCCGCGCGGCGATGCGATCGTGCCGCAGGAGATCGAGACCATTCCCGAGGGCGCCAATCTGCTGCCCGGCAGCGGGGAGATCAAGAACCACGGGCGTATCTTCACGCCGTACTTCACTGATGAAATCATGGTGAAGCCGGCCACGATGGGCGGCGCCAACTGGCCGCCGAGCTCCTATGATCCCACCACGCACATGCTCTACGTGTGCGCGTCCGATCGCATCAGTACCTTCAAGGCACTCGCGGATCCCGGACAGCCGGCTCCGAACAAGGTCTACATGGGCGGATCCTTCGGCCAGGCCGAGGCCAACGATCGCGGCATTTTCGCGGCGCTCGATGTCACCACCAACAAGCTCGTATGGCGCCAGGCATGGCGCGAGATCTGTTACAGCGGCTCCATCGTCACGGCCGGGGGTCTGTTGTTCGTCGGGCGCGCGGACGGACGGCTCACGGCGCTCAGTTCCGAAAACGGCACGAAGCTCTGGGAATTCATGACCGATGCCGGCGTGAACACGACGGCGACGACCTTCGCGTACAAGGACAAGCAGTATGTGGTCGTGCATGCCGGCGGCGGCGTGTTCGCCAATGGCAAGCGCGGGGATGGCATCTGGATGTTCTCGCTCGACGGCAAGATTCCCTCGCTTGCGCTGGGTGGAGCTCCCGGGCGCGCCGGTCCGGGCGGCCCGCCGGCGGCGGCGGTGTTGCCGGTGACGACGCGGCCTGCCAATGCCGAACACGGCAGTGACATCTACCGCGCGGCCTGCGTTCCTTGCCATGGAGCCGCCGGCAGCGGTGGCTCGGGCGGTGGTCCCTCCCTCCTCAAGGGCCAGAGCCACGATGCGATCCTCGGCACTGCCAGTGCCGGCAGGAACAACATGCCGGCCTTCAAGTCGATCTACTCGGGGGACGAACTGAACGACGTAACGGCCTACATCCAAACGACGCTGCAGCAGGCGAAGTAGCCGCAGCCGTCAGGCTTGCGCTACGTCGGCGCGTTCTGCGCGGCGTTGGCGCGTTTTATGGCCGGCCGAGCAGTTGAGTTATCATTGCCGGGCCGCGACACCTTATTTCCTGGAGTACCGCCATGGCTGTCGATTTCCGAGGTCATCCGCTTTTTCCGCCGGGCTTTAACAGCCCGACCCGGTTCGACGCTGATGTGTACGATTGCGAGGTCTGGGGCCAGATACCTTCGGACATCCACGGCACCTTCTACCGGATGCAGTGCGACTTCGACTATCGACCACCCAAGAACGAGTGGCTGACGGGGTTCAATGGCGACGGTCATATCAGCCGCTTCCGCTTCGCGAACGGCTCGGTGGATTTCAAGGGGCGTTTCATCCGCACCGCGCGGCTGATGGCCGAGCGCAAGGAGCGCAAGCGGCTCTTCGGCGTCTACCGCAATCCCTTCACCGACGACCCGAGCGTGGCCCACATCAACCGTTCGGCAGCCAACACCCACACTTATTGGCATGGCGGCAAGCTCTTCGTCCTGAAGGAGGATTCGCTGCCGTACTACGTCGATCCGCACACGCTCGAAACCCTCGGCGACTGGAACTTCCACGGCAAGTACACCGCGCAGACGATGTCGGCGCACCCGAAGATCGATCCGGTCACCGGCGAGATGATCGCTTACGGCTATGAGGCCAAGGGCATCCTCACCAAGGACATCGCGGTCTACACCATCAGTCCGGCCGGCAAGGTCACCAAGGAAGTCTGGCTGCAGTCCCCGTACCTCGGCATCATCCACGACATCGCGATCACGCAGAAGCACGTGATCATTCCGGTGATCGCGCGTACCTCCAGCATGGAGCGCCTGAAGGCCGGCGAACCGATGTGGGAATGGGACGGCAGCCTGCCGACGATGGTCGGTGTGCTGCCGCGCGACGGCGAGGCGAAGGATGTCCGCTGGTTCAAGGGACCCTCGCGCAACACCCTGCATTTTCTCAATGCGACCGATCGTGGCAATACGGTCACCATGGAATTGCCCACCTCCTCCGGTGAGCGCGACGCCTCCCAGATCCGTCGCTGGACCTTCGATCTGAATTCGACCTCCGATGCCTTCCAGGAAGAGGTCGTGTCGACGACACCCGGTTTCCTGCCGCGCATGGATGACCGGTATCTGTCGCTCGACTACCGCTACGCCTTCATCAGCAGCCGGGTCCCCGCTGCCAACCCTGATCCGAAGGCCAATCCGATGATGAGCGGCACGCAGGTGATCCAGCGGCTCGACGTTCGCACCGGCGACATCAAACAGTGTGCGATCGACGGCAAGGTCGCCCTGCAGGAAACCTGCTTCGTGCCGCGGGCGAATTCGAAGAACGAGGGCGACGGCTACCTGATGACCATCGCCAGCAACTTCGACACCATGAGCTCGGACATGATCATCACCGATGCCCAGCATCTCGAGGATGGAGTGATCGCGACCGTCAAACTGCCGTTCCGGCTGCGCAGCGGCACCCACACGAACTGGTTCCCGCAGTCGGTGCTGCCGCCCGTCAAGGATGAGCTGTCGTGAGCACCACAGACGCTCTTCATGGTCACTCCCGCCGCGCGTTCCTCGGCGGCGTCGCCACTACGGTTGCCGCGGCCGTCGCGCTGACTCTCGCGCCGGGCGGCCGCGCCGCGGTGCTGGCGGCAGGAGCCCGGTTGCCCCCGGCACTGGCCGGCACATTGGGCGGTGACTGGCACGTGGACGACATCGTCGGTCACATGCCGCGCTATGCGCATCCGATTCCGTACATGCACGATACGACGCCACCGGACATCGCCGCGCTCGCAGCGCCGGTCGACCGGCAGTTCGTCGGCTAAAAAAACAACGCGCCTGCCAACGGTCGGCGCTACGAAGGGGGAGTCCATGGAGCGTCGTTTTCCGGGTGCGCTGGCTGCGGCCATCCTGGGCGTGTCCGCATGCTGGTCCGCGGATGCACCATCGGACCTGCAGTTGCGCGTGGCCAACCTCGCGGCCAACGTCCAGCTGGCCGAGGACCTGAGTCACATCGAGAAGCTGCAGCGCGCCTACGGCTACTACGTCGATAAGGGACTGTGGGAGGATCTCTCGGAGCTGTTCACGGAAAACGCCGTCGCCAATTATCCGGCCGGCGTCTTCATCGGCCACAAGAGCATCCGCGAACACCTCTACATGAATGTCGGCGGTCACCAGGTCGGCGACATCGGTCTGGGCAACGGACGCCTCTACGATCACATGAACATCCAGCCGGTGGTGCACATCGATGCCGGCGGCGTGACTGCGCACGGGCGCTGGCGGGCCTTCGCGATGTTCGGCAGCCCGGGCGGCGGGGCGACCTGGGCCGAAGGGGTGTACGAGATGCAGTACACCAAGGAGAACGGCGTCTGGAAGATCAGCAAACTCGATTACTACTCGGGGTTCGGCGCCGCGTACAAGACCGGTTGGGCGGCACCGCCGGCCTCGGCGGCGAGTGCGGCATCCTCGGCGCCGTCAGCCTCGGCACCGGCGGCGCGACCGCGCCGCCAGCTCGCACATCCGGCCGACATCGAACGCAACATGGATTGCGATGGCTTTCCGAAGGCCTGCATCGCGCCGTTCCATTACGGCAATCCGGGGACCACCGCCTCCTCGGACGCGTGGGTGCTTCCCGATGCAGCGACCCTCGGTGCAGCGGCAGCGAAGATCTCAGCCGCCGAAATACCCACCCAACTGGCGGATCTGAACCATCGGATCACGCTGCTGAATGACGCTCAGCAGATCGAGAACCTGCAGCGCATCTATGGTTTCTACATCGATCGGGCCCTGTGGGACCAGGCTGCGGATCTGTTCGCGCCGGATGCGACCATCGAAAGCGGGCAGCAGGGCGTCTACGTCGGCAAGCGCCGCGTCCGTGAATTCCTCGGGCTCGCGGGCCCCCAGGGTCTGACCTGGGGGTGGATGAACGATCACATGCAGCTGCAGCCGATCGTCGATGTCGCACCGGATGGCCTGACGGCCCACGCGCGCAGTCGCGAACTGGATCTGCTCGGACATGTCGGTGGCCAGGGCCAGTGGATGGAGGGGGTGTACGAGAACACCTTCGTCAAGCAACACGGCGTGTGGATGTTCAGGTCGCTGCATTTCTATCCGACCTTCATCACCGCTTACGACAAGGGTTGGGCCGAGGACGCACAGCCGGTCCCCACGGCGAGCAGGACCTTGCCCCCGGATCGGCCGCCCACCCAGATCTACGCGATCTATCCGACCGCGCAGGTGCCGCCGTTCCATTATCCCAATCCCGTGACCGGTCAGATGGCCCATTACCCCGGTGTCGGTGGCCCGGACCAGGCAACCGCCCAGGCGGCCCTGGCCGTGCAGGGCGGATCCTTCACGCCCAAGCCCGTGCGCAACGTCAGCCAGGCGCTCAACGAGGCGCAGACCGGCATCGGGCGCGTGAAGGCCTACTACGAGATCGAGAATCTCGAGAGCGCCTACGGTTATTACCTCGACAAGAATCTCTGGAACGATCTTGCGAATCTTTTCAGCACCGATGGTTCGATGGAACTGGCGCAGCGCGGCGCCTACGATGGCCGCGAACATGTGCGCGCCTTCCTGCTGAAGGTCTTCGGTCGGGGCACCGAGGGGCCGGTCGCCAACCGGCTCGGCAATCACATGCAGCTGCAGCCGGTGATCGATGTCGCCAGGGATGGCAAGTCGGCGAAGATCCGCATCCGCATGTTCCAGCAGATGAGCTTCGGTCCGCGCGCCTCGGTGGGTGCCGCCGTGTACGAGAACACCGCGGTGCTCGAAGACGGCAAGTGGAAACTGCGGGATGACCACACCTTCAATACGCTGGCCACCAACTACGACGG
>Ga0302314_10006713_pt1 | contig 20784 bp, 23 predicted proteins | sample III_Palsa_N2_3_FD_200533 | JGI IMG/M metagenome (GOLD analysis project Ga0302314, IMG submission 200533) | Peat permafrost microbial communities from Stordalen Mire near Abisko, Sweden - III_Palsa_N2_3 | ecosystem: Environmental > Terrestrial > Soil > Palsa > Peat permafrost | place: Sweden... | reverse complement strand
TTCACCGCCGAGATCGCGCCGCTGACCTCGATGATGACGGTCACCAACCGCGAAACCGGCGAGACCTCCGAGAAGGAAGTCCGCCTGACCCTGGACGAGGGCAACCGCCCGCAGACCACCCTGGCCGACCTGCAAAAGCTGGCGCCGGTGTTCCACGGCGGCCGGTTCGTCAAGGAAGGCAAGTTCGTCACCGCCGGCAACGCCTCGCAGCTGTCCGACGGCGCCGCCGCGGTGCTGATGATGGAGCGCAAGGAAGCCGAACGCCTGGGTCTGACCCCGCTGGGCGCCTATCGCGGCATGGCCGTGGCCGGTTGCGGCCCGGAGGAAATGGGCATCGGCCCAGTATTCGCCATCCCCAAGCTGCTTGAGCGCAACGGCCTGACCATGGACGACATCGATCTGTGGGAGCTGAACGAAGCCTTCGCCAGCCAGGTGCTCTATTGCCGCGACAAGCTGGGCATCCCGAACGAGAAGCTGAACGTCTCGGGCGGCGCCATCTCCATCGGCCACCCCTATGGCATGACCGGCGCCCGCGCGACCGGCCACATCCTGCATGAAGGCAAGCGCCGTGGCGCCAAGTACGGCGTCGTCACCATGTGCGTCGGCGGCGGCATGGGCGCGGCGGGCCTGTTCGAGATTTTCTGATCTACCTTACTCAAGACCCCTCGTCGGCCTGCCGGCGAGGGGCGAGGGTTGACGCCTTGGCCTGACTGGCCGAATGCCTAGGCTCTCTGCGAGGGAGCCGCTGTGCCCACACTCACAACCTATCTCTGGGTCGCGCTCGGCAGCGCCATGGGCGGGGTCGGGCGGTTCGCGCTTTCAGGCGCCGCGGCCCATTGGGTCGGCGAGCGGTTTCCATGGGGCACCGTCGCGATCAACATCCTGGGCTCATTCGTGATCGGCTTCTTCGGCGTGCTGAGCGGGCCGGGCGGTCGGCTCGGGGTCTCGCCGGACATCCGCGTCTTCGTCATGGTCGGTCTCTGCGGCGGCTTCACCACCTTTTCCTCCTTCAGCTTTCAGACCCTCAACCTGCTGCGCGATGGCGAGATCCTTCGCGCCGGGTTGAACGTGGTCGGTTCGGTGGTTCTCTGCCTGCTGGCGGTGTGGCTAGGTTATCTGGCCGCGTCAGGCCTCAACGCCGCGCGCGCCGGCTGATGGGTGACTGGAGCCACATCGCCCCGGCGGTCACCGCCGCCTTCCTGGCCTCCATCGTCGAGTTCGTCGAGGCGCTGACGGTAGTGCTGGCGGTGGGCAGCGTGCGCGGGTGGCGCGGGGCGCTGACTGGCGCCGGCGCTGGAATGGCCGTGCTGCTGGTTCTCGTCGCGATCTTCGGGCCGGCGCTGGCGCTCATCCCCATCGGCCTGGTCCAGATCGTGGTCGGGACCTTGCTGCTGTTGTTCGGCATGCGCTGGCTGCGCAAGGCGATCCTGCGCGCGGCGGGGGTGTTGGCGTTGCATGACGAGGACGCGGCGTTCGCCAAACAGACCGAAGCCCTCCAGGCGCACGGCGCACAGGTCGGTGGCTTCGACCGGGTTGGTTTCGCCACCGCCTTTCAAACTACCCTGCTGGAGGGCGTCGAGGTGGTGTTCATCGTGGTCGCTGTCGGCGCTGGCGGCGCCGGTCTGATGCTGCCGGCCGCGCTGGCGGCTGTGGCGGCGCTGCTGGTGGTCGTGGCTATCGGCGCGGTGGTGCGCGGACCGCTATCGCGCGTGCCGGAGAACCAGCTGAAGTTTCTGGTCGGCGTGCTGCTAACCGCCTTTGGCTCGTTCTGGATTGGCGAAGGCATTGGCGTGCAGTGGCCCGGAGACGACTGGGCTATCTTGGGGCTGGTCGCGGGCTTCCTGCTGGTCGCCCTGGCCAGCGTTCCCCTTTGCACGCGGACCGTACGGCAGAAGGCAATCCGCGCATGAAGCTGCTTAAGCGAATTTTCGACGAGGTGGTCGGCCTGTTCGTCGATGACGGCGCCTATGCCGCCTCGATCGTCGTCTGGCTGATCGGCATGGCGGTGCTGGCCCGCTTCACCCTATTCGGGCCGGTGGTCGCCGGCCCGCTGCTGTTCATCGGGCTGGCGGCGATCCTGGTGCAGGGGGCTGTGCGTAAGGCGCGGAAGTAGGAGCGCCGTGCTGAGAGACCGTAACCCCTCACCGACAAACTACCCCTTCACGCACCGAAAGCTTTCCAGCTTGGCTTTGTCACCCTTGCCGTCCCATTGGGCGGTTGCGGGGAAGGGGCATAGCGGGCGCTCGCGCTCGACCGGCTTGCCGGGAATATTGCCCTGATACTTGGTCGCCACCAGCAGCGCCGGGGCCTTGCCCTGTTCGACCCAGTCGGTGATGGCGGGCAGGGTGGCGATCGCGTTCGGGCCGGGTCCCCCGCCGCAGTGAAGCATGCCTGGCGCCATGAACAGGCGATAGAAGTTCGACGTCGGCCCCATGCGGTGTTGGACCGAATTGTAGTAGGCGACGGAATCCAGTGGCGGGATCGCTGGGTCCGCCCAGCCATGATACTGGATCAGCTTGCCGCCGTGGCTGCGGAAGGCCGATAAGTCCGTGTCGTAGCTGTTGAAAATCCTGCCGAATTTCGCATCGGTCATGGCGACGTCGCTGTCGAAGTTCAGCTTCAGCATGTCGTAGTTCGGATCGCTGAAGACGATGTAGCGGAAGAAGTTGGAGCCGAAGCCCTTCGACAAGGCCGCGTTGGATTGCGCGGTGGGGCCGGTGATCCAGGCCACCCAGCCGCCGCCTTCGCCCTCGCTGCCGGGCGAATAGCCCGACATGATCAGCGCGCCGGTGCGGGGATTGCGCGCGCCGCCGTAGATTTTGCCCATCGCCGCGATCTGCGGATCGGTCAGGCAATCGCTCGCGGCGGCGCCTTTGCAGCGGATCGCCGCCGGATCGAAATGGCAGGCGAGGGGGTTTTCGATCACCCCGGTCTCATCGCCGCATTGGCGAAGCGCCTCGGCTTCGACGGCCTTCAGCGTCGCCGGCGGCACGAAGCTGTCTGGCGTGGCCGACAGGGCCTGAACGGCCCAGGCGGCCATGGTCAGCAGATGGGTCCAATGGTTGGCGGGATCGCCGGCGATGATGCCATTGAAATCGTCAGGATAGCGCTGCGCCTCCATGAGCGCTTCGCGTCCACCGTCGGAGCAGCCCTGGAAGTAGGAATACCGGGGTTTCTTACCCTCATAGGCGGCCAGGATCGCCTTGGCGGCGTCGGTGGTCTCCTTCAGGGCGCGGTAGCCGAAGTCGATCTGCTTTTCCGGATGATTCAGCGCCCAGCTGGCGTCGGTGCCGATGGTCGACTGATGGCCGTCATCGGTGCCGGCGACGACGTAGCCTTGCGCCACGGCCGGCACCATCAGGACCAGGGGGACCGTGCCGGCGAAGCCGCCGTTTCCGACCTGTAGGTAACGACCGTTCCAGGCGTCGCCCTCGGGCAACAGCACCGCGAACCGGATATCCGAATCCGCCGTTGGCTTGGAACTTCCGGTCACCTTGCAATAGGCGGGATGGGCCGGCGACAGGGGCGCCGACATCAGCACCGCCTCGACTTCCTTAGCGTCGGTGATGGTGACGTGTGGGACTTTGAGGTTGGTCAGGTCCTCGCAGGCGCCTTTCGCCGAGGCGGACGTCGCCAGCGCGCCCAACACTGTAGCCGCGCCCATGGCGGCGGCCCAAGTCAGCATCTTCATATCGGCGTCCCTCCCAGAACCTTGGCGCATCAAAGGCCGCGTCGGCGGGGAGCGCAAGGGTGGGCGGGGTTACAATTGATCCGTTCCCGGGCTCGTGCCCAGGAAACGCCGCCTTCAGGCGGCGCGCCCAGACTCAGTGCAGACCGCATGCCCCCCATGCATCCGCTCCGTCGACGCCGGATTTTTGGCGAGCATCGCCGCCGGTCGGGTCGGCCGTTTCACCAGGTCGCCGTCGCAATTGGGACAGATCCCGCCGAACCGCCTGTCGGCGCAATCCGGACAAAAGGTGCATTCGTAGGTGCAAATCCTCGCCTCCGCATCGGGAGCCAGATCGACATCACAACATTCGCAGTTGGGGCGCAGGGCCAGCATGGCGATCTCCTCCAGAGGCGAGGCGCGATTCTACAACGCAGCATCGTCCCTCTGAAGGACGAGCTTCCGACATTTTCCGCCAAGGCTCAGTCCGGCGGCGCGTCAGACGTCCAGCCGGTAGACCCGCCTAGCCGTGCCGCTGAACAGGGCGGTCTTTTCGTCGGCCGAATAGTCCTTGGCGATCACCTTGAAGGCGTTCCACAGCACCGGATAGGTGCAGCTTCCCAGGTCGACCGGGAAATTGCTCTCGAACATGCAGCGATCGACGCCGAAGGCCTCGATACAGGCCTCGATATAAGGTCGCCACTCCGCCGCCAGCTGGGTCGAGGACGCCGGCGGATCGGACAGAAAGGAGGGAAAGTTGCAGAACACCATGGCCAGGCCGCCGAGCTTGACGTTCACGTGCGGCAGCTCGGCCAGTTTGCGGATATTCTCCCGCCAGATCCCAAACCGCTCCTCGCGCCGGCCTTCATACGCCGCCAGACCCAGTGGCGTGCCGACGTGGTCGAGCACCACGGGGGTGTCCTGATGGCCCTTCACCAGGTCGATCAGCTCGGGCAGCTGCGGCTCCAGCAGCCAGGCGTCGAAGGATAGGCCGTGCTTGGCCAGCCGGGCATACCCCTCGCGGAAATCCTTTGATGCATAGAGTCCGCCGCCGATCCGCGCCAAGGGCCCCAGCACATTGGCGTCGGCGTCGTAAGAAGCGCTGTGGCGAATGCCCTTGAACCTGGGGCCGGCGGCGCGAATGTGGGCTTCCAGCACCTCGTCGATCACCGGGCCTTGGGTCAGGTCCACATGGCCGACGATGCCGGCGCAGGCGCGGATGTCGCCCCGCACGCCGCTGGCGCATTCGGCCGCCACGCCATTGACGAACTCAGTCTCTCCCACCGGCTTGAAGGCGGCCGGGCCGTCGGCGCGGTACATGGCCCCGCACTGGACGAAGACGGTGGCGCGAATGTTGTGGCCGGTGTTCAGGTCGGCCAGGAACTCATCCAGCAGATAGCGCGGGACCTTGCGGGTGACCTTGTCGAAGCCATGGGTCGGGGGCGGCAGGCTTGCGATCACCGCCGGCGGCCGCAGCCACAGGTGATGGTGCGGATCGACGATCGGCAGATCCGGCTCAAGGATGGTCTCGGTCGCTACGGCGTCGGTCATGGCGGGCTCCCTTTGGCCAGACGGACTTGAGCGCCGCCTTTGGTCGCTAGGTTGATGACTCCGGTACAGGACCGGCGCAATGGCGCGCCGACAATTCGCGGCGCGAAACGGCGCTGATGTCGACGCGCCGGCAATCGGAGCCGTCTAACTATGTGCGCGGTCCATAGGATAGTTATAAGTTCAGGCTGCTGATCTGAAGAATAGGTAGAATAGAGTGGCGTGTCTATCCTGAGTTGCAGAATCTGTTCTGATCAATTTTCAGTTTTCCTAAACCAAATAACCTTAACTCTCAGCTTGCCGGGACCTTCGGACGGGGGCGTGCGATCCGGCTTAGAGCTGGGGCACGATGGCGAAATCATTGAAACTGTGCGCCTGGGCGATCGGCATGGCCGTCGCCTTGGGGGCGGGAACCGCGGGCGCGCAGGAGATGCGCGAAGGCGGCAAGCTGCTGCTCACCGACGGAGTCACCAATATCGAAGGCGCGGCCGGCGGCGGCTTGGCGACCTGGGCGGTGATCGGCGGGGACGAGACCAAGAACGGGATCGGCGCCAAGCTGGCCGCCACCTACGTCAGCCTGCCGGACTATAATTTGAAGGTCTATTCGGCGGCGGTGGGCTTCTACGATCGCTTTGAGGTGTCCTACGCCCACCAGGAGTTCGACACCGGGTCCACCGGTGGCAAGCTGGGCCTGGGCGATGGCTTCACCTTCGATCAGGACGTCTATGGCGCCAAAGTCCGGCTTCTCGGCGACGCGGTCTATGACCAGGACAGCTGGATGCCGCAGGTGGCGGCGGGGCTGCAGTATAAGGTCAACGACAAGTCGGCCATCATCCACGCCGTGGGCGGCAAGGAGGCGCAAGGCGTCGACTATTATATCGCCGCGACCAAGCTGTTCCTGAACGAGAGCCTCGTGGTCGACGCGACGTTCCGTTACACCAAGGCCAACCAGACCGGCCTGCTGGGCTTCGGCGGTGACAAGCACGCCGACTATTCTCCCCAGTTCGAGGGCTCGATCGGCTATCTGCTGACCCGCCACTTCGTGGTCGGCGCCGAATACCGGACCAAGCCGGACAACCTGGGCTTCGCCAAGGAAAACGACTGGGCCGACCTGTTCGCCGCCTACGCCTTCAGTTCACACCTATCGCTGACGGCCGCCTATGTCGACGCCGGCTCGATCGCCACCTTCCAGAACCAGCGGGGCCTCTACCTGTCCCTGCAGGCCGGCTTCTAGAGCAGGAGTTCATTTGATGAACCGTATCGCCTCCCTGGCCGTCGGCGCCATCCTGCTGATCGCCCCCGCCGCCGCCCCGGCGCTCGTCTTCGCCGATCCGTCACCCGACCATCCCGGCGAGCAGACGGTCGATCCCTACACCCCGTCGAACGCCAACGCCGGCGCGCGGCCCATGACCGATCCGGCCATGTTCAACGCCTTCCATGGCAAGGAAGGGATTTCGCGCATCGTCGACAGCTTCGTCGACCGCAATGTCGCCGACCCGCGCATCTCCGACATTTTCAAGAACCAGGATCTGGTGCGCCTGCGCCGGACGTTGAGGGAGCAGTTCTGCTACCTGCTGGACGGCGGCTGTGACTACACCGGCCGCGACATGAAGAGCTCGCACAAGGACATGGGGATCCAGGACGCGGACTTTAACGCCCTGGTCGAAAACCTGCAGTGGGCGATGAGCAAGGAGGGCGTCCCCTTCCGCGACCAGAACCGCCTGCTGGCGCTCTTGGCGCCTATGCACCGGGACATGGTCACCAAATAGATTTAGCCCTTAGGCCGCCGCGACGATGTAGCCGCTTCTGGGGAAGTGGACGTGGACGTCGCCGACGATGGGGTCTTCGCGGGCGATGACGACACGTTCGGGATTGGCGGCCACCAGGGTTCCGGCGATGCGGTCGCGGCCGTAGTCGTCGGCCATCACGAACACCGGATCGCCCTGGGCGACGCCCAGCGGATCGTTGGCGTCATGCTGGGTATAGGCGGCGGGTATGGTGGCCTTGGCGATCGCCAGAGCCTCGGCGGCCTCCATCTCTACACGATCGCCGTGGCCCAGGCCGCGAATGCGCGACTTCCAGGTCGCCAGCTTTGGGAAGCCCAGCATCAGCGCCTTGGCGACCTCGGGCACGGCGCCTTCGAGGAACCAGATGTTCATGAAGGCGGCGGCGTCGGCGAAGCCAGGCACAGCGCCGCCCAGCCAGGCGCCGTCGGAGCGCGACAGGGCCGTCTCGATCCAGGCCGCCTGGGCCCGCCATTGGCCTCGCATGGGCCCGGAGACCGCCTTCATCGCCGCCGTGTCGAATGGCCGGCCGGACAGCTGTTCGCGGTCCTTGATGAAGGCCTCGGGCACGTGATCGCCGATCTCGCCGAAAATGATCGGCACGGTGACCTGGAAGAACAGCCGGTCGGCCCAGTAGTTGACCGGCCAGTCCAGCCCCTCGGTCATCGCCGGCATCGGTGCGCGCCGCTCGATCTCGGCCAGGATGACCTGGGTGTCGCAATAGACGTCCGCGCCCACCTGCATCACCGGCGTGCGGCGATAGCCGCCGGTGAGCGGCAGCAGGTCCGGCTTGGGCATCATGTTGGGAATGAGCACCGAGCGCCAAGGCAGGCCTTTTAGCCCCAGCACGACTCGGACCTTTTCCGAGAAGGGCGAGGTCTCATAGTGATGCAGGATCAGCTCGTCGGCCATGGGGTCCTCCAGGGCGCTGGACGCCCGTTCGGCGGCCATTCAATCGGCCGCCCGAGACGCCATCGCGCCATTCCCCACAGGCAAGTCAAGGCGGGGAAGTCGGATCAGACCGCGACGGCGCTTTCGGTCACGACATCGTCCGCCAGCGCCGCCTCCATGGCCGCCAGCAGTTTGCCGACCTCAATGGGCTTGGACACATGGCCATCGAACCCTTGGGCAAGGTAGGCGTCGACCTGATGGCTCATGGCGTCGGCGGTTAGGGCGATGATGGGGGTGCGGGCGCGGCCGGTCTGCGCCTCTCGACTCCGGATGGCCGCCGCGGCTTCCAGCCCGTCCATCACTGGCATGTGGATGTCCATCAGGACGATATCCCACTGACCGGCCGCCCAGGCCTCGACCGCGGCCTCGCCGTTGTCGACCACCACCGTCTCGACCCCGACCTGATCAAGCAGGGTCTTGATAACCAGCTGGTTGACCGCGTTATCATCCGCCGCCAACACGCGCAGGCCCGTGCGGGCGGCTGTTGAGATTGGCGCTTCCTCGTTGTTCGCTCGCCCGTCGGCGATGCGCTCAAGGGCCAGGGTGACGGTGAAGGTCGATCCCACGCCGGGTTCGCTGTCGATCGCAATTTCGCCAGCCATCAGCTTGACCAGCTCGCCGCAGATCGCTAGCCCCAACCCTGTCCCGCCGAACCGGCGGTTGGTCGAGGCGTCGGCCTGGACGAATTTCTGGAACAGGGTCCCCGTCTGCGCGGGCGTCATGCCGATACCGGTGTCGCGGACAACTATGCACAGTCGCCCCGGTTCGGCTGAAGTTGAGGCCGCCCAGTGGATGCTGACGCGGACCTCGCCGGCCTCGGTGAATTTCAGGGCGTTGGACAACAGGTTGCACAACACCTGGCGAATCCGGGTCGGGTCGCCGCGATAGACGCCGGCGGCCTCCGGGGCCAGGTCCAGGGCAAAGCTCAAACCCTTATAGCCGGCGGTCGCCTCGAAAGTGGCGAAGGCGCCCTGGGCCACCTCGGTCAGGTCAAACTCGGCCTGTTCGATCTGAAGCTTGCCGGCTTCGATTTTCGACAGGTCCAGAATGTCGTTGAGAATGGTCAGCAGGGATTCGCCCGACTGGCGCACCACATCCAGCCGTCCGCGCTGGGCCGTCGACAACTCATCGCCGGCCATGGCCTGGGCCATGCCGAGCACGCCGTTCAAGGGGGTGCGGATTTCATGGCTCATGGTCGCCAGGAACATCGACTTGGCCTGGCTGGCCGCGTTGGCCTCCTCCGCCAGCTCACGATTCCGGATCACCGTCGCCTCGAGTTGGCGGCCCAGGGTTTCCGCCTTTGCCCGCGCCGCGATCTGGTGGCCGATTGTCTGGCGCATCACCGCGAACAGGGCGATCGCCCCCATGACGCCCGCGCCCAGCACATAGATGTAGTCGGTCATATCGGACGGCCGCACCGCGACCCAGACGCCGATCAGGATGACGATCAGGTTGACGCACAATACCCGGCGCGTCAGGCAGATGATCGCCGAGGCCATGGCGATGGCGGGAATATAGCCCAGCTGAACGACTTGATATTGTGAGACAATTCGCGCGACCGTGTTTCCCACCAGGACGGCGGTTACGACAGCGGTCATGACCTCGAGGCGAAGTCCGGAAGTGGTGGATCGGTTCGACCACCAAAGCAGGCCGCAAACGGCGCTGGAGGCCAGCGCCATGAAACCCAGGATCTCGCGATTGACCTCGCTGGCCGACACCCAATGCATCACGGCGATGAAGAGGTAGTAGACCACGCCGGCCATACAGTATCCGAGGCCAAAGCTACGGTAGGTCGAAATCACCATGGACTGTTCGACCGTGTTGGACGGCGTGCTCTTCTCCATCGCGCTTTCCAGTGATCTCAGTGTCGCGCACGCCCCGCAGCAATGCCCGGCCAAGCTAGGCTTCAGGCATTGACGAAAGGTGACACGACCCGTGCCTCAACTACCCGATTTGGGTGATTTCAAGCGGTAGAATTGTAGCGCTTTTATGCGTGATCGGTTCGTTCGCGTGCCGCGCTGGTAGCCGGCCTTGCGGTCGGCTTTCGTCCTGGCTTGACCAGGTCCCCACGCAACGCCTCGCCGACGAGGCGTGGGGACCCATCCGGCGCCTAGATCAGGTCTCCACCGGCGGCTGCGGCGGTCGTCCCGTCTCGCTGGAAGGCCTTGATCACATTGCGGCCCGTGGTCCAGCGGTGCACCTCGTCCGGCCCATCCACCAGCCGCTGCGAACGAATGTGGGTGTACCAGCGGGCCAGCGGCGTATCCATGGAATAGCCCAGGGCCCCATGCAGCTGAATGGCGGTATCGACCACATGGTGGACCATATGGGCCAAGTAGACCTTGGCGATCCCGTTCTCCTGGCGCAGGTCCAGACCCTTCTCCGCCTTGTAGGCGATGTGCAGCAGCATCAGCCGGGCGATGTAGAGTTGGGTCGCGCACTCGGCGAGCATGAACTGCACCGCCTGGCGCTCATGCAGCGGCTTGCCAAAGGTGGTGCGTTTGGTGACGTGCTCGGTGGCCATGTCCAGCGCCCGCTGGGCCATGGACACATTGTGCATGCCGTGGCGCAGGCGGCCGTAGGCTAGGCGGTGCTGGCCCATGTTGAAGCCGTTGCCCTCGCCGCCGAGCAGGTTCTCGGCAGGCACCACCAGGTCCTTGATCTCGATCTCGGCGTGGCCGCCGCCCATGATGTGCGACAGCGGGCCTTCGGCCGCCATGGTCTGGATATCGCGCTTGATCTTGTAGCCGGGGTTGGGCAGCTCGACGATGAAGGTGGAGAACTGTTGGTGACGCGGCGCGTCCGGATCGGTCTTGGCCATCACCAGGGCGATGTCGGCGGCGCTGGCGGCGGAGGAAAACCACTTCTCGCCGTTGAGGACGTAGTTTTCGTTGCCGTCCTTGACCGCGCGGGTCTGCATGCCGGTGGCGTCTGCCCCAGCGGCCTTCTCGGTCATCGAATAGCAGATGCGCTTTTCGCCGTTCAGCAGCGGCTTGAGAAACTTCTCCTTCTGGTAGTCCGTGCCGTGCGTCAGCAGGGTCAGCATGGTGGCGTCGTCGGGACCTTGCGTATTCATCGACAGGGCGCCGAGATAGCTTTCGCCCAGTTCCATCTGCACCAGGGCATTGGCGAGCGGCCCCAGGCCCATGCCGCCATGCTCCACAGGGATGAAGGGGCACCAGAGGCCTTGGGCCCGAGCCTTCACCCGAAGCGCGTTCAGGGTGGTTTTGTAGTCCTCGCCGTCAACGAGCCGCTTTTCCGCCGGGATGCATTCATCGTGCACCCATGCGCGGACCCGCTCGCGGATCGCCTTCGCCTCGGGCGGAATTTCAAAGTCGATCGCCATGTCGTTTCCTCATCTTGCTTTTGGTATGCGACGCAAAGTCAGGAAAACGGCCGCGCGATGCAAGGGCGATTGCGGGCGCTGCCCCAGCGGCAGGAGCCGATTTTCCTTAAGTTGGAATTTCCGACCTTTCGCCTCAAGGCTCCGCTGGACAGAACAAATACGGAACAATAGATTGGGGGAATGCCCGCCGTTTCGATTAAGCAGAAGCTGTCCATTCTCGCCGACGCGGCCAAGTATGACGCGTCCTGCGCCTCGGCGGGCGCGCCTAAACGGAGTTCGATCGGCGGGCGCGGCGTGGGGGCGACTGACGGAATGGGTGTCTGTCACGCCTATACGCCGGACGGCCGCTGCGTCTCGTTGCTGAAGATCCTGCTGACCAACTTCTGCGTCTTCGACTGCGCCTACTGCATCAACCGCGTTTCCTCGAACGTGGAGCGGGCGCGGTTTTCCGTAAACGAGGTCGTCGATCTCACCCTGGACTTCTACAAGCGCAACTATATCGAGGGCCTGTTCCTGTCCTCCGGCGTGATCCGCTCCGCCGACTACACCCAGGAGCAGCTGAACCTGGTCGCCAAGACCCTGCGCGAGACGCACGACTTTCGCGGCTATATCCACCTGAAGCTGGTCGCCGGCGCGAGCCCCGAGCTGGCCGCCGAGGCCGGCCTCTATGCCGACCGGCTGTCGGTGAACATCGAGCTGCCGCTGGAAGAAAGCCTGACGCGGCTGGCGCCCGAGAAATCCATCGGCGAGATCAAGCGGGCGATGGGCCGGGTGCGGCTGGGCGTCGACGCGGCGGAAGACCGAACCCGCTCGGGCAGGAAGGCGCCAAGCTTCGCGCCCGCGGGCCAGTCGACCCAGATGATCGTTGGCGCCGATACGGCTACCGACGCCGATGTGCTGACGCGAGCCGATGGTCTGTACACGGCCTATGGCCTGCGCCGGGTCTATTATTCCGCCTTCAGCCCGATCCCGGATTCCAGCGCCGCCCTGCCGCTGGACCGGCCGCATCTGATGCGCGAGCACCGGCTCTATCAGGCCGACTGGCTGATGCGGTTCTATGGCTTCGAGCGGCAGGAAATCACCGACGCCGCGCCCGGCGGCATGCTCGACATGGCCATTGATCCCAAGCTGGCCTGGGCCTTGGCCAATCGGCATCGGTTTCCCGTCGACGTGAACAGGGCCGATAAGGAGATGCTGCTGCGCATTCCAGGCCTGGGCGCCAAGACTGTCGACAAGTTGATCGGCGTGCGGCGGCTGAAGCGGGTGACGCTGGATGATCTGGCGCGGCTGGCCGGATCGGTGAAGCGGGTGCGGCCATTCGTGATCTGCGACGACTGGCGGCCTGGCGCGCTGACCGACGCCGCCGACCTGCGCACCCGGCTCGCGCCCGCCTCCCGCCAGGCCAGTGCGGTGCAGCTTTCGCTGTTCTGATGCCAATAACTTCTATGTTCGACGTCGACCTGGCTTCGGAGACCGACTTCGACGCCTGGCGCGCGACCGCGCGAAGGCTGCGGCTGGCCGAGGTCCCGCCGGAGACGGTGATCTGGCGGGTTGGCGAGAGCGCCAGGCCGCTGTTCGGCGAGACTCTGCCCGAGCCAGCGGTGGATACGGCCTTCACCGCGCCGCGCGCCTTCATGGATTTGGCGCGCGAGGTTCTGCTGCACCGCTCGCCGGGCCGGTTGGACCTGCTCTACCGCCTGCTGTGGCGGCTAAGGGTCGAGCCGCGCCTGGTTGAGATCGTCACCGACCCGGATGTCGACGCCGCCCTGATGATGCGCAAGGCCGTGCAGCAGGCGATTCACAAGATGCATGCCTTTGTCCGCTTTCGCCGCATCGAGGACGAGGCGGAGGAGACCTATGTCGCCTGGTTCGAGCCGCCGCATCGGGTGGCGCTGGCCGGCTCGTACCGGTTCGTGCAGCGGATGGCCAACCTGCGGTTTTCGATCCTGACGCCCGATGTCTGTGTGCATTGGGACGGAACCGCACTGACCACCAGCGCGGGCGTGGACAAGAGCGCCGCGCCGACACAGGACGCTCTGGAAGAGCACTGGCGGACCTATTTCGCCGCCATCTTCAACCCCGCGCGTCTGAACGCCGGTCTGATGGCGCAGCACATGCCGCGCGCCTATTGGCGGAACCTGCCGGAGGCGCGGATCATTCCAGATTTGGTCTCCAACGCGCAGGGACGCACCGAAGCCATGGTCCAGGCCGAGCCCACCCTTCCGTCTCTTCGCGCCAAGCGGATCGCCGATCGAACGGTGGCGCCCGCCACACCGGACGCGGAACCGCATTCGCTGGCCGCCATCGCTGCTGCGCTGAACATGTGCCGCCGCTGTGACCTGTGGCGCGACGCGACCCAGGCCGTGCCTGGCGAAGGACCGGCGCGGGCCACGCTGATGCTGGTGGGCGAGCAGCCCGGCGATCAGGAAGACTTGGCCGGCCATCCCTTCGTCGGTCCCGCCGGGGACGTTTTGAACCGCGCCCTTGCCGAGGCCGGCGCGCCCCGCGAAGCCTTCTATGTCACCAATGCGGTCAAGCACTTCAAGCACGAGCAACGCGGCAAACGCCGCATGCACAAGACCCCGAACGCCGGCGAGGTGAAGGCCTGCCGCTGGTGGCTGGATAACGAACGGCGGTTGGTCGCGCCCAAGGTGGTGGTGGCGCTGGGCGGCACGGCGGCGGCGGCCGTACTCGGTCGGCCGGTGTCGGTGACCAAGGAGCGCGGCGCGGCTGGGACATTGGACGACGGAGCCATAGCCTTCGTCACCGTCCACCCCTCCTACCTGCTGCGCATTCCGGACGAAGCCGGCAAGGCCGCCGCCTACCGCGACTTCGTCGCCGACCTGAAGGCGGCTTACGCGTTGGCACGATAATCGAGCGGCTTGCGCTGGCTCTCAGCGCCCCACAATCTGTGGCAATGCAACGCTTGTCGTTAGGGATTTTAGGGGTTTGCGCCCTGCTCATCGCGCCGAGCGCCGTCGTGGCGGCGGACAGCAACGCCGACTGGGTCCGGAAGCCAGACGCCAATACCTTGACCAATGCTTGGCCCAGGCAGGCGCCTGGAAATATTCCAGCTCATGTGCGGCTTCTATGCAGGGCGCTTCCAACCGGCGATCTCAGCGACTGCCGGGTGCTCGACGAGACACCAAGGGGGGAAGGCTTCGGCGCGGCGGCGCTCGGCGTCTCGTCTACCTTCAAGATGAAGCCAGCCACCCGTGACGGGAGTCCGGTCGAAAGCAGCGTCATTATTCCCGTCGCCTTTGCACCCAACCGCGACGACGACGGCGGCGGCGGCAGCGGCAGCCAGCCTGTAGATTGGCTGAGCCCGTTGTTGGGCGCGCTGGTCTTTGTGGCAGGGATCGGCTGGTATGGCTGGATTTTCTATTCGCCGCCTTCCGACACGCCGAGGATCAAACGGGATCTGGAGGCGGACGGCGCCAAGGTGATCTCGGTAGTGCGTAATGGCACGCGGCTTGGCGGGCGATATAGCCCCTCCTACAGGGTCTACAGCGTTGCGGTCCGCGAACGAGACGGCGAGACGCTGACCCGTCAAATCTGCGTTCAGGTGACGCTGTTCTCGGACCCGTCTGTCGTCGAGGCGAAGACCACGGACTTCGTTTGGTTTAGGAAAGGCAATCCCAAGACGCCGAAATCTCCCGAAGGGGGCTTGGACCTGTAGAGAAGCGCCAGCTTCTATCAATCATCGCCGTCGCGCACCCAATAGGCGCCGCCGACGGCAGGACTTGCCGGCCGGCTTAGCGCAGCGGCGGCGCGCACAGGTTCGGTGGACGTCGCTGTGCAGTTGTCGCCGTCTGCGTCCATGATCAGCCCAGGCCAGGGCGCGAGTGTTCCCGTTGGCCCTTTATGGTTAGGGCGGATCGGACGCGGCGGCCCGCATTCGACCGGCCAAGTCTTCATGGCGACGATCCGCCCATCGGCGTCGCGCCGGAGGACGTCGACCCCGAAGAAGAAGTAGGCGAGTGGTTTGTTTGGCGGACCGCCCGGCTTGCCGCCGCCGAATTGCATGATCGACGGCCGGCCTGGGACGAGCAGTAAGGCCTGCATTTCCGGGTCGCCGCGGTTGTAGGCCTGGCCATGCGCGCAGCCCGGCCATCTCGCCAGCGGCAGGTTCGGGTCGAAATCGCAAGCCGGATCGGGTGTGGCCCATACGCCAGTCCTGAATGCAGGAACGGCGGCCCCGTCCGCCGCCGCAAACAGCGGATGGTCCGAATGGACCATGTTGCAACCGCAGAGCATTAGGGCGACGCAGATCGGCAGCCAGCTTCGCATCTCGCTCTCCAGAAGATCACGGGTTCGTGATCGTGCGCCGATTTCAACACCAGCGCGAGGCCCGTCGCGAGTTCTTAAGCATTTTGTGTGCTGAAATGAGCCGATACGAATCCCTCATTTCGACGGCGACCCGCCATGCCCATGTCCGTCAGCGCTCTTGAAGCCGAGCTGCGCGCCGCCTTTCCCGACGCCGAAATCGCCATCGACGATTTGGCCGGCGACGGCGATCATTATCGCGCGCGCATCATGTCCAGCGCTTTCGCCGGCCTGAGCCGGGTTCGGCAGCATCAGCTGGTCTATGCGGCGCTGAAGGGCAAGGTCGGCGGCGAGCTGCACGCTCTGGCGCTTGAAACGGCGGCGCCCGCTGGAACCAATACATGAGATATCGACCCTTAGGTCCTACCGGGATGGCGGTTTCGACCGTCTCGTTGAGCCTGGATGACAACAAGGCCCGGACACGGCCCGCCGACTGGCAGGCCTTCCTTTATGCGGCTTTCGAATGCGGCATTAACGCCTTCGAAGTCGTTGGCCGGCACCCGGCCCTGATCGAGGGTCTGGGTCTGGCGATGCAGGCGATCGAGCGGCGGCTGGTGTTCGTGGCCCTGCGTCTGGGCGTGGGGCCGGCCCGCGACTTCTCGCCCGACGGCATGCGTCATCTGATCGATTCGGTCATCACCCGCACGGGGATGGATTATCTGGACGCGGTGATCCTGGACGATCCGCACAGCGAAGAACTGACCCCCTATGCGCTGGAGACCCTGCGGGGTATCCGCCAGTCTGGCCGCGCGCGCATGCTGGGGGTCGGCGGCCAGGACGATGCGATCGACGCCTACATCTCCACGGGCGCCTTCGACCTGCTGCGCACCTCGTTCAGCCTGACCAGCGGCTGGAAGGACCGGCTGCGGCTGAAGGCTGCGATGGAGCGTGACATGGGCGTGATCGGCTATGGCTACTATCCCGAGGGGCTGATCCGCGCGCCGACGACGGCGCCCAAACCGTCGCTGTTCGGCGGCCGGGCCAATCCGTTGCAAGGTGTCGGCGGCTACGCCTTCCTCAACAACACGCACAACTGGAAGAGCGAGGAGCTGTGCTTGGCCTATGCTCTGACCGAACCGTCGCTGGCGTCGGTGGGCGTCAATGCCGACAGCATCGACGCGCTGGAAGGCCTGGCCGCGGTCTCCGAGCGTGATCTGCCGCCCGGTCTGGGCGCCCAAATCGAAATGGCGCGTTTCGGCGCCGACGCCAAGGCCGCCCAATCCCGCAGGGCTTGACGCCCCAAGCCTTGACCCGCGCCGTGCGGGCGCCTAGCTCTTGGTACGAAAGCCTTTTGGCGGAGCCCTCCCGTGACCGACACTACTGCCGACCCGATTCACGACTTCATCGCCAAGACGCTGGAGTCCAACGACGTCGTCCTGTTCATGAAGGGCACGCCGGATGCGCCCCAGTGCGGCTTTTCCGCCGTGACGGTGCAAATTCTCGATCACCTGGGCGCCGACTTCGTCGGCGTGAACGTGCTGCAGAGCGACGCCCTGCGTCAGGGCATCAAGAGCTTCAGCGACTGGCCGACCATCCCGCAGCTGTATGTAAAAGGCGAGTTCGTCGGCGGCAGCGACATCGTGCGCCAGATGTACGAAGCCGGTGAGCTGAAGCCCTTCCTAGCTGAACAGGGCGTGGTCGCGGCTTAACCAAGCCGGCGCCCTGGGCCTAGCGCCCAGGGCTTGGCGCCGGTCGGATAGAGGCGCGAGGAACGCTAAGGGTGATCTCACCGCGCCAGCGGATTGAGCACCATCACCGGCTGGTCGGGCGTCAGGCCCAGTTCCTCGTAAGAGAACACCAAATCCACCTGCGCTATCGCACCCCGGCAGCGATCCAATCTGCGCCGGGCGAAGGCGAGCGTGGTCGCCAAGCCCTTGGGCTCGGTGAAGTGGGCGAAGTCGGCCTTGGTGGTGCAGCCGTGTGTGGTTACGCGGACGGTCAGGCCATGACGATCGGCGATGACCTTATGCACGGGCTCCAGCTCCGCGGGCGTGGGCTCGGGCGCATCCTGGGAGATCGCGGGCGCCGCCAACATCGCCGCACCGGTCGCCAACAGGAACCCCCGCCGTTCCATCAGAACAGCCCCAGGCCTTTCAGGCTGGCGACGCCATCGCGGCCGACCACCAAGTGATCGTGCACGGCGATCCGCAGGGCCTTACCGGCCTCCACCACCTGTTTGGTCATCTCGATATCGGCCCGCGAGGGCGTCGGATCACCGGAGGGATGGTTGTGCACCAGGATCACAGCGGCGGCTGACACCTCAAGCGCCCGGCGCGCCACCTCGCGCGGATAGACGGGGGCGTGATCCACCGTCCCCTGGCCCATCACCTCGTCCAGGATCAGCTGGTTCTTGTTGTCGAGGAACAGCACGCGGAACTGCTCACGCGGCTCGTTGGCGAGAACGGTACGAACGTAAGATTGTAAGGCGCTGGCCGAGGAGATGGCTGGCCGCTTGGTCATCGACGCTCGGCCGATCCGGACCGAGGCCTCGTGCATCAGCTTCAGATCCAGGGCGACCTGTTCGCCGACGCCGGCCACGGTGGTCAGGTCGGCGATCGGCGCGGCGAGCACCCCGCCCAAATCGCCGAACCGGTTCAGCAGCGCCTTGGCCAACGGCTTGATGTCCCGCATGGGGATAGAACGGAACAGGAAGAGTTCCAGCAGCTCATAGTCCGGCAGGCTGGCGGGGCCCGCCGCTAACGCTCGCTCCCGCAGCCGTTCGCGGTGGCCGGCGTGATGGGGTTTGGCGGGCTTTTCGGTCATGCTGGAACAGTCTTGTTGATTGCGGTCGCCCGCACAAGCCACAGGACTAGACGCGCGCGGTCACGATCCAGGTCGCCGCCTTGAGAGTCACGCCGATCGGCCCGTCGCGGGCCGCGAGCGCCCGGCGGACGGACGGCTCAGCCGCCTCCCTAAGCGACGGGTTTTCCCGCAGGATTCGCCCCAACGGACCGACGGCTAGCACCACTTCCAGCATGGCGTCCAAACCGCCGCTGCCGACATTCTGGTCGTGCGGTTCGATCGCCACCTGGCCGAAGCCAGCCATGTTCAGCACCTCGCGGATACGGGCGGGGTCCTCAAAGGCGAAAGGTGTCATGTCGGCCAGGTCTTCCAGACCGGCCGCGCGCAACGGCGTCAGGTCGAGGTCATTGTCGGCGAGCGCGCGCCAGCAGACAAAGGCCAGCCGACCACCCGGCTTTAGCGATGCTCGGAGATTGGCGAAGGCTATGATCGGCTCTGAGAAAGCCATGACGCCGAAGCGGGAGAAGATCGCGTCGAAACGCCCGGCCGGTAGACGCACCGTCTGCGCGTCGCCCTCGATGAAGCTCACATTCGGATGGGCCGCCGCCCGTTCGCGGGCCACGCAAAGCAACAATGGGGCGATGTCGACGCCGACCACCTCGCCGGCGTCCCCGACTGCATCGGCCAGCTGGGCACAGGTTTGGCCGGCGCCGCAGCCCACATCCAGAATCCGCTCGCCCGGCTTCGGGTGCAGCGCCGAAATGGCCCGCAACCCCAGCGGCGAGAGCTGCAAGTCCAGCGGCTCGCGCACCGCCGCCCAGGCCTGCTCCGCCAGAGACCTCGAACTTGTATCCGCCGTCAGAGCACCGGCCGGAACAGGCCCTTGGGCGACGCGGTGAACACCTCATAGCCCGTCTCCGTCACCCCGATGGAGTGTTCGCACTGGGCCGAGAGGGACTTGTCCCGCGTCACCGCCGTCCAGCCGTCGGACAGCAGCTTCACCTGGTGCTTGCCCAGGTTCACCATCGGCTCGATGGTGAAGAACATGCCGGCCTTCAGCTCCACGCCGTCGCCGCGGCGGCCGAAGTGCAGGATGTTGGGGTTGTCGTGGAACACCTCGCCCACGCCGTGGCCGCAGAAGTCGCGCACCACCGAGCAGCGCTGCGCCTCGACATAGGACTGGATCGCATAGCCGATGTCGCCCAGGCGCGCGCCCGGCTTCACAACCGCCAGACCGCGTTCGAACGAGTCGTAGGTTACGTCGATCAGCCGCTTGGCGCGCGGCGCGATCTCACCCACCGGATACATCCGGCTGGTGTCGCCATGCCAGCCGTCGACGATCGCGGTCACGTCGATATTCGCGATCTCGCCGTCTCGCAGAGTCCGCTCCGACGGGATGCCGTGGCAGACCACATGGTTGGGCGAGATGCAGACGGTCTTGGAATAGCCGCGATAGAACAGGCAGGCGGGCAGGGCGCCATGATCCAGGATGAACTCCCGCGCCATCCGGTCCAGCTCGTCAGTGACCACGCCGGGCCGCACATAGGCCGTCAGCATGTCCAGGCATTCCGCCGCCAGCTTGCCGGCCTTGCGCATGCCTTCAAAGGCTTCGGGCCCATGAAGCTTGATCTCGTGAGTGCGGCGCGGGGCCACGCGCGTTTCGAGGGTTTCAGCCAGGCTCATTGACGGTCATTCCTTGGGCCGATCGCCAGGGCGCCGGGCGCGCCAAGCGGATCGCATCTACGCTTATGTCGCAATCATAGCACAAAACTTCAACGCCCGCCGCCGCCGCCGCGATCAAACCCTTGGCATAGGCGGGATCCAGGTCGGCGGCGGTGTCGAACCGGTCGCAGTCGGTGCGCTGGATCACGAACAGCATCACAGCCCGGTTGCCCGCCCCCACCTCGCGCGACAGCTCCTGCAGGTGTTTCAACGAGCGCGCCGCCACGCAGTCGGGAAACTCCGCCAGCCCGCCGCCCCGCGATAGGTGGCAGTTCTTGATCTCCAGATAGCAGTCCGGCCGCCCCGGCGCGGTGAGCAGGAAGTCGACCCGGCTGGCCGCGCCATACTTCACCTCCGGCCGCACCTCGTAACCGGTCAGCTCCGGGATCGCCCCGGCCGCCAGCGCCTCGGCCACCAGCCGGTTGGGATGCATGGTGTTGATCCCCACCAGGGCGCCATCGACCTGGACCAGCTCCAGGGTGTGGGCCAGCTTGCGCTTGGGATTGTCCGACCGCGACACCCAGCACGGCAGGCCAGGCATGTTCAGCCCCAGCATCGCCCCGGGATTAGGACAATGGACGGTGATATGCCGCCCATCGTCCAGCGCCACATCGGCGAGGAAACGCTTGTAGCGCTGGACAAGAACGCCGCGCTGAAGGGGTTGAGGGAAATCCATGCCCGGCCTATGCCGTCTTCAA
>Ga0302314_10006712_pt1 | contig 20784 bp, 22 predicted proteins | sample III_Palsa_N2_3_FD_200533 | JGI IMG/M metagenome (GOLD analysis project Ga0302314, IMG submission 200533) | Peat permafrost microbial communities from Stordalen Mire near Abisko, Sweden - III_Palsa_N2_3 | ecosystem: Environmental > Terrestrial > Soil > Palsa > Peat permafrost | place: Sweden... | reverse complement strand
TGGTGAGCGTCGTGGCGACGGTAAGGGAAGCGCCCGCCGTGCCTGCCGACCGCGTCGGCAGCCCGGCGCCCCTGGTGGCGGTGCCGCATCAGAGCGCTGTCAGACCTAACAGGCAGACTGTCAGATCTATCAGGGAAGAAGCGGAGTCGGACGATGCATGACATCATCAGCGACATCATCGACTGGGACCAGGCCAACGAGGCATACCTGGCCGATGAGGGCCAGTCGGGCGAACGGTACATCCAGCGGCTAGAAGCGGCCGACCGGATGGCCGAGATCGAGGCCCGGTGGCATCATCTCCCCGGAGGGTTCCTAAGCGAGCGGAAGCTCATCAAGACTCACATCCAGGCCGTTGCCGAAAGTACACAGGTCGCGTCTATTGAAGAGGTGTGCTGGCTGGCCATCGCCGCCGCAAGCGCCTGGATACCCCAACGGGAACCGGCTGAGACGGCGTTGCCTTAGCAGCTCGCAGGCAGGCCGCACCGCTGGACGGCCTTTCCGCTGCTCAGAGGCGGTTGCCGTGCTGCGGATGGCGGGTTCGCCAAAAATAGTTTATTGAAACCCTACCCAGTCGCCCTCGACCGTGGTGAACATCGCATCGGTGTGGTTGGGCAGCCCACTGGCGCGGACCACGCGGATGGCCTCGGCGACGATCTCGCCGACGCCCTCGCCCACGCCGAGCGGGGTGACAGAGAAAGCAATGAGCATGTGCCAACGCTAGCGTGAAAAGCAACGACGTCACGAACGATAATGACGCACATCACCAATCATGTAAAACAAATGGTGATCATGACGTCACTGTGTTAGTCTGACAGACATGACAGCAGCTCCTGTCGAGAGCCCTGCCTCCGGTCCGGCGCGCAGGGTGACCATCAGGCAACTTCAGCAGCATGCGGCTAAGGTCATCGACGAACTGGCGGAGGCCGGTGAGACCGGGGAGATCACCCGGCGCGGGCAGGTGATCGCCCGGATCTTCCCTGTCTCGCCCGCCGAGCGGGCCTTCGCCGAGATGCTTGAGCGCGGCGAGATCATCCCGGCGAAGAACCCCGACGGGCTCGTGGGCTGGAAGCCGCTCCCGCCACGCGAGGACGGCGTGTCGCTATCTGACGTCCTCATCGCCATGCGCGAAGAGGAGCGCTGGTGATCTATTTCGACACCTGTGCCCTCCTCAAGCTGGTTCGCGAGGACACGGATAGCCCGGCCCTCGGCGCGTTCATCGACGCGCGCCCCGGTACCCGCTGGTTCTCGTCCGAGCTGGCGCGGGCTGAGCTGGCCAGAACGGTTCGCCGGATCAACCACGATGACCGGGGGCGAGTCATCAACGACGCGAGACTCCGCGCGGAACTCGGCTACGTAGCGGCCCTATGGGAAAGGCTCGACCTCATAGCCGTAAGCACCCGATTGCTCAATGATGCCGCCGCGATCGAGCAGCCCTTTCTGCGGACGCTTGACGCCATACACCTCGCGGCCGCCGCGTCGATGCGCGCGAGTCTGTCGGTGTTCGTCACCTACGACAAGAAGCTCGCCACCGCCGCGACGGAAGCCGGTCTCCCCGCCCTCTCACCGACCTAAGCCGTCCAGCCACCCGCCCCTGGCGCCCTGCCCCGTAAGCGGCTGACCGGGGGGTATCGGCTAACCTTGCGGGCATGAACGCGACGCCGCACATTCCGGACAGCACGCGCGCCAGCGTGCCGGCTAGCTACGCGCAAGCCGGCGTAGACGAGGAGCGTGAGCAGGTCGCGTTCGCCCGGGTGATGCGGCCGTGGCTGGCCCGCACCAAGGTCAAGTCTCCGCTGGTTACGTCCATCACCGGCTTGGCAAGCGGCTACTTCGCCACTATCATGCACCTGCCGCCAGGCCCGCCGCTCGCGCTGACCACCGACGGGGTGGGCACCAAGATCCTGCTCGCCCGGGAGGCGAACCGCTGGGAGCCGATCGGCGTTGACTGTGTGGCTAACAACGTCAACGACCTGATCTGCGTCGGCGCGGTGCCGCTGGCGCTGCTCGACTACATGGCCATCGACCGGATCGACGAGGGGGTTTTCGAGGAGATCGCGCGCGGTCTCTTCCTCGGCGCCGAACTCGCCGGTATCGCCATTCCCGGCGGCGAGATCGCGCAGATCGGCGCGATGCTCGCGGCCTCCGACGATGGCAAGGGCCCGATGCTCGACCTGGTGGGCACCGCGATCGGCGCGCTCCCGCCGGTTGGCGCCCAGACCGGCACCACGATCGAATACCGGCAGGCGATCGACGGTAGCGCGGTCAGGCCGGGTGATGTGATCATCGGACTGCCAAGCTCCGGACTGCACAGCAACGGGTACTCACTCGCCCGGCAGGCCCTGTTCGCCAAGGGCGGCATGACGCTCGAGGACCATGTACCAGGCTCCGGCCGCCGCCTCGCGGACGCGCTGCTCCAGCCGACCCTGGTCTATGTGAAAGCCGCGGAAGCGCTGTGGGCGGCTGGCATTACACCGCGCGGCATGGCGCACATCTCCGGCGGCGGCCTGCTCAACATCACCAGGCTCGCGGCCAACGTGTCGTATGAGCTCGACACCCTGCCGCCCGCTCCGGACATCTTCACCCTCATCGCCGCGGCGGGCGACATCGACAAGGCCACCATGTACGCCACGCTCAACATGGGCATCGGCTTCTGCGTAGTCGTCCACGAGTCGCAGCAGCGGACCGCGCTCGAAGCGCTCAAGCAGTCCGGCGATGACGCTATCCGCATCGGCACCGTGACCGAGCGCCCGGGCCGGTTCGTCGAGCTTCCCCTCGCCGGTCTGATCGGCAAGGGAGATACGTTCGAACCGGTACGTTAGGTCCATGGACGTCAGGGAATACATCGCGGCCAGCGCCGCGGACTTTTCGCGAGCGCTGCGCGAGTGGCTGACCATCCCGTCGGTCTCGGCTGACCCGGCCCGACACGGCGACGTGCGCGCCTGTGCCGAATGGCTGGCCGACTACCTGCGGGAGACCGGTTTTCCCGTCGTGGAGATCTGGGAGACCGCCGGGCTTCCCGCGGTCTACGCGCACTGGCCCGCCGCCGACGCGGACGCGCCAAACGTCCTCGTCTACGGCCACCACGATGTCCAGCCCGCCGCGTTCGACGACGGCTGGGACTACGAGCCGTTCGCGGCATACGAGCGGGACGGCAAGATCTTCGGCCGCGGCGCCTCGGACGACAAGGGCCAGGTGCTCTTCCACGCCCTCGGCGTGCGCGCCTTGCTCGCGGCCCGTGACGAGGACGCGCCGCCTGTCTCGATCACGATGCTGATCGAGGGCGAGGAGGAGTCGGGTTCGCCGAACTTCGCCGCGCTCCTGCGGGAGCGGAAGGACCGGCTCAAGACCGACGTCATCGTGATCAGCGACACCACGATGTGGGCGGCGGACATCCCGTCCATCTGCACAGGCATGCGCGGCCTCGCGGAGGCGGAGATCACGCTGACCGGCCCGTCCCGTGACCTGCACTCGGGTTCGTTCGGCGGCGGCGTGCCGAACCCGGCGCACGCCCTGGCCACCATCCTGGCCGGCCTGCACGACGCCGACGGACGCGTGGCGCTGCCCGGCTTCTACGACGATGTGGTACCGCTCACCGACGAAGAGCGCGCCCTGCTCGCCAAGCTCCCCTTCGACGAGGAGAGCTGGCTGACCGACGCGGGCGACAGCGCCGCGATCTACGGCGAGGCCGGCTACACCACGCTCGAGCGGATCTGGGCACGCCCGACCGCCGAGGTCAACGGCCTATGGGGCGGACACACCGGACCGGGCGGCAAGACGATCATCCCGAAGGCGGCGCACGCCAAGCTGTCGTTCCGCCTGGTCCCCAACCAGGAGCCCGCCAAGATCATCGAGTCGCTCAAAAAATACCTGCAAACAGTCATACCAAACGGTCCCGTGGTGACTGTCACCGCGGGATCGGGTGTCCGTCCGTGCAGTTCGTCGATTGACGCGCCCGCCGTCGCCGCGGCCCGCCGTGCCATGGAGCGGGCGTTCGACAGCGAGGTGCTCTTCACCAAGGAAGGTGGCAGCGGTCCGGAGGCCGACCTGGCCGACATCCTGGGCGCGCCGCTCGTCTTCGTGGCCGTCGGACTTGACGCGGACCGGATCCATGCACCCAATGAGTATGTAGATCTTTCCCGGCTGCTACGCGGCGCGGAGTCCATCGCCTACCTCTGGGAAGAACTGAGCGGGGACCATACGTGAGCGGTACGGCCGAGACCGACAAGCTGGCGGACGGGCCCCTTGGCAGGCTCGCGCTCTCCAGGTCCGCGGTGGACCGGGCGACGCAGCGCCGCAGCGACGTTACGTGGGTGGCGGCGGCGTGGGCGGACCCGCGCAGCCGGGTACTCGTGGTACACGACTCGCGGGCGCCGGTGCGGACCGATGGCGACCAGCTTGAGCTTGTGTTCGTGTCGCCCGCGGACGCGCCGGACGGGACCAGGTTCCTGCTCGGCGTGGACTCAGATGACGTCGCCTACTTCGGGGTCGCACCTCAGGGAGAGACGAGCGAGAGCGTTGACGGCGAAGCACGGGACCGTTCTGGCGACATTGCGGCCAAACCCATGTCGTTGCGGCAGGTCGGCGCGGTGCTGAGCGACCGCGACGCGGGGCTTTTCACCCATGCGGTGGCGCTCGCGAACTGGCACCTGACGCACACGCACTGCCCGCAGTGCGGCACGCCGACGGTGCCGGCCCCAGCCGGCCACCTGACCACCTGCCCGAAGGACGGGAGCGACCATTTTCCTCGGCTGGACCCGGCGGTGATCATGCTGGTCATCGACCCGGAGGACCGGTGCCTGCTCGCGCGGAACGCGCTGTGGCCGCCGGGCCGGATGTCCGTCGTGGCGGGGTTCGTCGAGCCGGGCGAGTCGGCCGAGCATGCCGTGGCGCGCGAGGTCGAGGAGGAGACCTCGATCGTCGTCGATCAGATCCATTACCTGGGCAGCCAGCCGTGGCCTATGCCGCGCAGCCTGATGCTTGGCTTCAAGGCGATGGCCGCAGCCGGGCAGTCGATCGTGGTCGACGAGGAGGAAATCGGCGACGCGCGCTGGTTCACCCGAGCCGAGATGCTTGCCGCGATCGACGCGGGCGAGCTTGGCCTCGCCCCGACCTCATCGATCGCCCGTCGGCTGATCGAGTACTGGTACGGCGCGGAGCTTCCCGACGGTTCCGCGAACTGGCTGGCACCGGCGAGGTAATGTTTCGTTCACAGTTATTTCGCAGTTTTGTGACGCCTTTTTCTTGACAAAAACGACCTACTTACTAGACTATATGGAGGCGCGGATGTGGAGGAGGTGGCTGGGCCTGTGCAGATCGGAGCGCAACTGCTTGGTGGTGCGGTAGCGCGCGGTGCGGAGTCAGTGGGGGATGCCGACCCCGGGCATCCTGGTCCTCCCGGGCCAGTCCAGCCCATGCCGCGGCAGAACGGCGACGGCACTCTGCTCGCCGTGGTCCCGATTCCAGGCACGGGCACGTCGATGGCCATCGTCGGTTACCCGGTCACCGTGCCTGGGGTGGTGCAGTCTTCCGCACTGCCCACGGCCGGCGCCCAGGCCGTCGGCGAGCGGTCCGGGCTGCTGCTCGACCACGACCAGCGTCGGGTGTGGGTGGACGGGGTCGAGGTACCGCTGACGTTTCAGGAGTTCCAGCTGCTCGCCTTCCTTTCCGCGCACCCGTCGATGGTGTTCAGCCGCGCCGACCTGGTACGGCAGGTCTGGCAGCGCGACTTCGCCGCGGACAGCCGCACGGTCGACGTGCACGTCAGTCGGCTCCGGCACAAGCTCGGCCCGGAATATGGCCGGTGCCTCGTCACCGAGTACCGCGTCGGCTACCAGTTCCGCCCGTCGATGGGCCGTGCCGCCACCACCATGCCGGATTTATCCAGATAAACACACCAAGATCGAAATAGTGCTGAAGGTTTGACCGGCCATAGGCGGTCAAACCTTCAGCACTATCGATTTATAGGCGATGCTAGGAAATATAGAGGTGTTCGAGTCGGTGGAAGAGGCGCGGCGGCTGGCGCGACGGCGGCTGCCCCGGCCGGTTTTCTCGGCGATCGAGGCCGGCGCGGAGGCCGGGATCACCAGGGCCGATAACGTCGCGGCGTTCAGCGAGATCAGGTTCGCACCGTCCCTGCTCGCACCGTCCCTGCTCGCACCGTCCCTGCTCGCACCGCCCTTGCTAGCACAGCCCGGGCCCCCGGCCAAGCCGATCGGCCGTGACCTGCGCACCTCGGTGCTCGGGGTGGACATCGACCTGCCGGTGATCGCCTCTCCCGTCGGGGCGCAGGCGGTGCACCCGCTCGGCGAGGTCGCCGTCGCGATGGGCACGAGGGCCGCGGGTACCGCCATGGGGCTGAGCGAGTTCGCGAGCAAGCCGGCCGCCGAGGTCACGGTGGCCAACCCGAAGCTGTTCTTCCAGGTCCACTGGTCCGCCGACAGGGACGCGCTGCTCGAACGGGCCGAGGTCGCGCGCGAGGCGGGCGCGAAGGCGCTGATCGTCACGCTTGACTGGTCGTTTGCGAGTGGCAGGGACTGGGGCAGCCCCGCGATCCCGGAGAGGCTTGACCTTACGGCGCTGGCCCGCCTCGCCCCGGTCGGCCTGGCCCGTCCCGGCTACCTGCTCGACTGGCTCCGCCACGGCGGCCTGCCCGACCTGACCGTGCCGAACATGGCCCGCCCGGGCGAGCCCGCGCCAGGCTTCTTCGCCGCCTACCGGAACTGGCGGACCGTCACCCCGCCGACCTGGGACGACATCGCCTGGCTGGCCGACAAGTGGGGCGGCCCGTTCCTCGTTAAGGGCGTCATGCGCCCCGACGACGCCCGCCGTGCGCTCGACGCGGGCGCCACCGCGATCTCGGTGTCCAACCACGGCGGCAACAACCTGGACTCCACGCCGGCCTCGATCCGCGCCCTGCCTTGTGTGGCGGCGGCGGTGGCGGGCCGTGCCGAGGTGCTGCTCGACGGCGGCGTCCGCCGCGGTAGCGACGTCGTCAAGGCGCTAGCCCTCGGCGCCCGCGCCGTCATGATCGGCCGCCCCTGCCTCTGGGGCCTGGCCGCGGGCGGAGCCGCGGGCGTCAGCGACGTCTTCGGCATCCTCCGGGCCGGCATCGACTCCTCGCTGCTCGCCCTCGGCCGCGCGTCAGTCCACGACCTGCAGCCCACGGACGTGATCGTCGACGAAGGCTTCGCCCACGGCCTAGCCCGCCACTAACCTGCCGTCGGAGCCGGTACCTGATTCTCGACGTTCCATCGCGGACTGTATGCTGCGGCCCATCAACCGTATGGAGGCGTGGATGGACGAAGGAAGGGCCCGGGCGCTGTTGCGGGCGGAGCGGGCCGAGGTGGCCACGCTGCTGCGGCAGACCGAGGAAGCGGAGAGCGTCGATCAGCAGGTGTCGGACAGCCCGGTGGACTTTGGCGACGCCGGGGAATCGCTGACCGAGGAGGCGAACGACCAGGCGGTGGCCGACCAGTTGCAGAGTCGGCTTGACGCGATCGACCGGGCGCTCGCCAGGCTCGAGGCGGGGAGCTACGGGCGTTCCGTCCTCAGCGGCAAGCCGATCCCTGCCGAGCGCCTCGAGGCGGACCCGGCGGCGGAGCTGACCATAGAAGAAGCAAGCGCCCAGCGGTTACGAGTCCCCCCGGGGGATAGCTACGATCCAGGCGGCTATCTGGGCGCGGGAGCGGAAATCGAGCTTGGCCATGATGTTGGCGATGTGCCTGGCGACCGTGGCCGGACTGATCACCAGTTCTTCGGCGATGGCCCTGTTGCTGTGACCCCGTGCCACAAGCGCGGCGATCTCGAGTTCCCGCGGCGTGAGCAGGCTCGGCGCGGTGGCCGGCGGGATGCCGCTGCCCGCGGCGTCCTGATCGGCCGCCGCGGTCTTGTCGGTGCTCGCTTCGATCGCGACCGCGATGGCCTGCTCGGCCGTCAGCTCGCTGCCACGCGCCCGCAGCCGCGCGACGTCGTCGGCGCTGAGATCGCTGGCATCCTTGGCGTACCTGTCGGCTCGTGCGCCCGACATCGCGGGCAGCCCCGACTCCTCGCGCAATGCCGCCGATGCGGCGGTAAGCAGCAGGGCCTGCTCGGCGTCGCCCTCGCGGGCCGCGAGCGCGGCAAACGACTCAAGGCCCCGCGCCACGCCGATACGCGTTCCGATCGCCCTGCATAGCCGCAGGGACTCGGTCATCCGGGCCCTGGCGAGCGGGAGATCGCCGAGTTCGAGCGCCACCCGGCCGAGCCCGGACAGGCAGCGCGCGACATCCGGCCTCGCGTCGATCTCCCGCAGGTAGGTCAGGGCTTCGGCGTAGCGGCGCTGCGCGTTGACGTGGTCGCCGTGCAGCCTGGCCAGGTCGGCTAGGCCAACCTGGGCCCGCGCCATCCCCCACCCGTGGTCAATCGAGCGCATGACGGCGAGCGACGCGTTGGCGAGCTCGGCCGCCTGCGCCGTGCGCCCGCGTGCCCCGGCGATCGCGGCCCTGATGGCGAGCGCCCACCCCTGGTTCCAGCCATCGCCCGCCACCGCGGCGATCGCCATGGCCTGCTTGCCAAGCGATTCCGCCTCGTCGGGCCGTCCGGTGTGCACGGCAATCTCGCTCAGCAGGTTCAGGCCCGCGGCCGTCAGGAACTCGTCGCCCGACGCGCGGCACAGGTCGAGCCCGGCGACGCCGAGCGGCTCGGCCGCCGGCGGATCGATTGAGAGCGTGAGCTGTGCCCAGCCGATCAGGGCGTGTCCCCTGACCCTCGGGTCAACGTCCGCGGCCTCCGGCCTGGCGAGGAACGCGTCAAGCCACTCGCAGCCGAGCGCGAACTCGCCGCGCACCAGCATGCACGGCCGGACCGCATTGCAGATGCGCAGCCCCGTCGCGACGTCGCCGTCCGCCAGGCAGTCATTCAGCACCAGCCAGACGTTGCGTGCCTCCACGTCGTAGCTGCGGAACACGTCGACCCGGTCCTGCCAGGGCGCGGGGACGAGCGCCATGCCCACCGCGAAGTTCCGCTCCGCCACGGCGAGCACGTGGTCACGGAGCCGATGCTGCACCATCGGCGCTTCGCCCGCGGCGGCGAGCCGCTCCGCCGCGTACTCACGGATCGTCTCAAGCATCCGGAACCTGGCCTGGCCGAGCACCTCGGGCTCGCGGACCACCAGGGACTTGTCCACGAGCGCGGCAAGCGTGTCGAGCATGGCCGCGGGCGGCACGATATCGTCGGCGCACACCTGCTCGGCCATCTCAAGCGACCACCCGGCGAACACCGACAGCCGTCGCAGCAGCGCCTGCTCCCGCGGATTCAGCAGGTCATGGCTCCAGTCGATCGCGGCGCGCAGCGTCCGCTGCCTGGCAGGCGCGGTCCGCTCGCCCGCGGTGAGCAGCCCGAACCTGTCGGCCACGCGGGCCTGGATCTCCGCCACCGACAGCGCGCGGACCCGGGCGGCCGCCAGCTCGATCGCGAGCGGAATCCCCTCGAGCGTGCGGCAGATCTCCGCCACCGCGTCGGCGTTGCCCGGCAGCAGGCGGAAGCCGGGAGCAGTCGCCTCGGCTCGTTCCATGAAAAGCTGGAAGGCTTCACTGCCAGGACCGTCACCCGGCGCGACGGCCAGCGGTGGCACGGTCCAGACCGTCTCTCCCGCGACCCGAAGCGGCTCGCGGGACGTCACGAGCAGCCGCACGTCCGGCGAGCCGGCGAGCAGCCGCTGACAGAGCCTGGCGCACACGTCGAGCAGGTGCTCGCAGTTGTCGAGCGCGAGCACAAGCCGGCGCGGCCGAAGCGCGTCGCTGAGCGTGTCAAGGAGCGGGCGGTCCTGTTCCTCGACCACGCCGACGGCGGACGCGACGCGCGCCACCACCAGGTCCGGGTTCGTCACATCGGCCAGCTCGACGTAGCACGCACCCTCGTTGAGCTCGTTGTACATCCTCGCGAGCACGTGCAGCGCGAGGCGGGTCTTGCCGATACCACCCGGGCCCGTCAGCGTGACCATGCGCGTTCCGAGCACGAGTTTGCGCAGTTCGCCGAGCTCGCGCTCCCGGCCGACGAAGCTGTTCGGTTCGGTGGGCAGGTCGGACCTTATGTTCATAACCTCGCTGGTGGGATTGCGAATGCACATCCGGCTACATAATTCGGAGGATGCGCCCAGGTACCCATCCAGTCTAACCTCACGGTTGTTGGGCACCGGGGCGCTTTGATGGCTTATCAACCAGCGCCCTACTTCGGCATGCCGTAGGTGCCCGTCGTAAGCCGGTCTTGTGAGGGGACCGGTTTGCATGCGACCAGGTCCTGGTCGCCGTGACCGATGCCCTTTGGGGGGGAGCGGCGGGTACCGCGGGCTTCCCGGCCAGCGTGATCCGTCGCGGGGAGTGGCCACGGCGGCCGGGCTGGTCGTTTGCCTAGATGCGGGACCCGTGGTCGACGGCTGCCTGGCAGAAGGCGCGTCGCTCGCCTGGACGCAGCTGATCGCCGCCCTGCCGTAACGCGTAACGAGCTAGCGGTGTCCGAGTGGTCTACCACGTTTCGTGACCACACGGCGGGGTCGATGAAGACCTCGGGGAAGGCCCGCCTGAGCCGGAAGCGAAGCCGGATCCGTGCATACAGGGCCAGCGACATGAAGAGGAGGGCCAGCGCTCCGGCCGCGACCACCACAAGCGCGGCAGCTATCCACAGCGGCGACAACACCCACCACCACGACCAGTCGGTGACGTCGGCCAGCTTGAGCGCGATGAAGACGCCGATCAGCGGAGACATCAGCCAGCCGCGGACCTTGACGGGTGGCTCTCGCTTCGAACGCGCGCTCATGTCACGAGCGTAGCCACTATGTGGGCTTTTGCGCCATAGGTGCCTTTGGCTGCCAGCCGAGCGCAGCCACGCCGAGTCGAACCCGAGCCGCGCCCGGCTCCGGCATGCGGTACCCCTCTCTCTGTACGTGAAATTCAAATCTCTGTACGTGAAATTCAAATTCAGGATACGGAACGGTCCCGGCCGACTCTCCTCCGTACACCCATTTCCACCGGGTCGTTTATCCCCGCAAGGGAGCAAATCCTCTGGCATACTGCGACGGATAACGGCCACGATAGGAGGGGAGTGCCGTTTTCCACCCGCGCGCCCAGGTGATCCCCGGACATGCTCACGGCCCCCGGCAGGTGACATGATCCGGTTCAGTCACGGCATCGCCACCTCGGTCGGCCGCGTCCGCCGTGTCAATGAGGACAGCTTTCTGGTGATCCCGCCGCTTTATGCCGTCGCCGACGGCATGGGCGGACACGGCTCGGGTGACGTGGCGAGCAGGCTCGCCGTCGAGGCGCTCGCGCGCTGCGCCGGGCTGCGTCCGCTGTTCGTCGAGGCGGTGCTCGCCGCGCTCGAGGAGGCCAACCGGGTCATCATCGACCGGAACGAGGTGAACCGGATGGGCACCACGGTCACCGGCCTTGCCGGCCTTGAGGCCGCCATCGGCGGCGATCACCTGATGGTGTTCAACGTGGGGGATTCGCGCGTCTATCGGCTGGCCGCGGACCACGTCGAGCAGCTGACCGTGGACCACTCGGAGGTACAGGAGCTCGTACTTGCCGGGGTGCTCACCCCCGAGCAGGCACGCGTCCACCCCCGCAGGAACATCGTCACCCGCGCGCTCGGCAGCGCGCCTGTGCTGCTGCCCGAACACTTGCTTGTGCCCGCGACCGGCGGCGACCGGTTCCTGATCTGTTCCGACGGGCTGCACGGCGAGCTGCCGGACGAGGTGATCCTCTCGCTACTCGCCATCGCGAACCCGCAGCACGCGGCCGAGGCCCTCGTGGCGGCGGCCAATGACGCAGGCGGCCACGACAACGTGACCGCCGTCGTCGTAGACATCGAGTCCGCCGCCCCCGCCCCCGTGTTTTCCCCCGCCACCGACGGGGCGGACGAGACCCTGACCCCGCGCGACCAGCAATTCGGCGAGCGCAGGAGGCCCGGCGAGCGCAGGAGGCCAGGGAAGCCAAGCGCGCCAAGTGGACCAAGCGCACTGGGTGACACAGCGGGCGATGCGGCCGGCCCGCCCGCCGACGTGGGCCTGGCGGGTCTCGGCCTGATCGGCCCCGACCGCACCTAACGCGAGAAGCGACTTGGCCCGAGAAGCGACTTGGCCCGAGAAATACCGTGGACTGAGGCCGCCCGTCGCGAGAGACTGAAGGCATGATCAGCATCGGCGTTGTCGGTGACTATAACCCGGCGAATGTAACTCATGTCGCTACGACGACGGGGATCAGGGACGCGGCCGCCGCGGTCGGCGTCGCGGCCGAGGTGACGTGGATCCCGACCGAGGAAATCCGCCCCGACGATGATCTGCGGGCCCTCCTTGGGTACGACGGCCTGTTCATCTCACCGGGAAGCCCCTACAAGAACATAGACGGCGCGCTCGCGGCGATTGAGCACGCACGCCTGCGGTCCATTCCGCTGCTCGGGACCTGCGGCGGATTCCAGCACATCGTGGTCGAGTACGCCAGAAACGTGGCCGGGTTCACCGACGCCGAGCACGCCGAGCACCATCCCTATGCCTCGACGCTGTTCATCACGCCGCTCTCCTGCTCCCTTGTCGGCCAGACCCTGGCCGTCCAGATCCGGGCAAACACGATCGCGGCGAAGGCCTACGGGCGCGCGACGGCAACGGAACGGTACTACTGCAACTTCGGCCTCAACCCCGACCACGTCAAGACGATCGTCGAGGCCGGCCTCACCGTGAGCGGCACCGACTCCGACGACGAGCCCCGCATCCTCGAACTGCCATCCCACCCGTTCTTCGTGGGAACCCTGTTCGTCCCGCAGACCTCAAGCACGCCAGAAACCCCCCACCCGATCCTGCTGGCGTTCGTGACGGCCGCTGATGGCGTCCAGGTAGATCATCAATAGCGCTCGTCGTCACGGCTCTCGGCAAGTGCGGCGCTGAGCACGACTCCCCCGTCGTAATCGTCACGCGGGGGAGTGGGCGGGATGGGCCTTGCGTTGGCGGCCGGAATCGTCCTGCCTTCGCTTACGGTCACCGAGTCCATATCGTTCACGGTACTACTGAGTCCTCACGCTGTCCCGGACCGGCGCGGTATCCAGGTCGGTGACGGGAACGCCCGCCCATCGGGCGGCCTCGGCGAGCGCGCCGTCGAGCAGTTCCATGTCGCGCAGCGCGAGCTGCGGGCGGCTGGTGCGGCCCTGTTCCGGCAGGGCGTCGGCGACGTGCGCGAACAGCGATGCCGAGCGGACGTACCGCGTCGCCCGCCGACCGGTTCCGCCGTCGGCGTCGGTTCCGCCGTCGGCGTCAGGTGCGGCGAGGGCCGTGGTGATCGCGCCGATGGAGTCGGCGAACCGGCGGCGGGCCACGATGAGCTCGGCGGCGGGTTCAGCGTCAAGCCCGGCGCACCGCGTGGACGCGTCGAGCAGCAGGTTGCGCGCGTAGTATCTGGCGGCGACCGCCGTCGCCATGAACCCGGAGATCCGCTCGGCCAGGCTGCCGAACAGCGGCGTCCGCAGCGGCCACACCGTCGCCACGAGCGCCTGGTAGGCCATGTCCACCCGGCGGGCCGCGGCGCGCAGCTCCAGGTCGGAGCCGGCCTCGCTGACCGGGTCCGCGAGCCGGTCGAGGCACCGGTCGATCAGGTCGGCGAGCGCCGCGAGGTGCTGGCGGGCCGCGACGCGCGCCACCCGGCCGATGTGCAGCGGCAGCACGAGCAGCACGGTCGCGATCGCCACCCCGGCGCCGATCGCGGTCTCCTCAAGACGGAGCACAAGCAGGCTGTTGGAGAACTCGTTGAGCTCCACGTACAGCTGGGAGACCATGACCGTGATGCCGATGGTCATGAACGCGTAGTTGATGCGGAACAGGTACAGGCCGAGGAAGAGCGAGCCGAGCACCACCGCGATCTGCGGGCCGACCCGGTCCCCGACCAGGTGCGCGAGCACCGAACCGACGAGCACGCCGACGAACGTCCCTGCGATGCGGAACGTGCTCTTGCGTACCTGCTCACCCGCGGTGTTGGCGCCCATGAAGGTGATGAACGCCGCGATCACCGCCCAGTAGAACCGCCGCCCGGACAGGGCATCGCCCGCGATGATCGCGCCGGCGATCGCGACCCCCATCTGGATCGCGGTCCGCGCGTACGGCGCGAGCCTGACCCGCTCGAGCAGCCCCGCGCCGCCGCGCTCCTGCGAGGCGGCGCCAGCGATGAAGGCCGACCCTGGCAGCCACCCGCCGAACGTCGCCACCTGGGTACGGAACGCCGCGTCAACTGTGTCGTCAACCGTGTCGTCCGCCGGCTGGGCCGCCGGGTACCGGCGGAAGGCACGGAGGGCGACCGCGAAGTCCGTGACCGACGTCGCGAAACGGTGCAGCAAGATGCGGTCGTCGGGAGTAAGCCCGGTACATTCCTCATCATGGTCTGCTAGGAGCCCGCGGATGCCAGCGGTCGCGTCGAGAACCGCGGCGAAGTCCATCGCGCGGATGCTCGCGAGGGTGTCACCGACCGCCGCGGTGACCCGCGCGGTGAGCCCGCGCCTGGCGAGCGCGAGCGCGAACCTGGCGGCGTTGGTCAGCCCCACCTCGGCGTCGAAGAGCCGCTGGTGTAGGGCGGTCGCGCTCCATCCGGTGGGCACCGCCGTGGGGTTGTTGAGCTGCGCGTCGATGAGCAGCGCGGCCTCGTTGAGTCGCAGGAGCTGCCGCTGTAGCCGCCGCTCCGCTCGCCGGCGGCCTTCGTCATTTTCCCCCGAACGGACCGTGGCTTCATATAGGTCCGCCATGTCTCTCGCAACCTCGCGGGCACGGGCCGCGTAGGAGCGCCGCATCCGGCGCACCGCGGCACCTGGACGGGGGTAGAAGAGCGTGAAGTGGACCAGGAGGGTACCGGCGACGCCGATGCCGACCTCGGCGGCGAGCCAGCCGAAGTCGCCGATGTGCACGTAGTTCTGGATGAAGAAGCCAAGGAAGCTGCCCATGAACGCCAGCACGCCGCCATTGAAACCGAGCGGGCCGAAGCGCCGGCAGTAGGTACCGGCCGTGAGCGTGACGACGAGCAGCGCGAGCGAGAGCAGCCGGACGTGCAGGATCAGGCCGACCGACAGCGTGGCAAGCAGCGGAAGCGGCAGGATGAGCAGGGCGGCAAGCTGGCTGCGCGCGGTGGGGAACATGCTCACGCAGAACCCGCTGATCATCGCGATGATCGCGCCGAACATCATCGCGATCACCAGCAGGGCATGGTTCAGCATGAAGAGTTCCGCCGCCATCGCCTTCGGCGCGTTCGCCGGGATCCGCGCCTGGAGGGCGCCGGTGCCGCGGACGAAGAGCCACTCGGCCGCGAGCACGACACCGATCATGACCGTGATCTCGGTGGCCATCTGCAGCCGCATCAGGCCGGGGTCGGTGCCGTCGAGCCAGCCCAGCCATGCCCACCTGCGACGGATCACCATGCTCATTAGTTTAGCTAACGAAATAACGCGGTCGTTCAGATGAAGGCGGGATCCTGATAACCGACGCTGCAATTTTTTACAGGATTCTTTCAGCATTCGGGCCGATCATTGGTGGTGTGACGTCTGAACCCGTGGCCAGAACCCCCGTGGCCATGGCCACGGGTTCGCTGCCTCGGCGTCCGGCTCCCAGGCCAAGGCCCCGCGTGGTCGACGCGTGCGCGGGGCTGGCCGGCATTGGTTTCGGAGCGGTCGTGGCGGCGGTCATCACCGCCGAGTCACGCGGGTCGCTCGCCGCGCCCGGCGGACTGACAACGGCCGCGGGCCGGTTCGCCGGCTTCACCGGCGGCTACCTGATGCTGATCATGGTGGTGCTTGTGGCCCGCCTGCCGTGGCTGGAACGCTCGGCGGGTCAGGATCGCCTCGTCCGCTGGCACCGCAAGGTCGCCCCCTGGGCGATCGGCCTGATCATCGCGCACGTGATCCTGATCACGATCGGCTATGCCCAGGCGGCGAACTCGGCGATCCCTGCCGAGATCAAGGTACTGATCACGTCCTACCGTGACATCCTGGCGGCGGTCGTCGGCTTCGGGCTGCTGCTCTTGGCCAGCGTTACTTCCTACCGGTACGTCAGGCGGCGGATGCGGTACGGGACCTGGTGGGTCGTGCACCTGTACCTCTACATCGGCCTGGCGCTGGCGTTCGCCCACCAGATCTTCACCGGCGCCTCGTTCATCGGTCACCCCCTGGTGCGGTCCCTGTGGATCGCCGTCTGGGCGGCCACCGCCGGGATGGTCATCGTGTTCCGCGTGCTGCAGCCGGCCTGGCGCAGCCTGCGGCACCAGCTGCGGGTCGTCGAGGTCCGCGATGAGGCGCCCGGCGTGGTCTCGGTCATCTGCCAGGGACGCCACCTGGACAAGCTCGCCGTGTCTGGCGGCCAGTTCTTCCTCTGGCGCTTCCTTGCCAGGGACCAGTGGTGGCTTGCGCATCCCTACTCGCTGTCCGCGTTGCCTGAGCCGCCTTACCTGCGGGTGACCATCAAGGCGGCCGGCGACCAGAGCAGCGCGGTGGCCCGCCTCAGGCCAGGCACACCGATCGCCATCGAGGGACCCTACGGCGCGTTCACCGACCACACGCGCTCATCAGGCGGCGTCGCGCTGATCGGCGCCGGCGTGGGTATCACCCCGCTGCGCGCGCTGCTTGAGGACCTGCCGCGCGAGACTGACGTGATCGTCTTGGTGCGGGCTTCCGCCGCCAGCGACCTGGTTCACCGCGCCGAGGTCGCGGCGCTTGTGAAGGAGCGCGACGGTCGGCTGCACGAGATCCTCGGTTCCCGGCACAAGGTCCGGTTCAGCGCCAAGACGCTGCAGCGGCTCGTCCCCGACATTCGCCGGCGTGACATCTACGTCTGCGGCCCGGGGGGATTCAGCGCGGAGGTGACCGACGCGGCGCTGCGTCTCGCGGTGGACCCGGAGCGGATACATCAGGAATCGTTCGACTTCTAGGTCGCGAAGGATCGCACATGGGCTGCCGAAAGGGCGCAATTCAGTGAAACGCACGCCGATCGTGCTCGGGGGGACGATCGCAGGCCTCGTCGGGGTCCTGATGTTCCGCACGACGCCGAGCCAGTCAAGCTTCACGACGATACCGGGCGCGTCCGCGGCGTCAGGGCCGTCCGCGACGCCGGCAGCGTCCGCGTCGGCGTCCGCCAGGGCCGGGTCCGCGAACAAAGCGTCCGCCACGAAGGCGTCAGGTAAGAGCGGCAAGGCAGGCAGCACCAGAACCGCGACCGGTTCCGCGGTCAACTACAGCTGGGGCATCTTGTCGGTGAAGGTGACGGTTTCCGGCAAGAAGATCACCAACGTCGCGATCGCGTCACTCGACGACGGCGGGAACCCGCGTTCGCAGATGATCGATCAGCAGTCCGTCCCCATCCTGGAGCAAGAGACCTTGCAGGCGCAGAGCGCCAGCATCCAGGGTGTCTCTGGCGCGAGCTACACCAGCCAAGGGTTCGAACAGTCGCTTCAGTCCGCGCTGCAGACCCTCGGCGTCTAGTGCCGCCCGCGCACCCGATCCACCACCTCGAAGACGTGATGGGCACGATCGTGACCATCGATGTCTATTCGACCGCCGAGGTGACAGGTTCCGAGCTCGACGTCCTGCACGGCCAGCTCGCCCGTGCGCGGGCGGTGCTGCACCACGCCGACGAGGTCTTCAGCACCTGGCAGCCGCACAGCCCGGTCAGCCGTCTGCGCCGGGGCGAGATCTCGCTTGATCAGGCCCCGCTGGAAGTCGCCGAGGTTCTCAGGCACTGCGCGGCCGCGCGAGAGCTGTCCCACGGTTGGTTCGATCCGTGGGCGATGCCCGGCGGGGCCGATCCGACCGGATACGTCAAGGGATGGGCGGCTCAGCGGGCACTCGCGGCCTTCTCGGCCGAGACCATCAGCGGCGCGATCGTCAACGCCGCCGGCGACATCGCCAGCTTCGGTGGTCTGGGGGACGCGCAGCCGTTCAGGATCGGCATCGCGGATCCGGCCGCCCCCCGCCGCCTCGCCGCGGTCATCGAGCTCACCGGGGCGATCGCCACCTCGGGCAGCTATGAGCGCGGCAACCATCTGATAGATCCGCACTCGGGTGAGGCCATCTCGAGGGCCGCGTCCGCAAGCGTGACCGGTCCCGATCTCGGGCTCGCCGACGCGCTGGCCACCGCCCTTGCGGTCGCCGGCGAGCCCGGCCTGGCACTGATCGAGCCGCTCGACGGCTACGAGGCGCTCGTCATCGGCTTCGACGGCGGCAAGCGATGGACGGAGCGCTTCCCTATGCAGTGATCACCTCAAATTTGGGTCATGCCCACCGCTGACCCTCTTCGCTAGCAGATATCGCGAATTTGAGATACCGTTTTATGTATGGAGGACATTGATGGGGGCGGAGCGGGCGCTGAGCCGGGTCCGCCCGACCTGCCTGACTTGCCCGTGCTGCCTGGATTCCGGGAGATGGCGCTGCGCCGGATGGCGGCGGAGCGGGCGAACCTGGTCCGTGAGCTTATGGCGCAACGCCAGACGGCGGGCTTGTCGCAGACCGAGGTCGGCGCGCGGATGGGCACCTCGCAGTCCGCGGTCGCCCGGCTTGAGGCCGGCCTTACCGACGTGCGCACCTCCACTCTTGAGCGGTACGCGGCCGCCGTCGGCGGCCAGATCACCTGGAATCTGCGACAGGAGGGCATTTCGTGATGACCAGCAGGGCGCACGTGCCGGGCGAGCCGGGAGAATTTCCGGGTCCGGGGTGGCCGGGTGTGCCCCCGACGCCGTGGGCTCCCAGGTCACCGGGGACTCCTTCGGTCGACCCCGGTCCTGTGCCTGGAACGCGGGTCTGGATGGACCCGCAGGCCGACTGGCAGAACCAGCTCTACGCCCGGTTGCTCGAGAAGCGGATCGTCATGGCCACGGGCATCCTGGACGACGACGCCGCGACCCGGCTATCAGCGCAGCTCCTCACCCTCGACGCGGAAGGGGACGAGCCGATCCGCCTCGAGCTGCAGAATCTGGGGTCCGACCTGCCCGCCGCCCTGGCGGTGATGGGCGTGCTCGACGTGGTCCGCGTCCCCGTGCATGCCAACGTGAGCGGCGAGATCCGCGGCGCCGCGCTTGGCGTGCTCGCGGCGTGCTCGCGTCGGCTTGCCTACCCGAACGCGTCGTTCGCACTGTCGGAGCCGAGGCTGGAGATCGGCGGCACGGCAACGGCGGTGACCGAACGGCAGCGGCAGGCGGAGCGGATGCTCGACTCGCTTTACTACCGGATCGCCGAGGCGACCGGGCGGGACGCGGACGAGATCAGGGAAGACGCCAGGCGCGGGCGGACGCTCACGACCGCCGAGGCCATCGGCTACGGCCTGATCCACGACCGGGTAGGGCCGCGCGGCGACTAAGGAGTGCCGCGCCCGGGCTGAGGGCGCATTCCGTCGAGGATGATCCGGAGGTTGCGCTTCCACTGATCCTGGCTGGCTGGGAGCCCGATGGTGTGGTCGGCGGGGATGGCGCTTGCCAGAACGAACGGGATATCGCGCCAGTCGATGTCATCGCGCAGGGCGCCCGCCTGCTGGGCATGGCGGACAAGTTCGTGTACCGCCACGCGGAGTTTGGTGATCTCGCCGTCAAGAACGTCGTCATGTTCGCTGCCAAGCGCGTCATGCAGGCCGCAGCTCGCGGCGCGGAGCTGTACGAATGTCTCGGCGAAGCCGGCGAACGCGAGCCACGCGTCCGGGTTCTGTAGTGCCCGGATCGCCTGCGCGGTCATCTCTGTGATCGAGTCAAGCAGGATCGCCTGGAGTAGCGCGTCGAGCGAGGGCACCTGCCGGTAGAGAGTGCCGAGCCCAACGCCGGCGCGTCGAGCGACCTCTCGTGTGGTGACCCCGAGCCCCTCCTCGTCCAGCGCGGCGCGGGCCGCGGTGACCAGTCGTTCGACGTTGCGGCGGGCGTCTGCTCGTTGTCCCGAGCCACTACGGGCGAGCAGGTTATCCACGGCTGAAGCCACGACTCCAGCCTACAAGAACCGTGCCGCGATCCGCGCCGGCGAGCACACCGTGGCCGAGACGGGCGACACGGTCCTGGTCACCGCCGCGGACCAGCTGCTCGCCATCGCCGAGCTTGACACTAGCGCCGTCGTCTCCGTCCATCTGCACGACGCGGAGGCGACCATGCCCCGCACCCGCCTGGAGATCACGGGAACGACCGGGGACCTCGCCCTGGTCTCGGCCCCAGAGGTCGACCCGTGGGCCGCCCAGCTCCAGGTCGGCCAACTCGACCTCTACCACGCCCGCGCCGGACACGCTTCCTGGCAACCGGTGCCCGTTGACCGCGATCAGTTCGACGACTTGCCGATTGAGGCACGCAACGTTGCCCGCCTCTACCACCAGCTCGCCATCGACCTTCGCTCCGAGGTCAGTCGTGCGCCGGACTTCCGCGTCGCCCACCGACTCCACCAGCTCATCGAACTCGCGCAGTCGTCCGTGGGCAGCTGCTAGGCGTGGCTGAGCCACCGGTGCGCCTTGTGCCTGGCCGCCCGCTTCCAGGCCGACCTGGCCTTCCTCTGGTATTCAAGCGCGTCGCGGTGCGCGCGCTCGTTCAGCAGGCCGAAGCTGAAGGCATTTTCCCCCGCCAGGTGAGCGCTTATCCCTATTTCGCGGGCCACCGCGGCGGCGGTCACCGCGTCCTGGTGGTCACCGAGGACCGACTGGATCGCCTTCATGCGCTTGGCGAAGCGCCTGGCCTTCTTGCCGAAGGCCGGTTGCACGGCCTCCGCCGCATACCGGGCGCGCTTCGCCGCCTTCCTCGCCTCGTGCAGCGCGACGTCACGCGCGGCTCCCGTCGGTGT
>Ga0302314_10006708_pt1 | contig 20788 bp, 19 predicted proteins | sample III_Palsa_N2_3_FD_200533 | JGI IMG/M metagenome (GOLD analysis project Ga0302314, IMG submission 200533) | Peat permafrost microbial communities from Stordalen Mire near Abisko, Sweden - III_Palsa_N2_3 | ecosystem: Environmental > Terrestrial > Soil > Palsa > Peat permafrost | place: Sweden... | reverse complement strand
GACAGCCATCCGCGGCGCCTCACTGCCGTCGCGACGCTGGCCCGCAACCTCGTCCCACTGATCGCGATAGACGAGCCCTGGACGACCGCGCAGCTGCTGCCCGCCTTCGACTGGACGACCACCGATACCGCCCGCGTCCTGGCTGCGTGGTCTGGCTACCTCGCTCATCCTCAGTGGAACGAGCGCGTCCTCGAACTCCTGCGCCCTGCCCTCCTGAAGACCTTCACCCGAATCAAGGGCGATCAACTCCGCCGCGCACTGCTCACCCACACGGCTGACCTCTGCTTGTACAGCGCAAGCGGTGCCAAGCCGGAGACTGGCATCATCACCGCCTTCTTCGGTTCCTCAGACGATGACGACCGAGAGCTGTGGGCTCAGCACATCGGCTGGCGGCTCAGCAAGCTGCCGTCCGCCGATGCCCAGGGCAACTGGGAGCGCTGGATCAAGGACTTCTGGCTCGGGCGCCTGAACAGCTTGCCCCGCCAGCTCACTGAGGACGAAACCGGACAGATGCTCGACTGGGTACTCCCGTCAGGAGCACTGTTTCCAGCCGCTGTCGATCTACTGGTGAGGTCGCCTTCGCGCTTCAAGGGCGCCTTCCTCTTCTTCCGCAACCTCAAGGATTCCCCTGTCCTGACCATGCACCCGGCGTCCGCCGCCCGCCTCGTCGCCCATGTGCTGTCGAACCTCGAAGGCCCGGTCGCCGTCTGCGACGAGATCGGGGCGGTCTTGAGGACGCTCATTGCCGAATGCAACCCGGAGCTGGTTGCAGACCTTAGGCGGGCTTGTGACGGGGCCGTGCGAGCAGGCTGTGCCGGGGCGCTCGACTGGGCCGACGAACTGCCGGATTGAGCGCATGCCCGTGAGTGCAGTGCCGGGCTGCACCGGCACGCCCTCTCCTCGGGACGCCGAGAATCACGCTCAGTCGTATTCCGCGATGGTGAAGTAGGGCTCGGTCTCCGTGGTTGCTCCGCAGCCGTCTCCGCACGTCCGGGTCTCCACCGAGCCATCTACGTTGGATGTCGCCACACTCACCGCATTTTCACCCACGAGGTGCTGCGGCTCTGGCAGGGTGCGACTCATGGCTGTGTCCGAGAAGACCCGCAAGATCATCTGGTGCGAAGCGGGCGGCCGGTGCGCAATCTGCCGAGAGCAGGTGGCAACACCCGGGACCGACTGCGACGATCCCTCGGTCTTCGGCGAGGAGGCTCACATAGTCGCCCGTTCGAAGGGCGGGCCGAGAGCCGGTGCTCTGGACGACACGTCCATCGACAACCACACGAACCTCGTCCTGCTGTGCAGCAAGCATCACAAGCAAGTCGACGACCAACCAGTTCACTTCACGGTGGATCGACTGCGCGAGATCAAGGCCGAGCATGCCGCTTGGACACGCTCGCTCACCGATGCCGCCTCGAACCGCATGAGGCTGGTGCCCGACCCTGCCTTCCCGCAGCCTCGGAATTTGAAGCTGATCACCCGCGGCAACCCGCTGTGGAACATGATCAAGTCCAGCGTAACCTTCGAATACGCGCTGCAGGACGGCCTCCCCGAGGAGGAGGAAGACCTCATCCTCGAATTCCTGGATCTGACCCAGGACTACTGCGACATTGCGCCCGAGCTGCACAGCGTGCGTGAGAATCGCGACGCCGAGAAGGCACTGCAGAGCTACCTGAGCAAGCTCGCCGAACGCGGGTTCCTGGTGGGCGCCTACGTACGCCATATGCTCCTGATAGAGGGCGCAGCTCAGGACGGAACGCCTTGGCCCATGCTCCGCGTCGAGGTCCAACCCGCTTCACACACCGTCGTCACGGACGCGAATGGTAGACCCATCACGGGCGAAGAGTCGGATACTGACCAACCGATTGGCGATATCAAACCCTTCTGACATAGGTGTGTTGGGACCGCCCGTGGCCACCTCAAAGGCCCGGAAGCGCAAGGGCCACCGATCCAGGCATGTACGTATCCCGACGACGGCCCTTGCGCTGGCGGAGCTCCTGGATTCAGGCGGTGGGTCCGTCCGGATTAGCCCAGAGAAGCCCGCCGACCTTGTCGGCTGTGTCCCTGAGAACGCGGTCGGTCAAGTGTTGGTACCGGCGGCGCATGCGGGCGGACTGGCCGGGTTCCCAGCCCATGATCGCGTCGACAACTGTGTCGGGGACGCCGAGGATCAGCAGGATCGTTCCTGCGGTGTGGCGGGCGTCGTGGAGTCGGCCGTCCCGGAGGCCAGCGGCCTCCAGCAGTTGCTTCCACTTGTGGTGGTCGGTGTTGGGGTTGAGCGGCTCGCCGGTCGGCGAGGTGAAGACGTAGCCCTTCTCCACCCACAGATCACGGGCGAGGCGGCGTTCGCGGTCCTGCTCGTCGCGGTGCTGGGCGAGGAGCTTCATCAGCTCGTCCGGGACTCCGATGGGCCGCCGTCCCGCGCGGGACTTGGTTTCCTTGGTCTCGCGGCGGATGTTGACCTTCTGCGGGCAGTAGCCGGGCTTGCGCCCGCAGCGGTCGCCGCAGCCGTGCTGGTACCGGGGCCGCAGCCGACCGCGATGGACGACCAAAACCCCGAGTTGGAAGTCGACGTCAGCCCACTTGAGCCCGAGGACTTCGCCCTGGCGCAGGCCGAGCGCCAGGGCGATGACCCAACGCGCCGCGTTCCGCTGCCGGTTGGCCACCTCCAGGAGGAGCTGGACTTCCTCGACCGTGTACGGCACCACCTCTTCCTCTTCCAGGCGTGGGGCCTTGGCGATGGTTGCCGGGTTCTCGGTGAGGTGACGGCGGCGCTTGGCCTCATTGAGGGCAGCGCGCACGGTGCGGTGGACCTGGTGCGCGGTGCCGGCCGCACTGCCGTTGTCCTGCATCTTCTTGTAGAAGCGCTCCAGGTGCTCGGGCTCCAGCTTCGGCAGGCGGTGGGCTCCCAGCCCGGGGATCAAGTGGTGATAGACCGCGACGCGGTAGCCGTCGATGGTGTTCTCGGAAACGTGCAGGGCCGCGATGTTCTCGACCCAGTGCACCAGCCAGGACTCGACCGTCCAGATCTGGCCGGCCTTCCGGACATTGCCGGCGTCGCGCTCCTTCTCCAGTTCGCGGACGGCCTTGGTCGTCTCGGGACGGGTCTTACGCTTGACGTGGCGGCGGTCGGGCTTGCCGTTGTCCTTTACGCCGACGGTGACGTAGCCGTGCCAGTTGCCGTCCTTGCCGAGGTAGATCGATGAGGCGCCGTTGGGCTGCCGGGACTTCGCCATGACCGCCCCTTTCAGGCCGCGCGAGAAGCGGTCGAGGGAGCGGCCTGCGCGCGGGCGGCAAGGTAGGCGTTGAGCGCCTCGGCCGGTATGCGGCGCAGGCGGCCTATGGCTACGGACGGGATCTCGCCAGAGGCGATGAGCGCGTACATCGTGGTCCGGCCGACGCCGAGCCGACGGGCCGCTTCCTCGACCGTCAGCGCGACCAGTGTGGGGTCGGGTACGTCGTCGACGCAGTTGCCGACGAGGCTCAGGACGTCGCGTTCGGTGAGCCCCAGGGCACTGGCGAAGCGCGCGAGGGACAGGGGAGTTTCAGACATGGGACTCCTCGCCGCTGGTACGGGGCTGGCACCCCTGCGGCGTGATCGTGTGATGGGTGGTCAATGACGGCGTGTTGCTCGTTCGCGGCGCGCTAACACCGGGAACGAAGCGCGGACGGATCTGGCAGGCCGCCGCGCTCACCGCTGGGAGCTATTGAGGCTTCGCTTTCGTTTCTCCTAGAGGGCGGTAGCTATGTCTCTCACCAGGGCCAAGCTGCCGCGGGCGGGATTCATAGACGGCTTTGAGCTCCTCGGGCGTGGCCGGACGGGCTCCGGGAGCATCCGGGGCCTCGGAGACATGGACCCAGCCGTCCTCGGTCTCGACGAAGTCGAGATGGGAGATGGGCGGCGGGAGCGTGGGTGTCTGAATGCCCTTGGCCCGCATTTGGGCCCTGAGCTCTTGAAGGGCGATCGACTGGGCGCTGATCTGGTCGTCGAACCGGGCGACCAGCTCAAGGTTGAAGTCGCGGGTGGCCTTGTCACGGGTCACGTTGGCACCGCGGCGAAACTCCTCGGCACGGCTGACGGCCTGCAGGAGGGCGTAGACGGCCAGCCGGTGCTTGCGGACGTCGTCGAGGCGCTCAGCGAGCGAGTCCTCTTCCGGGTCGTAGTCGAGGGGCAATTCCCCGGTGATCCATTGCAGTGCTTCGTCGGTGGAGTAGACCTGGCCGGGAAGGACCTCCATGTCGCCGACCTCGCCAACGGGCACGAGCAGCGCCACGGGGGGCACGTCGAGGACCTTGGCCAGGATCAGGAGCTCGGCCAGGTCCACGGTTGAGCGCCGACCGTTCTCCAGGTTCGCGATGACGCTTCGGGCGATCGGGTACCCCAGTTTCGCGCAGGCGTCAGCGACGTCCTGCGCGCTCATCCCGCGCTCATCGCGGAAGCGGCGGACGGCCTCGGCGGCGCGAGCCGTCACGCTCGCCTGCCACTCCTGGGGCTTCGTCATGCAACGAAGGTACCTCGACGTCACAGGCCGAGGCAACTGGACGCACGGTGGTTGTGTATCTGCATCACAAGGTATGACTTGACGCGATGCATAGGGTGTAGACACACTCTGCGGACGGAGACGGTCCCGGGCCCACACGCCCAGGTCACCGGCACCGGAAACAGGTGCGGCCCCCGGTGTTAGCGCACCGAGGGCCGTCAAGGCTCCCTGAAAAATGACCACCCATCAAGACGATCAACCGCTGCGCGGCCTGCCAGGGCCTGATGCACAGCGGGAGGGAACCCATGTCCCAGCCTACGGGGCCCGCGCGCGGACCGTCGAGTCCGGACGCGCCGACCGAAAGCCCTGCCAGCCTGCCCCCGACGTTCCAGCAGGCCACCGCGACGCCACCGCACGACCTCATGGCGGAGAAGGTCGTCCTCGGTGCCTGTATGGACCGCATCGAGGCCCTCGACTTGGCACGCGGCATCCTGAGCGCGGGCGACTTCTACCGGCCCGCCCACCAGACGATCTGGCGTTCCTTGCTGTCCCAGCGGTCGAGGGATACCCCGACCGACCCGATCGCCCTGTGCGACGACCTGCGGGGCAGCGGCGACCTCGACCGCGTCGGCGGCCGCGACTACGTCCACGGGCTGTACCAGGCAGCGACACCGGCCAACGGCGGCGTGGACTACTACGCCGGGATCATCCGCCGGGACGCGGCCCTGCGCACGCTGCAGGGCCAGGGCATCCGGACCGCGATGCAGGCCGGCACCCCCGGGGCCGACCCGGATGAGATCCGCACCTCGATCGAGACAGAGATCCGCGCCGAGCGCGAGCGCGCCCTCGCCTCGGGGACCAGCCGACTCTCGCGCTACAGCATCGACGGCTGGGACTTCGTCACCAAGACCGGCGCGGACAAGCAGCCGCTGTGGGGCACCAGGGCGAAGACCGCCTGGGCAGCGGGCGAGAGCCTGATGATCGTCGGGCCTCCGGGCGTCGGAAAGACCACCATCGCCCACCAGGTGATCTTCGCCCGCCTCGGTCTGAGCACGGACGCGCTCGACCTGCCTGTCGCCCAGAGCGAGCGCGTCCTGTACCTGGCCATGGACCGCCCGCAGCAGATCGCCCGTGCCATGGCCAGGCTCGTCAGGCCCGAGCACGAGAAGCACCTCCGGGAGCGTCTCGTCATCTGGCAGGGTCCGCTGCCTGCGAGCCTGGACAAGGAGCCGAACCTCCTCGCCGAACTGGCCGCCGCCCACCGTGCCGACACCATCGTCATCGACAGCCTCAAGGACGCCGTCAGCACGCTGGTCGACGACGGCCTCGCCGTCGCCTACAACAACGCCCGCAGCCGGGCGCTGCGCGAAGACATCCAGGTCATGGAACTGCACCACCAGCGCAAAGCCAGTGCCGACGCCCCGCGCAACCAGCGCCCGACCCTGGATCGCGTCTACGGCTCGACCTGGCTGACCTCCGGCGCGGGCAGCGTGCTGTTCGTCTCCGGGGAGGCCGGCGACCCGGCTGTCACCCTGCACCACCTCAAAACCGTCACCGGTGAGATCGGCCCGCTCACCGTCATCCACGACCACGAGAGCGGCACCAGCAGCGTCGAGGAGAGCATCGACATCGCCGAGTTGCTGCGTGCGTCCCCCGATGGTCTGACCGCCAAGCGCTTGGCGATCGCCATGACCAACGAGCACAAGCCGGAGGCAGGACCCGTCCAGAAGGCCCGCCGACGGCTGGAGGACCTCGTCAGGAGCGGGCTGGCCAAGAAGGTCGACGGCGCGGCCGGAGGCAGGGGCGGCGGCAAGGAGACCCGCTACATCGCCTCCACGCGGCACATCGAGCCCAGCGCGGCACCTGCTCGCACCACCGTCGAACAGCCCACCATTCCGCTCACCCCCGTGGCTCCGCCACCGCAGGCCGAACAGCGGCCACAAGCGCCCCTGGACCCCACAGAGGCCAACCGCATAGCCGCTGCCAACAGCCGCTCGGGCAACCAGCAGAGCGCAACAGCAGGGGCCCCGTCGCCGGGCGCCCAGCGTTCACGCGACCGTTCACGCACCCAAGACGCCGCCACCGTCCCTCAGACCGTTCTCACGCCTCACGCTGCGAAGCAAAACCGCAGGTAGAGCGTTCACGCGACCGTTCACGCCGCTCACACGGCCAAGCGTTCACGCGCGAGCCCCCCTTTAGAAGGGGGCTCGCGTAAACGCCCCGAGTGATCCCGCAGCGACACGGACCCGCTCGATGGCAGTTCATCAGCCATCGCGAGAGAGCCGACCGCCACCAACACCGCCGCTTAGAACCACCTTGCTGGAGTGCGCTCTTGACCGCCACCGCCATATCTCCGACTCCGGCCGCCCCGTCGGCCCGACCCGCTCACCGGGCCACCACGCTGGACCGCCTGGCGGTCCTGCTCCTGGGCGCTGCCGGGTGCGTCCTCTCCTACGACGCACTGCGGCAGATGGCCTTCGCCATCCATGTCCGCCCCACACTGACCTACCTGTTCCCCGTCGTCATCGACGGCTTCATCGCGTACGGCGTACGCGCCTTGCTGGTGCTGCGCGACGCACCGCTGCGGGCCAGGCTCTACGTCTGGGCACTGTTCGCCACAGCCACAGTGGCAAGCACCTGGGCCAACGCCCTGCACGCCGTACGCCTCAACCAACTTCCCCCCGGCGGAGGCGAACTACACCTCGGCAACGCCACCGTCGGCATCCTGTCGACCCTGGCCCCGCTCGCCCTGGCCGGAGCAACCCATCTGCAGATCCTGATCACCCGCCACGGCAAGGCCACCGGCACCGACTCTTCCGCGCCCCGCATCACCGTGCGGCAGCAGGCCACCATGGCGGCGGCTACCGAACCCGAGCCGGTACACGAGGCCGCCCCATCGGCGGAACCGGTCACCGATTCCAGGCCCCGCCCGCAATCACACGTCGTCCTGGACGACGTCGAGGGCGACACCCCCGCTGCGGCAACCCCTGAATCCGGTCAGCGAGAGAGGGCTCCACGGGGTCGTCCGCCGGGCGGCTCGTTCCAGGAACTGCTGGCCATAGCCCGTCCTGCGGTCAGCGCCCAGGGACGGCTCTCGCGCCGGGTGGTTGGCCAAGCGATCCGGGCAGCAGGCCGAACGATCAGTGACCAGCGACTGACCGAGCTGATGACCGTTCTGCGCGACGAGGCCACAGAGGCAGGCCAGTAGAGCCGACGGGTCAGCGGGCTGGCCCATTCCGGGCAGCCACCTCGGCATTCCGCTCGCCCCCGCCGACCCGCACCGAATCGCCGCCGTGCGAATCCTCGAATTCGCCCCGCCCGTCACAACAAGCCGGCCGCAAGCGCAGTCCCTCGCACCGAGACCCGCAACCATTCCAGGAGCCTGCCGTGAATTCCGATGACCTGCCCGACGCAAACCGTCTCGCCGACCTAGACCCCACCGCAACTATGATGGGCAGCAGTGTTGTTGGTGGAACATCACCTGATAGCGGAGCCAGCAATAGCCTACGACCGCCCTACGGGCGTTCGCAGGCGCAGGCCCCCGCCCAAGGGGGCGGGGGAACTCCGGCGAGGGCGCCGGAGCAGGAGGGTGTCGCGGCCGAGGACAGCCGCGACGAGGACCAGCCCACAACCCCCGAGCTGTCTGCCGCCACCCATGTCGCCGCCGCGACGCCACCCGTTGTGCGTGCCTACGATGCCGCCGTCAGGCGACGTAAGCCCAAGCGGCGCAGGCGCGACTCGGTGCAGAAGAAGACAGCCCCGGTCACCACCCGGCTCAACGTCTCCGAGAAGCAGGCGCTGGAAGCCGAGGCCCAAGCCACCGGGGTCACCATGGCCCACCTGGTGGCCCGGCGCATCCTCGCCGGCGGAACCACCGAATCCCGGGCCGGTCTCTCGTTGCTCGACGAGTTGGACGCGGCGATCGACGAACTGGTCGCCACCCGCAGCGAACTGAGCGCCTGGGGCAACAACCTCAACCAGATCAGCCGCCACCTCAACATGGGCGGAACCCTGCCACCCGGCCCCGCCAACGACTTCCTGACCGCCGCCCGGCACCTCCTGGACCACCGGCTGCCCACTTCGGCCCGGCGGCTGGACGCGATCGCCCACAAGACCGCCAAGCTGAGGAGCCGCGCATGATCGCCAGCATCAGCCGCGGCGACCGCACCCGCGGCGTCCTGGCCTACGTCTACGGCCCCGGCGACGAAGACGAGCACACCAACCAGCACACCGTCGCCGCCTTCGAGGACCTGCTGCCCGACCCCGGCCGCGACGCCCGCCCCGACCAGGCACTGACTCACCTTGCTCACGCCCTGGACCTGCGCGTCACCCAGGCCGGCAAGAGTGCCCCCAAGGACCACGTCTGGCACTGCTCCCTGCGAGCCGCCCCCGAGGACCCGCACCTGACCGACACCCAGTGGGAGCAGATCGCCCGACGCGTCCTGGACGCCTCGGGCATCGCACCGGCCAATGATCCGGACGGCTGCCGGTGGGTGGTGGTGCGCCACGCCGAGGACCACGTCCACATCGTCGCCACCACCGTGCGCGCCGACCTGACCGATGCCCGGCTGCACAACGACTGGTTCAAGGTCATGGCCGAACTCACCCGCATCGAGCAGGACTACGGCCTACGTCAGGTCGAACGCGACTCCCGAGGCCGGAACGCCAAGCGCACCATGGCCAAGCGGCCCACCCGCGCGGAACTGCACAAGGCCAAGCGCCAGGGCCGACCCGAACCCACCCGCCAGACCCTGCGCACAGCGGTCCGCCAGTCCCTGGCCGGAGCCACCACCGAGGACGAGTTCCTGTCTCGCCTGGCCGAGCACGGCATCCGGGTCAAGATCCGCCGCCTGCCCTCCGGCGACGCCCAGGGCTACTCCTTCAACCTGCCCGGCGAACGCAAAGCCGACGGCGAACCCCTCTGGTTCCCCGGCAGCGAACTCGGCCCCGACCTATCCCTGCCCAAGATCCGCGCCCGCCTCGCCATCGGTGCCGACCAACCCGACCCCGCCATCACACAAGCCAACACCGCCCAACCCGCCATCCGCCAGGCAACCTTCCTCACCGAGCACGCCCTGGCCAGCGCCAGGCAGACACGCAGCCCGGAGGAGGTCCAGGCGCTGGCCGCCGGGTTCGGGGAAGTCCTCGACGCGCTGGCTCAGACCTACTACGGCCCCAGCCGGGCCGCGCTCTCGGCAGCGGCCAAGCGCTACGGCCAAGCCGCCTACGTCCACGAACGCGCCGCCGAACAGGAGATGCGAGCCCTGCGCTCCGCCGCCCGCGCCCTGCTCGCCGGAGGCCCCAGCATGGCTGGCGACGGCTACGCCACCGCCGGGCTCCTGGACGTCCTGGTCTGGGTGGCCATCGCCCTCTACCGCCACCACCAGGCTGAAGGCCACCGCCAGTACGCCCGCGCCACCCGAGAGACCGCTGACCAACTCCGCACCGCCTACAACCAAACAGCAGCCAAGCCGCTGGCCGCGCTGACCGCCCAGGGACGACGTCTGCCGCCCGCTGTCCGCGACCAGTACGCGCAAGCCGTCCGCTCAGCCCTCCCCGCCGAGGTAGCCAACCGCGTCCTGGCAGGAACATCCTGGAACGCACTGGCCGCGACGCTCGCAGAAGCTCGGACCCACGGCCACGATCCCGCCGATCTGGTCCACATGGCCGCTACTACAAGGGAGATGGACTCGGCCGACGATCCCGCTGCCGTCCTCCTATGGCGTATCCGCCACGCAACCGACCTGCCCGCACCCCTCGCCGCCATACGCTCCGTGCAGAAGCAGGCCAAGGCAACACCGCTGGCGACTCCCCCACCTCCAACCGTCCCGCCGGTACAGCAAACCCCAACCCGGAGGCGCTGATGCCAAGGCCCTTGCTGACAGAGGAGGGTAGATCCTTTACCCAGCGGCATGCAGGCGGGCATGGCGGGCCGGGCCAGCCCGCGACGCAACGAAATTGGGGACCTCGGACCTGCCGGGAACGGTGCCGTAGCCGACCTCGGCGGGCTCGGGGCCGTGCTCCGGATGCGGTCTGCGACCCTTGGGCCGACCACCTCCCGACAGGCCGCCAGTCGCCCGCCCCCGCCTTCGAGGAATAGGCTCTGACCTGGTCATTTCCTTGAATTCGCCTATTCTGGGGGAGCTCTGGCGAACACTCTCGGAGGGGACATCGTGGGCGGCGAAGCCATCAAGTACGACGCCAGTCAGATCGAGGTACTGGACGGGCGGGAGGCCATTCGGAGGCGACCCGGGATGTACGTCGGCTCGACCAGCAAACGCGGCCTGCACCAACTGGTGTACGAGGTCATCAATCCGGCGGTGAACGAGGTCCTGGCCGGTCGCGCCACCTCCATCGACGTCACGCTCACGCCCGGTGGAGGCGTGCGGGTCGCCGACGACGGGCCGGGCATCCCCTTCGAAGGCCCCAGCGACACCGGTGGCCCCGGCCTCGAAACCCAACTCACCCAGGCTTACGCCGGGGCAGATCCCCGCAGCCGCCACGCCCCGATACTCGGCCTCCTCGGCATGGGACTCTTCGTAGCCAACGCCCTGTCGAGCCAGCTGACAGCCGAGGTACAGCGCGACGGAGTCCGCTGGGTCCAGCACTACGGGCGCGGCCTCGCGACCACTCCGCCCACCGACGCCGGGCCAGCGACCGAAAACGGAACGACCATCGCCTTCCAGCCCGACACCGACATCTTCGGAACAGCGGAGTGCTCGTTCGACACGCTGGCGGCACGCTTCAAGGAGTTGGCCTTCCTCAACCGCGACCTGGACATCTCACTCACCGACGAACGCAACCCGGCCGAGCCCCGGTCGGCGCGGTACCGGTTCCCGGACGGGACAAGGGACTTCGTCACCTTCCTCGACCCGCACAAGGGAGCGCCCCTTCACCCGGACGTCATCGGCTTCGATTGGGACGACCCGCAGGTGGCCGGGACGGTGGAGATCGCCTTCCAGTGGTGCAGTTCCAGCGAGGAGCGGATACAGAGCTTCGCCAACAGCCAACCCACCCCTGGCGGCGGCACGCACGCAGACGGCTTCCTCGACGGCATGACGGCAGCGGTCAACGCCTACGCACGGGAGCGACGGCTGCTGACAGCCACAGACCCCGAACTCCACCCCGACCGGATCCGCAAGGGCCTGATCGCCGTCGTATCGGTAAAGCTCGACGACCCCGTGTTCCTGGGTGCCACCCACGGTGCACTGGGCGGCCACAACGTGCGCGCCCGCATCGCACAAGCTGTCCAGAAACACCTCAAAAGGTGGCTGGACAAGCACCCGGCGCAGGCTGCAGCCATCATCGACCACATCATCCGAGGTGCCTGCCGGGATTGACCGACATCGGGACGCCCCGCCGTGCACACAATCACACCAACAAGGTAGTGAGCAGGTCATATATGAACCGATTTGTCCGGGTGGGGACTAGTCCCCACCCGCTCTTGACCTGTGGTTTCTCCTATTCGATCTAGATGAAAGCCAGTTCCCGGAAGGTGTTGCGGATCTGGGTGAGAGGTTCACGATCTCGGGTGTAGTAGACCTTGTTGGTGAGCAACACAGCCCAACGCTGCTGCTTGGGTGAGATCCAGATGCCCGTGCCGGTGAAGCCGTAGTGGACCCAGACGTCGGCGGCCACGTCCGTCCCGGGAGCCGGGTACCAGAACAGGCCCCGCGCTGGCTCCAACGTGCCGGTGTGGAGGGCGAGGGACTCGCTGGTCCACTGGGGGCCGAAGCCGGGCTTGTCGGCCGCCTGAGCTGGGTCGAGCAGGTAGCGGAGGAACAGCGCGAGGTCGTCGAGGGCGGTGAAGACGCCGGAGATGCCGCAGACGCCACCCAGGAGTCGGGCGGAGAAGTCGTGGACGACGCCGCGAAGGTGGGCCCCGGTGGCCTGGTCCAGTTCGGTGGGGGCGCATCTGGCGCGCAGCTCGGCGCTCAGGGAGCCGAAGCGGGTGTTGGTCATGCCGAGCGGGGCCCAGACCCGGGTGGTAGCGATCTGGTCGAGGGGTTGTCCGGCCAGGTACTCGGCGAGGTAGCCGAGAATCAGGGCGGCGCGGTCGGTGTACTCGACGGCCTCCCCCGGCGGCCGGTGCAGGGCCTCCTGGAGGACTCCGGAGCGGATGGCGGCGGGGTCGGTGCCGTACAGGTTCTGCAACTGGGCGCGCAGTGGTACCCCGGCTGAGTGGGTGAGGAGGTGCCGGGCGGTGGCTTGGCCGAGCGGGTGTCCGGCGACTTCGGTCCAGGAGTTGCCGAGGGGTGCGTCGAGGTCGAGGAGGCCGTCCTGCCACAGGCTGCCGATGCTGGTCCATACGGCGAGGATCTTGGTGAGGCTGGCAGCGTCGAAGACGCTGTCCGCGCGCATCGGGCGGGCGGGCTCGGTGGGGTCGAGGAGACCGACCGTTCCCTGGTCGGTGATGCCGTCAGGCGTGCCGTAGGCCCAGACAGCCCCTGGATAGACGCGGTCTCGGGCACCCTCAGCCAGCAGGAGCCGGATGCGGTCGGTGCTGGGTGTCATGGTCTCCCCGCTCGATTCAGTGGTGGGCCCGTGTCTGCCCAGCGTAGTGACGCCGTCGTCGCTGGGCCGGGGTCGGCGGCGCGGTTCACCCGAGATTTTTGCCGAGGGTCGCCAACGCGTCGGCCGTGGCGGTGAGCGGGAAGCGCGCGGCGTTGGCCCGCCCCTCCCGGCTGAGCGTGTCCGACAGGCCCGGTGAGGATCGCAGGCGGTCCAGGTCACGGACGAGCTGGACGGGGTTGGTGAAGTCCGTGGGCAGGGCGGAGGCACCGAGGGCGTCGCGCAGGCCGGGGACGGGCTGGTAGAGCACGGGCAGGCCGCAGGCTTGGGCTTCGAGGGCGACAAGGCCCATGGCTTCCAGGATGGTTGAGGGCACCAGTAGGGCGTCATGGTCGCCGAACGCCCGCCACAGGTCGGGTCGTCGTAGCCAGCCGAGGTAGCGGGCGTGCAGGCCGCTGCGCTGCAGGAGCGCGGCCAGTGCGTGGTAGTCGTTGCGCGGGGCGGCGACGCTCAGTTCCACGCCGCGAGCTTGCGCGAGGGCGTGCACAAGTCGGTGCGCGCCCTTCTCCTCGGTGAGTCGGCCTGCGTACAGCAGGCGCAGCGTGGAGCCGGGGCGGTGGCGGACGCGCGGAGGCGGGGTGGTCAGCAGGTGGTCGGGTAGGCCCCAGGGAATGTGGTGGAGCTTGCGCCGGTCCAGCCTCGGTACCAGCCGCAGCAGGCGGTCGGCCATGGCCGGCGTTGGGGTGACGATGGCGTGGGCGAAGCGGACGGTCTCGCGCATGACCTCCAGCTGGTCGCGGTGGCGTTCGGCGAACAGCAGGTCGGTGCCGTGCACCAGGGCGATGCGGGGGTGGCCGGGGAAGGCCCGCAGCAGGGCCGGGGTCGCGCCGAAGGCGAGGTGTTGCAGGTGGAGGACACCGACTTGGCCGGGTTCCACGGCGTCCTTGAGCGCCTGGGTGAGTCGGGCGATGTAGGCGCGGAACGCGGGGCCGTCCAGGCACTTGCCGTCGACCGACAGCAGGCCAAGGCCCAGGCCGGTGGGCGGGGCGGCGGTGGCTCCGGTCGCCTGGAGCATGAACGCTTGCGCCGGGATGGGTGGTTGGGGTCCGGTGTACAGGTCCAGGAACAGCTCGACGCTGCCGCCGGGGCTGGTGGTGGGCAGGTCGAGGCAGGTCACCACGGGCAGTTCGGTCATCGCGGGCCTCCGGGGATCTCCTCGTAGAGGCGGGAGGTGCCGATGCCGTCAGTGTCGGTGTACTTGAGCCCGTGGTGCTGGTAGCTGGAGGCGGCGCCGAAGGTGTGCAGGAAGACCAGCTTCCCGAAGGTCTGTCGGGGATAGACCCGCACGGGGCGGGCGGCGCGGATCTCCAGGGTCCAGCGGATCGCGTGTCCGGCGTGGCCAAGCGGGGCGGAGACGTGGACCCAGATGCCGAGGGCTCCGGTGGTGCGGTCGCCGTTGATCAGCTGGGCGTAGCGCTCGGAGCCGGTGCGCTCGTAGGTGACGCCGAGGTAGAGCAGTCCGGGCTCCAGGACCAGGCCGGTCTCGGGCAGCACGATCTCCTCGTAGGCGGTGGGTGTCGCTGCGTCCAGGTCGCCGGAGCAGACCCGTAACGTCTCGCCCAACCGCCAGTCGTAGGCGTTGGGCGACAGCCGCTGGGGTTCGTAGGGGTCGATGCTGATCTCTCCAGCGGCGTGGGCTGCGGCGATGGCTGGTCCGGTGAGGATCATCACGCCACCTCCGCAACGGAGTTGGCGGCTCCGGTGGCGGTCAGGTCGCGCCAGTAGCCGGAGGGCAGGGGGCCGGCGGCGGACTGGTACTTGCCGCGGTACAGGTCCAGGGATCCTACGGAGACGAAGAACATGATCTGGCCGATCTTCATTCCGGAGTACACCCGCAGCGGCCGGACCGGGGAGAGCATGAGCGTCCACTGGCCGTGGAACCCGATGTCACCGATGGGGGCGGTGATCTCCACGAACAGGCCGAGCCTGCCGACCGAGGAGCGGCCGAACAGCAGCGGCACGAAGGTGTCCGAGCCGACCTCCTCCAGGGTGTGCCCGAGGTACAGCTCGCCGGGCTGGAGCACGAAGCCGTCCGGGCCGATCTCTGTGCTGCGGGTCGGGTTGGGCCGGTGGGCGTCGATGACCGGGCTGGTGTAGGTCAGCAGTCGGGGGCCGAGGCGGACGTTGTAGCTGTTGGGGTTGACCTGGTCGGGTTCGAACGGGTCGATCCGCAGGCGGCCGTCGCGGGCGGCGGCGGTGATCTCGGGGCCGGTGAGGATCACTGGGGATCTCCTTCGGGCTGGTCGCTGGTCAGGACGTGGCGCACGACCTGGGCGAGAGCAGTTCTGCTGGGTCGGGCGCGGCCGTCGAGCAACGTCTCGGCGAGGTAGTCGGTGGTCAGTACGCTGCGGACCTCGGCTGGCGCAGGGTCCGGCGTGATGACCAGCGGCCCCGCCCGGTCGGCCAGGTGCGTGAACAGGACGGGCAGATCGGCGGTCAGGACCTCGGGCAACGGTGCCTGGACGAGCTGGTTGCCGAATGGCACCACGGCCAGCAGGTCCCCCGAGGTCAGGTCTTCGCCCAGCGGACCGGGCCGCAGCACAGTCTCGTTCAGTACCACGACCGGGTTGCCCGCACCGGCGTGCAGCTGCTGGGCAACCTCGCGGAGTAGTGTCCGGCGGTCCGGAGTGCGGTTGCGCCAGCGGTCGGCGAGCGGAGCGATCGGGGCGGAGAGCTGAGCCTGGAGCTGGTCGATGATGCGAGTGAACGTGGCGAGGCTGTCCGGCGGCCGGTCGGTGTGTGGCAGCAGCCCGGTGCGGGCGGCCCAGCCGTGGCCGACGGGTTCGGCGGTGGCGTAGCCGGCAGCCAGTTCGGCCCCCTTGACGACAAGGGTGTCGCCGACCGGTTCCGGCTCATAGTGCGGGCTGTGGCAGTGGCCTGCGAAGACGACGTCCAGGAAGTCGCAGACGTCGGCAAGCGCGAGGTCGTGCTCGAAGCCGGAGTGGGAGAGCAGGATCCAGGCGTCGGTCTCGTGGCGCAGATTCAGGAACAGGCGCCAGAGTGCGGCGGCGGGGTCGGTGACGGCTTGGCCCCGGCGCTGGGCGAGGGGGATGGCGTTGAACGCCTGCTCGCCGATGACGGCGGTGACCGCCACTCGGCGTCCGGCGATGACGGCGTGGTGGACTCGGCGGAACAGCGGATCGCCAGTGGCGGCGTCGACGGCGTTGGCGCACACGGTGATCCGGTGCAGGTCGGGGGCGAAGTGGTGGTGCCAGCCGTGATTGCCCGCCGCGACCACGTCGTACAGGGCGAGCAGGAGGCTCCGTTCGACCTCGCCGTGGCCCAGGGCGTAGAAGCCGGTGCCCTCGAAGAAGTCCCCGCAGTCCACGATGAGCGAAGTGGGCTGCTGGCGGTCCAGGTGGGCCAGCAGCGGGCCGATCGCGTCCAGTTGGGAGTGGACGTCGGTGGTGGCCGTGATCCGGTCCAGCCTGCGGCTCATCGGTCGCCCTCCGCCACGTCGGCTCCCAGCGCGCGGAGCTTGGCCGGCAGGTCGGCGTGCCCGCGCCGCAGTTGCCCCATCCCGCTGACGGTCGTGCTTCCACGGGCGGTCAGCGCGGCGACCAGTAGCGCGGAGCCGGTGCGGATATCGGTGGCGTGGACCGGTGCGCCGGTCAGCCGCTGCGGGCCGGTCAGCCGACACTGCGTCGGCGACAGCTCCTCGACCTGGGCACCGAGGAGGGAGAGCTGGGACAGCAGGTTGGCGTGACGGCCGGGGTTGATCGAGTCGGAGAACAGGTGCGTGCCGGGGAGGCCCAGCGCGAGCGCCATCAGTGCGGGCTCGAAGTCCGCGTCCAAGCCGCCGGGGGCGAGAGAGGCGACCGCGCGCAACGGCTGTCCGGTCGGTGAGTCGACCCCGTGCACTACGAGGGCCGCCGATTCGCCAGTCGTGCGGATACCAAGCTGGTTCAGAGCCGCCACGATGGGGGCGATGTCCTGACCGCCCACGCCTTCGATCCGGGCCTGTCCACCGGTCGCGGCCACTGCACAGGCGAGCGTCCCGGCTTCGATCTTGTCCCCCGGTACCGTCCACGTCACCGCGGCCGGGGGTTCCGGGCGCTTCGGCGGGAGTAAGGCGAGGACATCCTGGGTCAGCTGAACGCTCCAGCCGGACTCTTGCAGGCAGCCCAAGACGCAGGTGGACTCCGGGGACAGGTTCGGGTTGACCAGTTGCAGCCTCTGCCCGCCGACGACCGCCCGCAGTACGGCGGCCACGCTCGCCCCTCGCGAGCGGAACGGCAGAGTCACCAGCACCTCGCCACCGGCAGCCTGCCCCGGCAGCCGGGTGACCCGGTAACCGGCAGCGTCCACTTCGACCTTGTCGCCGAACGCTTCGTAGACCTTGAAGTGCTGGTCCATGCCGCGCTCACCGATCTGACAACCACCGGGCCAGGGCAGTCGGGCAGTGCCTGCGGCAGCCAGTAAGGCGGGTACCAGGTAGTACGAGGCCCTGATCGTGGCTGCCGGCGCCAGGTCAGCGGTCGGCGGCTCGCCGGAGTGCGGCATCACCACGACGGAGCCCCTGTCGCTAACCGGGCGGCCCAGGTGGTAGCCGCAGCTCTGTAGGAGCCTCAGCATCATCTGGACATCGGCACTGCCAGGAACGTTGTCGAGATGGACGGTGTGACCGGTCGCGGCAGCCGCAGCCAGCAGCGGCAAGGCGGCGTTCTTCGAGCCGTCGACGTGAACGATGCCGACCAGCGGTCGACCAGGGCGGACCGTCACCGTATCGGGGCGGGGCACTTGACTCGGGGAACGAGTCATTGGGGGAACCTCCTAACTTGAGGGGTAGCGCAGCAGAGGCAGCCGTGCGCACTCGGCCTGATCTGGGCACCGGAGGGGCGCGGGGCCGGGCCTGCTAACCAGGTCCTCGGCCGTCGGGATAGCCGCCCCAGGTACCCCGGCGAGCCAGAACAATCAGCCCGGCTCGGTCTTCAACGGGCCACTCGCGACGGCCGTGCAAGGTCCGCACGATCAGCTGGCCCCGACGCTCGTCGGTCAACACCAACTGGCGGCTCTCGGAGTCCTGGACCAGGTCGCCGATCTGCGCAGCATCGGTATCCCTCATGGCGGACCCTCCGACGCCGGGAGTAGTTCCTGAACCGTCGTCTCCCACTCCACGCCGCCGGAGCACGGCCGCATCCAAACTCGCTGTCGGTCCTTCGCCGTGGGACGGCCCGTGCAGTAGACGGGACCCACCTGCTGAACCTCACCAACCTGCCCGCTGGCCTGGTCCAGGGCCACGGCCCCGCGCCGGACCCAGGCGGGCCGCTTGCCTCCGCTCACGCGCGCTCCTCGCTGTAGCCCAAGGAACGACAACACCTCCCCGCCAGGAGCCTTCGGACATAAGTGGACAGAGACAGCTGATCAGCACAAACCATGAGGGACTCCAGCACGATGGGATCGGCGTTCACCCCGCTCGCAGTGCAGGGCCAGCCAGGAGGGACTCGATGCCGAACCGTCTGGGCAGATGCGAAGAGTGAGCCCATGTGACGGCTGGTCACTCAAGGAAAGCGCCGCGGCCAGCGGTACGGCAGGAAGAATCCACCTGCTCCCTGTCTCTGCCGATCGGAAGTTTTGACCAACCGATTACCCGCGCCGATGCGGGAGTTCGGCTTGCGCAATACCGTGGACCGATGGGGGACAACACCGTCCTGCGGGACCGAATCGTGCAGTTGGGCCTGACCCAGACGGAACTGGCCCATCAGATCAACTTAGCCATCGAGAAGCTGACCGGCCGCTACGGGACGGTCTCCGAGCGCACCATCCACGACCTGCTGACCAAGACCCGCTGGCCGCACGCGAAGCAACGCGCGGCGTTAGAGGCAGTATTCGACTGCACCATCGACCAACTCGGCTTCACCCCGCCCGCGAACCACCGCCAGCCCCCACCGCAAACGGAGCAGCCCGTGAGGCGTCGCACCTTCCTCACCTCCACCACCGGCACCGCCGCCGCCGTCGCCCTGCCGATCCTCGCCGCCCCCGCCGTCGGCAGCTCCGACGTGATGCGGCTGCGCGCCGGCCTGGACGCACTCACCGACCTCGACGACCGGCGCGGCGGCCACACCGCCCTGGAAGGCGCGGCACTGGCCGGAGCCGCCCAGGCCGTCTCACTCCAGCAGAGCCGCGCCAGCGAACGAGTGCACCAGCGGCTGTACTCCCTCGCCGCCGACTACACCGCCGTCGCCGCCTGGTCCTGCATCGACGCCCGCGACCTGGAACGAGCCCAGCAGCACCTCGACCGAGCCACCACCTTGGCCGGCCTCTCTGGCGACTCCCTCGTCCAGCTGCGGGTGTGGAACTTCATGGCCATGCTCGCCCACCACCGCCAGCGCCCCGCCGACGCTGTCGCCGCCGCCCACGCCGCTGGAGCCACCCAGGTCGCGCGCCGCGACCCGCTGTACGCCTCGCTCGTCCACGCCCGCACCGCTATCGGCCACTCTGACCGGCACGACCGCCAAGCCGCCCTGCGCAGCCTCGGCCTCGCCCGCGAAGCCCTCGGCAAGACGACCGACCAGCCCCGCCCCAGCTGGATGGCCTTCTACGGACCCGCCGAACTCCAGGCCATCACCGCCATCGTCCGCCAGCAGCTCGGCGACAGTGAGCAGGCAGAGGCAGCGTCCCACCAGGCCCTGTCGGCGATCCCGCCCCAGTTCCGTCGCAACCGCGCCCTGGCCACTGTCCGCCTTGCCCAAGCCCAGCTCGGCCAGGGCGACGCCGACCTCGCGTGCTCCAGCGCCCACCGAGTCATCGACCTGATGGCCGGCGATCCGCTGCCAGGTCGGATGCGCACCCTGCTCGGCGACTTCCACCGCAACCTGCTGACCGCCGCGCCCCACACCGCAGCCACCCTCGAATGGACCGACCGGGCCCGCACCGAATGGAGCCGACAGCCTTGATAGACCTGCGCCGGTACCGCCACGACGACGTCACCCCCGAGCTGAAGCAGACCCTCGTCGCCGTCCACGCCGATGCCTACGCCGACGCCATGGACGACCCCTTCAACCAACGCTTCGCCTGGTTCGTCGACCACTGGAGCAGCAACCCCGGCTTCTCCTGCGTCCTGGGCTACGACAAGGACGAGCCCGTCGGCCTCGCCTACGGAGCCGCAGCGGTACCCCAGCGCGAATGGTGGCGCGAGCACTGGACCCCCGAGGGCGACAGCACCACCTTCGCCCTGTCCGAACTCATGGTCCGACCCAAATGGCGCAAGACCGGAGCAGGCCAACAGCTCCACGACGCCCTGCTCGAAGAGCGCACCGAGGCCCTCGCCGTCCTCCTGGTCGACACCACCCACCCCAGGGTCCAGCGCCTGTACGAGTCCTGGGGCTACCGGAAGGTCGGCATCCGCCAACCGTTCGCCGACTCCCCCCTCTACGCGGTGATGCTGAAAGGACTACAAGCAGCATGACTGCGAAGTGGATGCCACGGTGCGGGAATCGCAAGACAGTCTGCACACTCAGAGCCGGATCTGTACCCCCTCTGGATGACAACCTGCGCGAGACCTGCGGCGACAACCGCCCTCAATCCTGAGTTCACTCTCCAGACGGCAGTGATCATCGCTACGGTGAAACCCGGCAGGGATTGATCCTCGGCACCGGGTCTTGTGGGTGATGTCATGGGCAAACGTCGCGGCTTCTTCGCGGAGATGAACTACCAGGCGCAGCAGGCGGAGAAGCGCAAACGCCAGCAGCAGGCCGCCGCCCATCGTGCTCATCTTGCAGCGCAGCGCCAAGCCGAGC
>Ga0302314_10006707_pt1 | contig 20791 bp, 17 predicted proteins | sample III_Palsa_N2_3_FD_200533 | JGI IMG/M metagenome (GOLD analysis project Ga0302314, IMG submission 200533) | Peat permafrost microbial communities from Stordalen Mire near Abisko, Sweden - III_Palsa_N2_3 | ecosystem: Environmental > Terrestrial > Soil > Palsa > Peat permafrost | place: Sweden... | reverse complement strand
CCTCGAAGCCCTCTATCACGGTCTCCCAAGACTGGGCCTCGACGGCTGCGCGCCCGGCGGTCCGCAGGCGGGCGCGCAGCCCGGCGTCGGTCGCCAGGCGGACGCCCGCGGCCACCAGGGCCGGCGGGTCCGCGCAGGGCACCGCCAGGCCGGTCACGCCGTCCTGCACGAAGAGCCGGGCCGCCGCGTAGTCGAATCCCGCCGCCGCCAGGCCGCTCGCCATCGCCTCCGTCAGCACGTTGCCGAAGGTCTCGGTCAGGCTCGCGTGGATGTAGACGTCGGCCGAGGCGTAGTACTGGCCGATCTCGTCACGGGAGAAGAAGCCCGCAAAGGTGCAGTCCGGATGGTCGCGCATCAGGGCCTTCTTGAGCGGCCCCTCCCCGGCGAGGACGAAGCGGCAGGCCGGGTTGGCACGCTTCATCGCCGCATAGACCTCGAAAAGCAGGGGATAGTTCTTCTCCGCGGCCATCCGGCCGACGTGGATGACGACGGGGTCGTCCGGCCCGGCGCCCCACGCGCGCCGCAGCGCCTCCGAACGGCGCCCGGGCTGAAACTGGCGGGTGTCGACCCCGCGGGAAAGGACCTTCATCCCCTTGAAGCCCAACCCGGTCAGCTCCGCGCACAGTTCGGTGGTGGGCGCAAAGGTGACTTGGGTCTGGTTGTGCACGTAGCGGAGCCAGCCCAGGGCCGCCCGGCGCAGCACCGCCAGCTGGTAGTGCCGGGTGTAGGCATGGAAGTTGGTGTGAAAACTGGAGGTCACGGATATCCCGAGGGCCCGGGCCGCGCGAATCGCCGAGAGGCCAAGGGGGCCCTCGGTGGCGACGTGGACCAGGTCGGGCCGCTCCGCCGCCCAGAGTTTCCGGAGGCGTCCGCCGGCCGGCAGGCCCATCCGGAGCAGGGGGTAACCTGGGATCGGAAAGCCCGGCATCGGCACCTGCCGGTATTCGACCTCGCTCCCCGCCGCCGGCAGGTCAGCACGCCACGGCCGGTATACTGCAACTGAATGGCCTCGGCGACCCAGGGCGCCCGCGATGACCCCGAAGGTCATCGCCACCCCGTTGATTTCGGGGGGGAAGGTTTCAGTTACTATCGCGAGTTTCACCGGATGCGTGGTTTATGCATCCCAATGTGAACGTCCTGTGTGCCAATTGGGTGTCGATTGGGTTACACCTTTGGTACATCCGGGGGCGGAAGGGATTCGGGAGCCTTTTCCGGCGGGGTCGGCGGCGCCGGCGGGATCGGGGGCGCCAGGGGAGCCGCGGCGGCCTTGGCGCGGCCGGGGGCCTTCGCCTCGTACAGGCGGATCACGTGCCGGCGCTGGTCGAGGCTGATGATTTCGGCATACCGGCCCCAGCTGAGGAGGGTCCGGAACAGGGGCTTCGGCTTTTCGTGGGGTAGGGCGGCCTGGAGCTCCCGGAGGAGCTCCTCGCTCGGCAGGCACTGGTTCTCCTGGACTTTGATCAGACGGACCAAGAGCTCGAAGATCTTCAGCTTCATCAGCTGCTCCCGCACGATCCGCTTCTGGTCGGCAGTCGAGGAATTGGCCAATTCCTTGCCGAGGGGGGTCACCTGCACGTCCTGGCCCGGGGTCTGGACAAAGCCCAGGAGCTCGGCGGCCTTGACCAGGCGCACCACGGCGCCGAACTCCCGCCCGAACTTCTCCGAGAGGTCGAAGATATCGAGGGGCTCCTCGCCGATCAGCGACATGAGCCCAAGGACCTCGGCGGCCGTCACGTACGGCAGGGATACCGGGGCGATCCGGCGGCGGTTGTCGTCGGTGTTGGCCGTGACCACCTTGCCGGGCTCGCCCGGCACGGCGTCCGGCATGTTGGTATGGGTCAGGATGCCATGGAGCTGCTCGACGATCCGCTTGAACTCGGGGTGGTCGATGTCGCGGGGGTAGGGCAGGGCGTTGGGGACGATGACATCGATCCGGCCGGGGCCGGCCGCCATGACGACGATGCGGGTGGCGAAGTAGACGGCCTCCACGATGTTATGGGTGACCATCACCATGGTGCGCAGCGGGTGGTTGGGGTCGGCGAGGAGCCGGCCGATCTCGTTGCGGAGCGTCTCGGCGGTGAGGACGTCCAGGGCGCTGAACGGCTCGTCCATCGCCAGCACCTCGGGTTCGGCGATCAGCGCCCGGGCGATGCCCACCCGCTGCTTCATCCCGCCGGAAAGCTCCCGGGGATACGCGTATTCATAGGCCCCGAGGCCGACGGTCTGGAGCACCTTCTCCAGGCGGGCCTGCTGCTCGGCCTCCGGCAGGTGGCCGACCGGCAGGAGCACGTTGCCCCGCACGGTCAGCCAGGGGAAGAGCGCGAAGTTCTGAAACACCATCGCGACTCCCGGGGAGACCCCGACCAGCAGCTTGTTCTTGTAGAGCACCTCCCCGCGGGTCGGGGTGATGAGGCCGGCCATGATCCGCTCGAGGGTGGACTTCCCGCAGCCGGAGGGTCCCAGCAGGACGACGGTGTCGTGCTCGGAGACGGTCAGGCTGATGTCGCTGAGCACGAGGTCCTTCTCGGTGGTGCCCGTGTTGTACTCGTGGCTGACATGGCGGAGTTCGATGAGGGGCGGCCGGGCGGTGGAGTCCATGGGCGGGCGGGGTCAGGTGATGAAGCGGCAGCGCTCGTTCGCGAGGTTCTGGAGGCGCTTCCACAGGCTGCGATTGATGGCCACGACGACGACGGCCATGACGATGACCGCGGCCGTCAGGTGCGAGAAGTTCTGCTGGTCGGTCGCGCGGCTGATGTAGGCCCCGAGGCCGGTCGCCTGGTAAAGCTTGCCGTCCGCGGTCACGTACTCGGAGACGATGGTGGCGTTCCAGGCGCCCCCCGCGGCGGTGATCCAGCCGGTGACGAGGCCCGGCAGTACGGCCGGCAGGAGGAATTTGGCCCAACGGTTCCATCCCCGCAGGTGGAGGATCTCCGAGCAGCTGATGATATCGTTCGGGATCGCCGCGGCGGAAGCGGCGACATTGAACAGGATGTACCACTGGGTGCCGAACAGGAGGAGGAGTACCGCCCCGGTCTGCAGGGTGCCGTGGACGAAGAGGATAAATGCCAGGAGCCAGGGGTAGAGCATCGGGGCCGGGAAGGACGCCACGAACTGGATGAACGGCTGCAGCCGGCTGGAAAGCCGGGGGTTGAGGCCGATCCAGATGCCGAAGGGCACGGTCCAGAGGGTGCCGATCATGACGGCGGCGAGGACCCGCAGGAAGCTGAGGCCGGTGTCGCCCAGGATCTCCGTCCAGTCCCGGGCGGTGACCGGCTTCAGCAGGAGAAACAGCCGGAAGGCGCCCCAGACGAGGAGGGCGACGAGGCTCCAGACCATCAGGTTGTAGACCACCTGCAGGACGTGCCCCCGCTTGGGAAGCGCCCGGCCGGATTCCACCAGCGAGGTGGCCTCGGACGGGGGCTCGGGCGGGCCGAGGAGCCAGTTCTGGCACCGCTGCCAGGTCGTACCGAGGGCCTGGACCGTCAGGGAGCGGGCGAACCAGAGTTGGAGCCGGTTCTTCGGCGCCCGGTTGCCCCCGAAGTCGTCCAGCTTGAATTTCCGCGACCAGACGACGAGCGGCCACCAAATCAGCCGGTCCGCGATCAGGATCACGACGCCCATGGCGACGATACCGAGGACCTGGGCCTTGACGTCGCCCTTGTCCATCGCCTCGGCCATGTACGAGCCGAGGCCGGGCAGGCGGGGGGAGACCCCGTTGATGGCGGTCGGCGCCTCGCAGACACTGAGGTAGAACCAGCCGCCCGCCATCGAAACCATGCTATTATAGAGCAGGCCCTGGGCGCTGAACGGCAGCTCGACCCGCCAAAAGCGCTGCCACCAGCTGAAGTTGTAGAGCTTCGCCAGCATCCGGAAGTCCGCCGGCGTCCCGCGGAGGGAGTCGTAGTAGCTGAACACCATGTTCCACACCTGCCCGGTGAAGATCGCCAGGATGCAGGCGAGCTCCAGGCCGGTGTTGCTGCGGGGGAAGAGCGCCAGGAGCGCGAGGTTGAGGCCGGGCAGGAAGCCCAGGACCGGGATGCTCTGCAGGATGTCGAGGGCGGGCAGGATGAAACGGCGGGCGCGTTCGTTATAGAAGGCCCAGGACGCCACGACGAGGGTGAAGAGGAGGGAGAAGAAGTAGGCGATCCAGCCCCGGACAAAGGAGAAGAGCGCGTATTTGGGGAGCGCCGCGAGGGACAGGCTGATGGGAACCCGGTCGGCCAGCGGGTGGCGCCATTCCGAGGCGATTTTCGCCACGCTGAAGAACACCGCCACGAACCCCCCGAGGACCAGGAGGTCCGTCAGCATCCGGGAAGGTGGGCGCGCGGTGGCGGCGGGTCGCGACTCGATCATGGAAGGGGTGCCACGCCAACCCCGACTCCCCCCGGGGTGCAAGCCGCAAACGTCGTCGTCAGTAGATATTCACGAACGGAATTTTCTGTTGCGCGTCCCGCTCGGCGTTCACTACGTTTAACCTTTTAGGTAAATGCAAACCCACGGTCCGAAACGGGTCTACACTCCCCATTCCCTCGAGTACTGGTTTGACATGCTGGCCGAGGATTGGGCCGAAACCTTCACCGCCAGCCAGCTGGACGAGGGGAGGCGCATCTACCGCAACGGCGAGGTCCGGGAGCTGGAGCTGACCAACCGGGACGCGATCATCCACCGCCGAATCGAGAAGAAGGATGAATATGCGGTGATCGAGTGGAGCGCCGGCGCGCTGTCCGTGCGCTCCTCCACGACCGACCGGGAGATCGCCCACGCCCTGGCCGTGGCCGGGTTGCACGAGATCGAGGAGCTGGTGGCCGACGAGATCTCCCCCCTGCCGGCCGACCTTCCCGCCCCAGGCAATGGGAACGGCAATGGCAATGGCCACGAGCCTGCGGCCAATGGGGGCAACGGGCACGGCAGCAACGGGAAGCCCGCCGCCGCGGCCGGGCCGCGGCGCGAGCCGGTCGCCCGGCTGAACGGGCCCTCCCGCCCCCTGGCGCTCGTCTTCCGGATCAAGTCCTCCGGGCTCGCCTTCCAGGCCTCGTGGATCGAGGCCGACCGCAAGACCCACACCCCGGCCCTGGGGCCCGACGCCCACGCCGGCGCCAACGGCCACGTCTCCTCCGGGGAGCGGGCCAAGCTGATCGGGCTCGCGGCCTATGCCCGCAAGGCCCATTTCCACTACAATCAGGACACCGGCGCCTACCTGATGGAGTCGCTGGTCGAGATCCCCAACTTCCTCAAGGTCACCCTCCCGCTCTGGAAACGGGTCTTCGTGATCGAGCTCGATGACAAGACGGCGAACCTCCTGAAGGGCACGCGCGCGGTCGAGATCGAGGCCGTGGCCGAGCGCGCAAGCGGCGAGGCGGGCCTGAACCTGCGCTGGATCTTCCGGGCCGGCGAGCGGATGCTGACCGACGCCGAGGTCTCGGCCCTGCTCAAGCGCGGCGGCCAGCCGGTCATCCTGCCGAACCTCGGCATCGTGGCCCTCTCGTCCGAGAAGTGGGACTCCTACAGCTCCTGGCGGCGCAACCTGGAGGAGACCCAGCAGGGCGGCGCGGCCCTGCTGCAGTACCTGGTCTTCTCGCTCTTCAGCGACGCCCGCCTGAAGCTCACCCTTTCCCCGGAGATGGAGGCCTGGCGCCAGCGGGTGCTGGCCGCGCCGGATGCCCCGCCGCCGCTCTTCGCGCTGCTGCGGCCCTACCAGCGCCGCGGCGTCGAGTGGATGCACCACCTCTGCGAGGTGGACTGCCACGGCCTCCTCGCCGACGAGATGGGCCTCGGCAAGACGATCCAGGTCCTCTCGCTCCTGGCGGCCCGGCCGGAGAGCGGCCGGCCCAGCGTGATCGTCTGCCCGGCGAGCGTCGTGCCGGTGTGGCGCGAGGAGATGGCCAAGTTCTTCCCCGCCATGGCGGTCGACGTGCTGAAGACCGGCAACGACTTCACCACCCGCAAGGAGCCGATCGTCTGGCTCTGCAGCTACACCCAGCTGCGCAAGCACCGCGCGCTCCTCGACCAGGTCGAGTTCGGCTACGCGATCCTCGACGAGGGCCAGTTCATCAAGAATCCCGACGCCAAGGTGACCCAGACGTGCTTCGCCATCCGGGGCCGCCACCGGGTGGTCCTGACCGGTACCCCGCTGGAGAACCGCCAGCTGGACCTCTGGAGCATCTTCCGCTTCCTCCTGCCGGGCCTGCTGGGGACGCGCGCCACCTTCGAGGGCGCGCTCAACGCCGACCGCGAGGGCACCCTGGCCCGCCTGCGCGCCCAGCTGGCGCCCTTCATCCTGCGTCGGACCAAGAAGGAGGTCGCGACCGAGCTGCCCCCCAAGGTCGAGATGGATTTGATCTGCCCGCTCACCGACGTGCAGCGGACCGAATACGCCCGCATCTGCTCGGAGGGCCTGGAGCGCCTGGGCGACGACGTCGGCTCGGCCATGCGCGAGAAGTCCTTCGGGTTCCTGGCCCTCCTCACCCGCCTGCGCCAGACCTGCTGCGACCCGGACATGCTGCCCTGGCTCAAGGCGCCGCTCACCGACTCCGGGAAGATCACGCTGCTGGTCGAGAAGCTGGCCGAGATCGTCGGCAGCGGCCACAAGGTCGTGATCTTCTCCCAGTTCGTGATGCTGCTCGACCGGGTGCGATCGGCCCTGGTCCAGAACTTCCCGGATCTGCCCCGCTATGAGCTGACCGGGATGACGCTCGACCGCCTGAAGCCGGTCCAGGCCTTCCAGGGCGCCCCGGGCGCGGCCGCGATGCTCGTCTCCCTCAAGGCCGCCGGCACGGGCATCACCCTCCATGCCGCCGACTATGTATTCCTCCTCGACCCGTGGTGGAACCCGGCGGTCGAGGCCCAGGCGGTCGACCGGGTCCACCGGATCGGCCAGACCAACACCGTCTTCGTCTACCGGATGGTGACGGCCGGCACGGTGGAGGAGCGCATCCAGGCCCTCAAGGCGACCAAGCGGGACCTGTTCGACCGGTTGGTGGGCGGCCTCGGCGGGGACTTCGACCTCAGCCAGCACTTCTCCTCAATGAAGAGCCTGGTGCAGCTGACGGCGGTGACCGAGCAAGAGTCGCCGGAGCGCGAGACGGCCGCGCCGCCTCCGGGCGACGTGGCCGCGCTGCCGTCGTAGCCGGCCTCAGGAGGCCGCTTTGGCGCGGCGCGCCGGGCGGCGGCGGACCGCCGCCCCCTCCGGCGCGGCCGCCTCCTCCTCGCTGGGCCGGCGGATCCGCAGGAACTGGACGTTTTCCGCCACCACCTTCATCCGCGAACGGCGGGCGCCGCTGTGCTTGTCCTGCCACTGGTCCACCTCCATGTGGCCTTCGATGAGCACCAGGGAGCCTTGGGTGAGAAAGTGGGCGCACGCCTCCCCCGGCGGACCCCAGACCTCGATGTCGTTCACGAACATCGTGTGAGTCTGCTTCTCGCCGCTCTCGTCGCGGGTGTCGCGGTTGATGGCGACGTTGAGCAGGCAGAGCGCGGGTTTTTCGGCCGTGGCGGGAAAGCGCAGTTCCGGCGGGTGGGTCAGGTTGCCGATGAAGGCATAGCGGTTGAGGTAGGGCATGGAGAGTCACTCCGGGTCTGGGGCCGCCGGCGGCGGCACGGGAGCCGGGGCGGCGGCCGGCGGACGGGCGGCGCGTGCCGCCGCCAGCTGGTCGGCCAGCCGCTGGGACTGGGCCTTCAGGTCCAGCGCCTGGGCGGAGAGGAGCCGGCTCCGCTCCATCACCTCGGCCAGGGCGTTGTCGAGGCGGGCCGCGCTCTCCCGGTTGGCGGCGACCTGGGCGGCCAGCTCCTGCGGCAGGAGCCCCGGCTGGAACGCGAGTTCGCCGCGGGCCACCTCCCCGGCGACGGCGCGCAGGGAGGTCGGCGGAGGAGCCAGGGCTTGGGCGTCGGTTTCGCGGACCAGGAGCAGGTGCCCCTCGACCATGACGAGGCGGTAGGTCGCCGGAAACTCGATCCGGTCCGGTGCCTCGAGCGCGCGCGGGGCGGCGGCCCTACCGGGCGTGGAGCCGGCCGCGGCCGGCGGCGGCACGCCGGGCGCCTCCATGGCGGGTCCCGGCTGGCGCGCCGAGGGGAAGCTGCAGGCGGCGAGCAGCAGCACGGCGGCGAGACCGCTGGTCGGTGCCGAATTCATGGCGCCCCCCGCCCCCGGGCCGGCAGGCGCAGTCCCACCTGCGCCCGACCCGGGTCGATGGTTTGTTCGACGAAGAGGTAGAAGGTCTTGCCGGCGGGCACGCGCACATAGACGCCGCGTTTGGTGATCTCTTCCCGGATCCGCGCGGCCACCTCGTTGACCGCGTCGACGGCCCCGGTGCCCACGGAGGCGGCCAGCGCGTTGCCGAGCGTCGGGGCCACCTGGGTGGCGCCCAGGACGCCCGAGATCCCCGGGGCCGGCTCCTGACGCTCGGCCACGGCGGCGATGCCCTGCGTCAGCCCGCTGATCGCCGCGGCGGCGAACAGCCGGATCTCCCGGTTGTCCAGGGTCGAGAGGGTGTAGCCGACCAATCCATCGGCGCCGTCATCCAGGGCCCACGACTGGGCGCGGCCCTCGCCGGCGAGCCGGGTTTCCCGGCGGTCGACCGCGCGGCCGTGCAGGATCAGCTCGCGCCCGTTTTCGTCCGCCGGGCTGCCCGGCAGGACCAGGGTCCATTCGCCGGTGTCGACCAGCCGGCCGACGCCCTCCCCGTCGAGGACGGCGGCCGGCGCCGCGTAGCTGAACGCCTCGGTGCCGGCCGGAATGATGACGGTGCCGTTCCAATCGACGTCCTCGGTCACCAGGGCGACGATCGGCTCCGAGCGGGCCGTCACGCTGTCGATCGTCTGGACGAGCTGGCACTTGACGAGGCGGCCGAAGGGCGCAAATGCCTCCAGGGCGGGAGCGGGCCCCGGGGAGGGGACGGGGGCGGCGGATCCAGCCGCCCCCGCGGGCATGCGAAAGACTTCGGGCAGCGTTTTCTTTTCATCCCGGCGGTGGCTCTGGGGGCCGCCCGGTGCGGGTTCCGCCGGCGTCTCCTCCCTCGGCTCGGCGGCCAGGGCGACGTTCTGGACGGCCTTGGGGCGGATGACCTCGCGGCGGTAGCCGGATACGGGAGCGGCCTCCTGCTGCGCTTCGGCGGGGCTCAATTCCTGGGGCGCCAGCCGGGTGGGCAGTACGGCCGGCGCCGGCTCGGGGCCCCGGGGGCCGGCCACGGGATGCCGCCGGGCGGACCAGAGGGCAATCCCGAGTGCCACGGCGCCCGCGGCGAGCAACGCGCCGCGCAGGCCGATGCGCGGTCCCGGGGAACCGCTGGGCGTATCCTCGCTCACCGCGGCTCCATTCCGGCCAGCGCCGACCGGAGCACGGGTCGGGGGTTGGCCGTCCCGAGCAGGACCACGCTGGGTGCAAAGGGGTTGTTGGGCCGGAGCCGGGTGGGGGTGCCGTCCGGCCCGCGCGCGACCACGAGAAAGGCGGCCGCCGTGGCGCCGGGCTCGACCTCGCCGGCAAAATCCACCGTGGGGACGGGATAGACACGGTCGCCCACCCGCAGCACCCAGCTCGCCGGATCGAAAAGCAGGCGGCGGCTGGTCGGGTTGGCGACCTCCACGCAGACGCCGAGGGAGTCGGTGGTGGCGTCGCGGACCGCGAAGCGGCAGCTGAGCGTGAAGTCCCCGAAGCTGCGGGGAGGCCCCGCCAGGCGCGCGAACTGGAGGGCGGGGTTGGCGGCCGCGATCGCCGCGGCGCCGACGTCGGTCTGGCCGGCCAGAAGCCGCAGGGTGCGAAGCAGGCCGAGCTCGGAATCGACGCTCGGCTCGCGCCGGGGGCGCCCGGGGGATTGCGGCGACAGGGTCACCACCGGGGCGGCGGGCTCCGCCGCCTCGGCAAACGCGACCTTGGTCCACCCCAGGCCGGACGGGGCCGGAAGGAACTCGAGGGCGAGACTCCGGTCGCGGGCGCCCGGGACGGCCAGCACCACGTGGAGCACGCGGTGCGCGCCCGCGGTCACCGGGGTGACAAAGAGACGGGACTGGCCGCGGGCGGCCTCGATCACGAAATCGCCGGCAAAGCGCTCGGGGTCGGGGGTGAAGCCCCGTCCGGCCCATTCCGCGAGCGGACGGGGAAGGTCGACCTCGACGGTGTCGGCCGGCTCGCAGGGGACCACGTAGGGACGGCGCTCCTCGTCCTCCGGCCCGAGCGCCACGTGCACGATGCTGGCCGGGCTGGCCTCGCCGCCGGCCGGCGCGGGCGGGAGCAGGCCCAGAAGCAGGAGGGCGGCGAGGCTCATGGCGAGGCGGGAGCCGATTCCCAGCGCACGACCGACCGGTGGCGCACGACCACGAAGGGGTACCGCCCCTGCTGCATGGCATCGTCCTGCGGCGCCAGCTCAACGATCAGGTGGAACTCGCCCGGGGCCGGCTGGTAGGGCAGCCCCTCGACCGCGCCCGAGCGCACGACGAAGCCGCGGACCCGGTACCGCGGGGAGTCGCCCTCGTCGAGCACGTCGATGCCCTCGACCTCCGGGTGGTCGTAGAGGTTGCGCCGCTTGCGCTCGGGCAGCTCCGCCCGGAGTTCGGCCTCCAGCGTCCGCCAGCTGTCCCCGACGAAGATGCGGCGGGCCACCTCGGGGTAGGAGAGTCCCGCCGGGTTGCGGGTGAAGCAGGCCTGGGCCGCCTGCAGGAGGATCTCGCGAAAGAGGGCGCTCCGGGCCTCGGCGGGTCGGACCGGCCCGTAGTGAATGGTTCCCGCGCCGTCGACCGAGTAGGCCCAGATCCCGGCGCGCAGGTTGGCGGTGCCGCGCACCAGGAGCCAGAGCGACAGGAGCGGGGCGACGGTCGCCACCACCATGCAGAGGACCTTGATCTGGTGCTCGGCCACCCAGCGGGCGGCCGGGGTGAAGGTCGAGGCCGGCGGCGGACCCCCCCGCGGCCCGGCGGGGGCCGGCCGGGGCGTGAATCCCGGGTCCTGGGGGTCAGCGGTGCTCATCGGGCGCGCACCGGAGCACGCCCGCCTTAATTAGACAAGTCAAACTTTACGTTTTAACTTCGGGGCCGGCGGCAGCCGCGGGGCGGACCCCTCGCCGCTCTCCGCCCAGCGCTCGGCCCGCTGCAGCGCGGACTCGGACGGCCCGGGGAGTTCGACGAGCCCGGAGGTCAGGCCATCCCGGGAGACCGCGTTCAGGAAGTAGCGGGTGGCGCCGGTGCCCTCGCCCGGCAGGGGCGGCGGCGGCAGCTTCCGGATCGTGCCGGCGTAACCCAGCCCATGCCGGCGGGCGTGGGCCCGGGCCACCTCGGTAAAATACTGCTGGAAGGCGGCCTGGCGCTGGGAGGAAGTCATCGGATGCGGGAAAACCTGCAGAGAAAGCGTTTGCTAAACGAGTCTAATCAAGCTATCTAAGTTTTCACTCGTTTTCAACCATCTTATAGCTTTAGTGATCCCATTAAAACGCCATGAGTGACAAGACCAAAGTAAGCGAGCCCGCCTCCCGCGGCCTGTCCGCCACCCTCGCCGCCTCCCGCGGGCTGGCCGAGCCCGACGTAGTCGATTTCCTGCCGCTCCCGGTCTATCCGCTGCTCGGCGTGCAGGTCCACTGCGTGCGCTGGCAGAAGATCGTCCAGGGGATGAAGAAGAAGCGCCTGGTGATCCGCGTGCACCGGGAGAGCGACCGCGGGGGCCTCTTCAAGGCCGCCTCGCGCCTGGACGTGAAGCTCACCAGCCGGCGCTGCGCCGGCGCGCCGGGCGAGGGGCCCAGCTGGGTGGTCCGGATCCGCGAGGCCCATGGGCGCAATGCCGGCGACCTGGACGCGGCCGACCCGACCGCCTCGGATCGCGGCCGCTACCGGGCGCTGGGCCTCCTGGCCCTGCAGCGCGGCGCCCTGACGGTCCAGGGCGAGGACATGGCGGTGGCGCTCCACCGCTCGCTCCGGGAGTTCATCCGCGAGAACGCGCTGGCCGCCCGGCGGCAGCGCAACGCGGTGGCGGTCACGCCCGGCGCCGGGGCCGACTTCGTGGTTTCGGTGGCCCCCAACATCCGCGCCGCCTTCGCGGAGCGGGAGAAGAACAAGTCGCCGGCGGCTTGACGCGCGGGCCGGCCCGCGCCAACAAGCGGGGCATGAGGGACGATCGATCGACGGCCGGGCGCCTGCGGGTGCTGCGCGGACTCCGGGCGCACCTGGCCGCGAGCGTCCTCGGGCAGGACGAGGCGATGGGCGCGCTGGCCGACGCGCTCCTGGCGGGCGAGCTCGGTCACACCCCGCCGGGCCGCCCACGGAGCCTCCTGCTGCTGCTGGGGCCGACCGGCACCGGCAAGACGAGCGCGGTGGCGGCGGCGAGCCGGCACCTCTACGGCACCGGTGCCATCGCGCGGGTCAATGGCGCGGAGTATTCCTCGCCGGAACGGGTGCCGCTCCTCCTGGGCGCGCGGGCGGGCGAGCCCGGGCTGCTCGGCGCGCAGATCGCGAGCCTGCGCGCCGCCGGCGGACGCATCCTGCTCCTCGACGAGATCGAGAAGGCGCATCCGCGAGTGTCCGACTACCTCCTCGGCCTCGAGGAGGCGGCGCTCACGCTCGCCTCCGGCGAGACCCTCGACCTGTCCGACCTCCACGTGGTCGCCACCTCGAACGTGGGCTCGGCCGGGGTGATCGAGATGGAGGGGCTGCCCCGCGCGTCCCTCCGGCGCTACGTGGAACAGGAGGCCGCCGCCCATTTCCGCCCGGAAGTGCTCGCCCGCTTCACCGCCGTTCTCGTCTTTTCCCACCTTGGGCGGGAGGTCCAGTTCGAGATCTGCCGCCAGATGGTGGCGCAGGAGGCCGAGTTCCAATCCGCGGCCCTGTCCCGCCGCTACGGGCACCCGCTCCGGGTGGAGGTGGACGCGGAGGTTCCCCGGCGGCTCCTGGCCGAGGGCTGGCACCGGCGCCTCGGGGCGCGGCCCCTGCGCCACGTGGTGGAGCGCCGGATCCGCGGGGCGCTGGTCGATTCGCAGCTGCGCGGCGCGCTCGGGCCGGGCGTCGCCGGGTGCCGGATCGTGGCGGAGGCGTCGGGCGGCCTCCGCGCCGCGCTCAGCCGCCAGCCGGTGGGGCTTTGACCTCGGCCCGCTCGCGGGCGCCGGCCATGAAGTAGGCGTGGGCGGAGAAGTGCTCCTCGCTGCTGCGGGTCGCGGGCAGGTAGGAGCCGTTCGAGTCGAGCAGGTTGGCGTTGTCCGTGTCCCGGAGCTCCACCGGGAAGAATTCGGACGTGATCCAGTGGCGCAGGGCCGGGTCGCGGATCGGGAAGAGCACCTCGACGCGCCGGAAGAAGTTGCGCGACATCCAGTCGGCGCTGCCGGCCAGGATCAGGGGCTCGCCCCCGGCGTTCTCGAAGTAGTAGCAGCGGGCGTGCTCGAGGAACCGCCCGACCACGCTGCGCACGGTGATGTTCTCGCTCAGGCCCTTGACCCCGGGGACGAGGCAGCAGATGCCGCGGATGATGAGGTCGATCTTCACCCCCGCCTGCGAGGCCTGGTAGAGGGCGTCCACCGTGGCCTTGTCGACCAGGGCGTTCATCTTGGCGAGGATCCGGGCCGGCTTGCCGGCCCGCGCGTTCTTGGCCTCGCGGCCGATCAGTTCCCCGATGCGGCGGTGCAGGTTGAAGGGGGCGACCACCAGGTTGCGGAAGCGCTGGGTCCGGCCGAACCCGGTCAGGGTGTTGAAGAGCTGCGCCACGTCCCCGGTGATATCCCGGCGCGAGGTGAAGTAGCTCAGGTCGGTGTAGAGCCGCGCCGTCCGCGGGTTGTAGTTGCCGGTGCCGAGGTGGGCGTAGTTGCGCATCTTCCCGCCCTCGCTGCGCACGATCAGGCACAGCTTGCAGTGGGTCTTGTGCCCGACCAGCCCGTAGACCACGTGGACCCCCGCCTCCTCGAGCTGCTTGGCCCACTGGATGTTGTTGGCCTCGTCGAAGCGCGCCTTCAGCTCCACCAGCGCCGTCACCTGCTTGTCGTTGCGGGACGCCTCGATCAGCGCGCGCACGATCGGCGAGTCTCCGCTCGTGCGGTAGAGGGTCTGCTTGATCGCGATCACCTGCGGGTCGCGCGCCGCCTGCTCGACGAAGTCCACCACCGGGGTGAAGGCGTCGTAGGGGTGGTGCAGGAGGACGTCCTGCTCGCGGATGACGTCGAAGATCCGGGCGACCTCGCGCAGCGGCGAGGCGTTCACCGGCACGAAGGGGGGATACTTCAGGTCCGGCCGGTCGAGGTCGGCCAGGCTCTGCAGCCGCAGGAGGTTGATCGGGCCGTTCAGCTGGTAGACGTACTCCTGCGAAAGGTTCAGGTGCTGGCAAAGGGTGCTGAAGATCCCCTCGTTCACGTTCTTTTCGATCTCGAGCCGGACGGCGGCGCCCCGGCGCAGGTTGCGCAGCTCGTCCTCGATCTTCTTCAGCAGGTTCTCCGCCTCTTCCTCGTCGATGTAGAGGTCGCTGTTGCGGGTGACGCGGAAGGCGTGGGCGCCCTTCAGGGTGTAGCCGGGGAAAAGCTCCCCGGCGCAGAGCTTGATGATGTCGCTGAGGAAGATCGTGCGCTGGGGGCCGCCGCGGGCCGGGGCGATCGTCACCAGCCGCGGGAGGATCCGCGGCACCGGCAGGATGGCCACGTGCTGGGCGGGGCCGCCCCCCGGGGCCTCCCCCGGGCTCTCCAGCTCGACCACGACGTTCAGCGTCTTGTTGCCGAGCTGGGGGAAGGGGTGGGACTGGTCGAGCGCCAGCGGGGTCAGGACCGGGAAGACCTGGTCGCGGAAGTAGGCCCGAACCCAGTTGAGCTCGGCCGAGGTGAGGTCGTGCGGCGGGCGGAAGGTGATCCCTTCGCGCGCGAGGGCCGGCACCAGCTGGTGGTGCCAGCAGTAGTACTGGTCCTCGACCAGCGAGGCCACGACCGAGTGGATTCGCCGCAGCTGCTCCACCGGGCTCAGGCCGTCCGAGCCGAACTCGGTCAGGCCGGAATCGACCTGCTGCATCAGCCCGGCCACGCGGATCTCGAAGAACTCGTCCAGGTTCGAGCTGACGATGGCGAGGAAGCGGACCCGCTCGAGCAGCGGGTGGCGGCTGCTCTGCGCCTGCTCCAGGACCCGGCGGTTGAAGGCCAGCCAGCTGAGCTCCCGGTTGAAGTAGGCCACCTTGCCGGATTTTTCGGCAGCGGGCTTACGTTTCTGGCGGGGCGGCATGGCGGTAGGCGGAGGGTAATGATCCAGGCGCGGGCGCGAGTAAACGAGGATTTTCTCTCCCCTTAACGACTTTGTCACATGCTGGGCCCCAAGGGCGGTAACCCCGGGCTCCCGGCCGCCGTCCGCGGGGCGAAGGCCCTCAGGCCGTCTCCAGGAGCTTGTACAGGCGCTTCACCATCGCCTGCGGATCCTCGAGGAGCCCGGCGGAGATGAGGGCGTTGTCGAGGATCTGCTCGGCGACCAGCGCCGCCTTGGCCGGGTCGGCGGCCTGCAGCCGGGCGAGGTGCTGGATCACCGCATGGCGGGGATTGATCTCCAGGTTCACGCGGAGCGGGGCCGGACTCTCCTTGTTCATCGCCTTCATCATCCGCCGCATGTGGGGCGAGCTGAACTTGTCCGCGTTCAGCGCCAGGGCGGGGGAGTCCACCAGGCGCGTGCTCGTCTGCACCTCGGCGACGCGCTCGCCCAGCGTCGGCTTGAGCCACTCCAGGAGCGCCTTGGTCTCGGCCTCGCCCAGGCCGCCCTCCGTCTTCGGCTGCTCCGAGAGCTTCACGTCCGCGTGGTCCGCGGCGGTCAGCTTCTTGCCGTCGAACTCGCGCACGTTGCTCATCACGTACTCGTCGACGGCCTCGTAGCAGAAGAGCACCTCCAGGTTGCGGGCACGGAAGCCCTCGAGGTACGGGCCGGCCTCGATGGCGGCGCGGTTCGGGCCGACCAGGTAATAGATCTCCTTCTGGTCCGCGCCCATCCGCGTGACGTAGTCGGCGAGCGACGTCGTCTTGCCCGCGTCGGTGAGGGACGACTCGAAGCGGAGCAGCTTGGTCAGGGCCTCCTTGTGGTTGTAGTCCAGGGCGGCGCCCTCCTTCAGGAAGACCCCGAACTCCTGGTAGAACCCCGTGTAGGCCTCGGGCTGGTTCTTGGACTCCTCCTCGAGGAACTTGAGGAAGCGCTTGGTGATGACCCGGTTCAATTTCTCCACCAGCGAGCGGTCCTGCATCGTCTCGCGCGAGATGTTGAGCGGCAGGTCCTCGCTGTCGACGACCCCCTTGAGGAAACGCAGCCACTCGGGCAGCAGGTCCTTCGGGCGGGCGTCGATCAGGACCTTGCGGCAATAGAGGGCGACCGCCGGCTCGAGGCGGGACAGGCCCATCTTCTCGGTGTTGTCCTTCGGCACGAAGAGGAGCGCGTTGATCGAAAGCGGGGCGTCGGCGCTGAAATGCAGCCGCAGGCGGGGCTTCTCCGAGTCGTGGGCCTGGAACTTGTAGAACTCGTCGTATTCCTCCTCCTTGACCTCGTTCTTGCTGCGCAGCCAGAGGGCCTGGACGGTGTTGACCCGCTTGCCGTTCAGGTTGATCGGGAAGGAGACGAAGGCGCTGTAGCGCTCGAGGATCTCGCGCACGCGGTAGTCCTGGCTGAACTCCGCGCAGTCGTCCTTCAGCTCGATGACGATCTTGCTCCCGCGGCGCTCGCCCGCGCTCTCCTCGATGGCGTAGCTGCCGGCCCCGTCGCTGGTCCAGAGGAGGCCCGGCTCGGACTCGCGCCAGGAATGGGTGTAGACCTTGACGCTCTTCGCCACCATGAAAGCGGAGTAGAAGCCGACGCCGAACTGCCCGATGAGGCCCGCCGCCTTCTGGTCGCCCTCGCCGAGGGCCTTGACGAACGCCTTGGAGCCGGAGTGGGCGATGGTGCCGAGGTTCTCGACCAGCTCGGCCTGGGTCATGCCGACGCCGAAGTCCTGGATCGTAAAGGTCTTGGCCTTGTCGTCGGTCGTGATATTGATCTCGAGCTCGGCCTTGTCGTCGAAGACCTCCTTCTCGGTCAGCCGCAGGTGCCGGAGTTTCTCCAGGGCGTCGGAGGCGTTCGACACCAGCTCGCGCACGAAGATCTCCTTCTCGGTGTAGAGCGAATGGATGACGATATCGAGCAGCTGCTTGATCTCGGCTTGGAATTCAAAGGTCTGGGGAGTGGCGGTGGGCATGGTGCGGATAAACTGAAGGGAACCATCCTACTCCGGCCGGGCCGAAAATCAATGGCGCACCGCTCCCGCCGGCAAACCGTCCTAAGTCGGCGGCTGGTTTGTGTTTGGGATGATTGTGGGCGAGCCTGCCCGGCCATGGCCCCCCGCCCTCCCTCGGTAGCAATCGACGCCGGAGTTCGCATCGGGCACGTCCACCTCAAGGTTTCCGACCTGGAGCGCTCCCTCGGGTTCTATTGCGGCATCCTCGGCTTCGAGGTCATGCAGCGCTTCGACACCAGCGCCGCCTTCATCTCCGCCGGCGGCTACCACCACCACCTGGGGCTCAACACCTGGGAAAGCCGGGGCGGGTCGCCGCCGCCCGCGGGCACGACCGGTCTCTACCACACCGCCATCCTCTATCCGACCCGGGCCGCGCTCGGCGACGCGCTCCGCCGCCTGATCGCCGGCCGGGTGCCGCTGGACGGGGCCTCGGACCACGGGGTGAGCGAGGCGCTCTACCTGCGGGATCCCGACGAGAACGGGGTCGAGCTCTACTGGGATCGCCCGCGCGCCGAGTGGCCGCGGGATGCGGCGGGTGGGTTGGCCATGTACACCCGCCGGCTGGACCTCGACGCGCTATTGGCGGCCGCCGCGCTTTAGGGTCGGTCCGCGCACGGGGATCGGTTGGGCGGGCGCGACGCCGAGGCCCATTCCGGGCCAAGGCGGAGGACCTGGCCGGCAGCTGCTTCGAGCCGAACTGACCTCCTGGCGGCCCCCGCGGCGCGCCGGCCGGCCGCCTCAGCCGCCCAGATAGGCGGCCTTCAGCTGCGGGTTCTTCCGCAGGTCCGCGCTCGGGCCCTCCATCTTGACCAGCCCGCATTCGAGCACGTAGGCGTAGCTGCTCACCTCGAGCGCGAGGTTCGCGTTCTGCTCGACCAGGAGCACGGCGATGCCGCGGTCGCGGTTGATCTCGATGATCTTCTCGAAGATGACGCTGATCAGGCGGGGGGCGATCCCGAGCGAGGGCTCGTCCAGCATCAGGAACTTGGGCTCGCCCATCAGCGCCCGGCCGATCGCCAGCATCTGCTGCTCCCCGCCGGAGAGCGTCCCCGCGGTCTGGCGCAGGCGCTCCTTCAGCCGGGGGAAGATGGTGAAGACGTAGTCGCGGTTCTGGGCGATCGCGGCCTTGTCCTTCCGCAGGTAGGCGCCCATCGCCAGGTTCTCCTCGACCGTGAGGTTGGAGAAGACCATCCGGCCTTCGGGCACGTGGCCGAGCCCGCGGCCGACGATGCGGTGCGGCGGCAGGCGGCCGAGGTCCTCGCCGAGGAAGGAGATCCTCCCGGCCAGGGGCCGCAGGAGGCCCGAGACCGTGCGCAGGAGCGTCGTCTTGCCGGCGCCGTTGCCGCCGATCAGGGTCACGATCGCGGCCGGGCCGACCTTGAGCGACACGCCGCTCAGCGCGGCGATCGCGCCGTAGGAGACCGACAGCTCGGAGACTTCCAGCATGGCTCAGTGGTGGGCGGTGTCGGTGCCGTGGGGCTCGCCCAGGTAGGCCTCGATCACCTTGGGATCGCTCTGGATCTCGGCCGGGGTGCCCTCCGCGATCTTGACGCCGTAGTCGAGGACGGCGATCCGCTGGCACACCCCCATCACCACCTTCATCGAGTGCTCGACGAGGAGGATGGACAGGCTGAACTCCGCCTGGATCCGCTTGATCAGGGCCATGAGCTCCACCTTCTCGCTCGGATTCATCCCGGCGGCGGGCTCGTCGAGGAGCAGCAGCTTGGGCCGGGTGGCGAGGCAGCGGACGATCTCCAGCCGCCGCTGCTCGCCGTAGGGCAGGCTGGTGGCCGGGACGTCGCGGAAGCGGCGGAGGTTGAAGAGGTCGAGGAGCTCCTCCACCCGGTGGGTGATCGCCGCCTCGTCCGCCTGGAAGGCGCGCATCCGCAGGAGCGCCTGGAGGGGGCCGGTGCCGCGGTGGAGGTTGCAGGCGGCGCGGACGTTGTCGAAGACGGTCAGGCTCTTGAAGAGGCGGATGTTCTGGAAGGTCCGGGCCAGGCCGGCGTCGACCACCTGGTTGACGCTGAGGTCCGCCAGGTCCCGGCCGCAGGAGTGCACCGTGCCGCTGGTCAGCGGGTACACCCGGGTGATGAGGTTGAAGGCGGTGGTCTTGCCCGCGCCGTTGGGCCCGATCAGCCCCACGAGGTCGCCGGAGTTGACCACCAGGTCGAGGGCGTTCACGGCCGTGAGGCCGCCGAAGCGGATGGTCGCCTTCTCGAGCTGGAGGATCGGGGCGGTCACGGCGGGGCTAGTTCCGGGCCGGCCGAAGCTTGCGCCGCAGGCGGGCGGCGATCGCCGCGTAGTCGAAGTTGAAGAGGCCCTTCGGCCGGACGAGCATGAGGACGATCAGGAGGACCGAGTACAGGATCATGCGGTACTGGTCGACCGCCCGCAGGAACTCCGGCAGGAGGGTGAGGAGGATGGCCGCGAGGATCACGCCCGGGGTGTTGCCCATGCCGCCCAGGATCACCATGACGACGATCTCGATGCTCTTGGTGAAGTCGAAACCGGCCGGGGTGATCGTGAGCTTGAAATGGCCATAGAGGCCGCCGGCCAGGCCGGCAAAGAAGGCGCCGACCACGAAGGCGACGATCTTGTAGCGGGTGGTGTTGAGCCCGACGGCCTCGGAGGCGATCTCGTCGTCGTGGGTGGCGAGAAAGCCCCGGCCGTAGGTCGAGCGCACGAGGCAGGTCACGGTGAAGACCGTGAGGGCGGCCACGCTGTAGACCCAGAAGAAGGTCGTGTAGGCGGGGATGCCGTTCATGCCCAGGGCGCCCCCGAGGGCTTCGATGTTCTGGAAGACCACCCGGATGATCTCCCCGAAGCCCAGGGTCACGAGCGCCAGGTAGTCGCCCTTCAGCCGGAGCGACGGGATGCCGACGACGAGCCCGGCCAGGGCGGCCCCGAGGCCGCCGGCGAGCAGGGCGCCGAGGAAGAGCAGGCCCTGCTGGAGCGCGGTGCCGCCCGTGGCGCCGAGGAGCCGCGGGCCCGCGAGCACCGTGACCGCGGCGGCCAGGTAGGCGCCGACGGACATGAAGCCGGCGTGGCCGAGCGAGAACTGCCCGGTGTAGCCGTTCACGAGGTTCAGGGAGACGGCCAGGATCACGTTGATGCCGATGCCGGTCAGCACGTCCAAGTAGTACGGGTCGATCCGGTCCGAGAAATGCGAGATCCCGAAGGCGACGAGGATGGCGACGAGGAGGGCGAGGAGGGGCTTCGGCATCGCGCGGCGGGGGCTAGACCTTCTCGGCGGTGAAGCGGCCGAGCAGGCCGGCCGGCCGGAAGAGGAGGATGCCGATCAGGATGGCGAAGGCGATCGCGTCCTTGTAGGTCGACCAGCGCGAGCCGTCGACGAAGGTCTCGACCATCCCGAGGATCAGGGCGCCGAGCGCGGCCCCGGGGATGTTGCCGATGCCGCCGAGGACGGCGGCGACGAAGGCCTTGAGGCCGGGCACCACCCCCATCAGCGGGTCGATCGAGGGGTAGTTGAGCGCGTAGAGGACGCCGCCGGCGGCGGCCAGGGCCGAGCCGAGGCCGAAGGTGAAGGAGATGACGACGTCGATGTTGATCCCGACCAGCTGCGCCGCCTTCGGGTTCAGGGCCACCGCCCGCATGGCG
>Ga0302314_10006706_pt1 | contig 20792 bp, 18 predicted proteins | sample III_Palsa_N2_3_FD_200533 | JGI IMG/M metagenome (GOLD analysis project Ga0302314, IMG submission 200533) | Peat permafrost microbial communities from Stordalen Mire near Abisko, Sweden - III_Palsa_N2_3 | ecosystem: Environmental > Terrestrial > Soil > Palsa > Peat permafrost | place: Sweden... | reverse complement strand
GGAAATCCCCGAGCTGCTCGCGCTCAAGCGTGGTGGTGGCCTTTACGATGTCCCGATGCCGACCGAGGGCGAAATTGCGCAGATGATTCGCCTGCCCGCGCTTGCGGCAGGGTTGTCCTTCGAGCGCGATGCGGTGACCGAACGACAACTGGATGATGCGCTGCTGGAGAGTGCCTGTCGCAGACCTGGGGCGTTGCCTTTGCTTCAATACACCTTGCAGGCTCTCTACGAGCTGCGTAAAGCCAATGGTCTGCTGACGATTACGGCCTACCAGGAACTTGGCGGGTTGGAAGGCGCTCTTGCGCGGCAAGCGGAAAGTGCGTTTACGCGACTCGATGTCAGCGCCGTTGATGCCTTTACATCTGTCTTGCAGCGTCTGGTCGCGGTGAGCAGCGACAGCGATGAGGTTACGGCCTGCACGGTACGTTGGAGCGATCTAGCCGATCAAGCGCAACGTCAGGTGGTGCAGCATCTGGTCAACATGCACCTTCTCGTCAGCCTGCTTGAGGGAGAAGAGCCGTGTTTCACGGTTGCACACGAGGCTCTGCTGCGGCACTGGCCCCGTGTGGCAGACTGGGTCGAATCGCACCGCACGATGTTGCGCTCACGTGCGCGCATCGCGGAAATGGCGCGGCGCTGGCTTAACGAAGGGCGGCGCCAGGAGCACCTTCTGCCGCGTGGTCTGCTCTTGGCCGATGCGCGGGCCCTCTATCACTCTGTTTCACCGCCGCTCATCGGTGAGCAGCGTCTTTTCGTGCGCCGCAGCCTGCGTGGCGCGCGCATAAGAACCATGCTGCTCGTCGCTACGTGCACGGTGATTGGGATGCTGGCGGCGCTTTCTTCGTTGGCGACCATCGCGGCGCGACGCGCTGAAATAAGTGCGGAGCAGCGACGTGCCGATACCGAAGATCTGCTCGACTTCATGCTGGGTGACATGCATGAACGACTTGATGCCTTAGGCAGGCTGGATCTGCTCGATGCGGTGACCGAACGTGCCATGGTAGTTCTGAGTCATGGGTGGCAAACGGGCGAGCCGGATGATGTGCTGCGGCAGGCACGTGCTCTACGCGAAGTCGGAGAAATTCGTTTCACCCGAGGGGATCTTGAGTCCGCCCAAAAAGCCTTCGGTTCTGCAGACGCCAGTCTGCATTTGTTGTCAGCACAATACCCGAAGCTTCCAGCGATTTATGCTGAACTCGGAAAACTGGATTTCTGGCGCGGTCAGGTCGCGGCGCGGAGAAATCACCCGGACGAAGCTTATGTTGCGTGGATGGCTTACCTTGCCGATGCCGAACAACGTGCAGCATTGGAACCTGCAGCACCTGACGCTTGGCTGGAACTGTCCTATGCGAATAACTGCCTCGGTACCCACGCTCTTCAAGTCGATCGACTGGACGAAGCCGTCGCGCGTTTCAATCAATCGGTCGCATTGAAAAAGCGCATCCTTTCAATTCACGCGACGGATCACAAAGCATGGCTGGAACTTGCCGATACGCTGAGTTGGCTGGCATTGGCCGAACAACAGCAGGGCAACTTGCGTCTGACGCTCGCCACACTCAAAGCCGAGAGGCAAGCTGTGTTTGCGGGGCGGGAAGCCGGTCCTCCGACAAATTTATGGCGATATCGCAATGCTCTTGCAGACCTCCATGTCGCCAAGGCAGAAGGCGACCTGGGTTTTGCGGCCCAGGCCGCCATGGACTACTCGGACGCAACGGCGAGCTTTAGCGAGCTTGTTGATGAGATTCCAGACAACCAAAGTTGGCAGCGTGATCTCGCTTATGCATTATTGCAGCAAGGCTGGCTGGCTTACGGAATGAACAATCCGCGCCTGGCATTACGCAAACTATCAGAGGCCGAGGACATATTGCGGAGGCTGCTGGCGGTTGACCCCAAGGTCGCTGATTGGCATATCTTGCTGGCCCTGGATCACAATTACGAAAGCGTTGTCCTATTGGGGCAAGGTCAAACGACCAAGGCAAGCAGGCTGATAGCTGCTGCATGGAAAGACATGCCAGCGCAAGGTAATGCGAAGGCCACAGTTTCAGCACATGTGATGGGGGCGATACTCGATGTGACATCGAGTGAAACGGCGGCAGCGAGAGGGGATCATGTTGCCATGAGTGCCTACTTGTCTGACGTGATCAAGAGCCTGGAACCGCGTGTCCTGACCAGCTACGATCCACGGTTGCTCGACCCTTACGTGCGCGCTTCTATTCTCATGGGACATCGTAACGACGCAAGCGTTTATCTACAGCGACTGAACCACTCCGGGTACCAATTACCTATGTTCAAGTCGTATCTAAAAACCAGTCAGTCGAGGCATTGAACAACATGAATTCCAGTTCTTCTCAAATCGACGTAACGCTCACTGTCAAAGATAGCCTGCTCGGTGACGGCAATACCGGCGGTGGTCGTTACAACTATACGTTTGACCCGGATTTGATCCACGTGACGGAACACGATACCGAGATCGTTTATCGGTTGGCTAAGGAAGACCAACCGCGGTTCCGCATCGCTAATTTATATTCGACCGATACAAGAGACCAGTTAGATGAATTGGAAATTCGCAAGGATGGCGCCGAGTTGAAAATTGTCCATCGAAATACCTACCAACAACTCACTGTCGTTTCGTTGCTTGTACATGACACAAAACATGATCACCCCGTTAACTGTGATCCGCAGGTAACGAACGACCCGCCACCTGTGGGTCCTTGACGACGTCCCCCCGGTATTGAGTAGCGTCCGATCCCATAACGCAAGGAGATCGGACGTGAAGAAGCGTTTTTCGGAAGAACAGATCATCGGCTTTCTGCGCGAAGCGGAAACCGGGATGACCGTGAAGGATATTTGTCGACGTCACGGCTTCTCCGAAGCCAGTTATTGCCTGTGGCGCAGCAAGTTCGGCGGCATGACGCTGGCCGAAGCCAAGCGACTCAAGGAACTGGAAACGGAGAACGCACGGTTGAAGGAGCTGCTGGCCGAGTCGCTGTTGGAGATCTAGGTGACCGGGGAAGTGCCCAGAAAAAGTGGTGACCACACCGTTACGGCGACTGTGACGGTGCGGCAGATGATGAGTACTGGATTGTGCATCTGGCGCTGGCGAGGTGTACCTACCCCGGCTTCGTACGCCGATGCTTCATCACAATGCAACAAAGCCTAACTACTTTGTTTGACTGCCGAGGACCTCTTTAAAGAGATGCCTGAGATGCAGTCAAATTTCATGTAGGTGTCATGTCTCATATCCTTGCTAGCGACCGCCGTAAGCGAATCATTCTCTTGTCCGGCGTTTTCGTTGCTGTCGCGCTGATAGCTGGCGCCCTATGGCATCTGCATGCGTCCTCTAAAGCAAGTGAGGAAAGCGCCGCAACCGACGAATCGAATGGCGTTGGCGTTCTACTCGGCCTTGCCGATAGCGCATTCCATGACCACCGGCTGGTTGCGCCGGCGGGAAGCAACGTATACGAATTCTATCTAAGCGTCCTGGAGCTCGATCCTCACAATAAGCCAGCACTCGAACGCCTTCACACCGCCTTCGAACCAGCTTGCCAGGAGGTAGAGCAGACGATCGCCAAAGGGGACTTGGACGAGGCGGAGCGCGAGTTGCGCTTGTTGCATGATTACGGCACACAGGAGGGTGTTGAAAGCGACAATTACAAGGTCGCACTCCTGGGCTCATATCTCTATGCCCAACGTAATGTACTGACTCGCAAACACGAGGCAGAAGCGTTACAGATTCAGGAAGGTCATACGGCAGCCTCCGCGAATTAGTTCCTGGTTCTTCGCGCCTGGCACAATCCACTCGTTTCGACGGATTACGAGAATTTGCTCGGAAATGAATGGACACGTTCAGTCATTTCACTGCCTCAGAATGACAAGGAGGGTGTCATGGCTGATTTATACGCTGGTGCTCTCGAAATCTCGGAGCTCTATCGTGTTGACGCAATATGTCCATCCTTCGAAATCTGGATTGCTGCGGATTGTTGAACATGGGCATCGATGGCGAACACTGCTTGAAGAGTGCGAAGTCGGGCGGCATGAAACCGCCGAAATGGCGCTAACCACCCTCCGTCATTGGTGGCCAGAGGCACGCCTTCCCGCATCGCTTCTGGAGTGGAGGTATCTGCCAGGGTCGAATTGGAGCTACTCACGAAAATCACCGAACACCCGCAAAGGGAAATGCTTGGCGGGCTAGGGGTACGCATGCATTTTGCACCATGACGCTCTAGTGTCTGAATATCATCAATACGATTTCCAACATGATGAGCAGAACAATCGATACCTCGAGCAATTCGGCACGACGGCTCGATGCTTCTCCGTACAGCGCGGCATACGTATCGCGAATGATCGCAAGTTTCCGGTCGACCGATTCGCTCAGGGCTGGGACACGAAACAGTCCAAGCGCAGTGCTGTATACACGCGCGAGATAAACATCTTCAGTCACCTGTAGAGCGTTATCCACGCGCTCGGTGAGCTCAGTTACCTCAGCGACCAGCGTGTACAGGCGTCGCGCCAGATGAGCGAATCGACGTGAGGCGAGCAGGGACATTGCGCCACGTGCGTTTTCCACACGCTCGTACATTCGTGGAAGTTCATCATCGAGCAGCGTGTCGTAATACCGAAACTCAACCAGCTGGGCGTTTGCCACTTCGATAACGTCAGCCACATCGGAGTCAAGTCGCGGCTCATAAATGAACGCACGGTCCCAGGTAAGGATCACCATGTCGTCCGCATAGTAGGAAAAGCTGCGCGCGAGGAGTTCCCTTCTCGATGCTGCCGACAAGGCGCGCTTCTCACCAGAAAGAAGCGCGGCAATATCCACGCGATCGCGAAGCGCTGACGCATCCAGCGGCTCGCTAAAGGCTTGCACCGTCCCGATGAGGTAATCCTCCTCGAGCGACGCATCGGCTGCGGGACGATCGAGTGCAGGAAGGACGACTTCGCGAACGCGAGCAAGCAGGGTCGTCCAGAACGCAAGGGATGTGGGGCCAACCGCACGGTCCAGTGCGTCGAAATCGGCTACGAATGTATCCCACGTTTGGTCAGCCACGGCGACCCGGGCAGCCAGCGCAGCGACTCCGAAGTCATACAGTCGTACCGACAGTTCGGCGGTTACTTCGCGATTGCCCAACAACAGACGGGTCGATCCCAACGACAGTTGCAAGGGTGCCACGCCAAAGGTGAGCGCCTTGGGCGGCGTGCTGGTTAGTTGGGCCCGGCTAACCTTGCCACCTTCACGCGTAGCCCAAAGGGACTCTGCCTTCATCAGATCAATGGTGTAGGCGATATCGAAGAGCCGCAACGCGGCCAATTCGCCTGACGTGACTGCTAAGCCTAGCGAGTCCACATGGATCAAGCCTGCGAGATGGGTATATCTAGAGTCTAGCCCAACGGTGTTACAGAAGACCGTGAATATCGGGAACCATCAAGTTGCGTGCGGAGAAACATTTCTTAGATCTACCGTGCTCATTGCCATGTGGCCCAGTGGTGTGATGCCTCTCATGGATCAGTCCATTCATTCGACGAAGTCACCTAAAGCAAGTGCTCCGACATGCCGATACCACGGTACGACCGAGGAGTTATGTATGCGTATCACCGTCAAATCAAGAATTATTGCGACCATGGCTACGGCATTTTTCATCGCTATTGCAGTAGGCACATTTGGTCTGTGGTCTCTTGAGCGGACTCAAGCGGATTTAAGCTCGATGTACCGCGACCAGTTGATGCCTATCGTTCATCTCGGCGAGGTCAGAAATCTCATTTTCTTGGACCGCACTGCTCTGAATCAGGCATTGCTGGCCGGCACGCCCGACGCGGCTGCAGCAGCTGATGATCGCATCAAGACCCATATGGCGGAAATGGGCAAACATTGGTCTGCCTACTATCCCGCATTGGTCAACAGCGATATCGAAATGTCACAGGACAAGACATTCATCGCCAAGCGGCTGCAGACTCGCGACCTAATCGCGCAAGAGCTGAAGCTGCTTAATTCCGACCAGCATGAAAAGGCCAGTGATTTCATGTTGCATTCGGTGGAGTCGAGCTTCGACGAAGAGACGTCGCTCATCGGAAAAATCGTCAATGAGAACGTACGGCAGGCGCAGCAGGCGTCCGCCGATTCCTCAGCTCGCGGACATCGGACCGTCATCATCACGCTTCTCGTATTGGTTGTTGCCGCCTTGCTCGTACTCTTTTCGGGCTTTGCCCTGACGCGTGCGGTGATGAAGCCCCTGTTGCAGGCGCGTGGTCTGGCCGAGCGCATCAGCAAAGGGGAGCTTAACCAAGCCTTGGTTGTCACCGGACACGACGAGTTGAGCGATACACTTCGCGCGCTTAGCCAGATGGATACTCAGCTCACAGCCATCGTAGCCAAGGTTCGCGACAACGCGTCGGATGTAATGCATTCGGCCAGGGATATTTCGGCAGGAAATGATGATCTTTCCAGCCGTACCCAGGAGCAGGCGTCTTCCTTGGAGGAGACAGCCGCATCCATGGAAGAGATGACGGCAACCGTCAAGCAAAACGCCGAAGGTGCCGGACAAGCGCAAAACATTGCAACATCGCTGCGCAGTGATGCAATCGCCGGCAGAAAGATCGCGGTCGATGCCAGCAGCGCCATGGAACTTATTACGGAAGCGAGCCGAAGCATCAGCGAAATTGCCGTGCTCATTGACGAAATTGCTTTTCAGACCAACTTGCTTGCCCTCAACGCAGCGGTCGAGGCAGCACGCGCTGGCGATCAGGGCAGAGGATTTGCGGTAGTCGCCACCGAGGTTCGGTCCCTCGCTCAACGCAGCGCGAGCGCGGCGAAGAACATCAAGTCCTTGATCAACGACACCGTGGAGCGGGTCAGCGTTGGCGCAGAGCTGGTGCGAAAAGCTGGTCATTCACTGGAAACCATACAGACCGGCGCCACCAGAGTGTGCGATATCGTGAGTGAGATCGCCGCTGCCTCGGTGCAGCAGTCTTCCGGTATCGAACAAGTCAACGATGCCGTCACGGCTCTTGATCAGGTCACGCAACAAAACGCCGCCCTGGTCGAAGAGGCAAGCGCTGCGAGTCGGCAGGCGCTTGAACTGACGCAGGAACTCGTCCAGCAGATGGCGTTCTTCAAGATTGCCGGGATAGCCGAAGAGGCTGCATCCAGAATCAAAGTCCGTGCCGTAGAGAAAGTAGCGAGGACGAACACGAATGAACCAGCACACCGACTTCAACCAGTCAAACTGGTGCTGGATACGGCAAACGAATGGTGAGAATTTCAAGTGCCGCGTGCCCAGGACTCCCTGATTCAACAGGGAAGGGGGCATCGATGCCGATGCTCGACTAGCCTCAGCGGTTCGCGTCGTATCGCAAACGATTGTCGTGAATGCTTGCGAGATGCGCGCGCGCCCACTGCGCCAGCTGCCTCACCGGTTCGGACAGCGATCGTCCGAGTGCGGTCAGCGCATAGTCCACCTGCGGTGGCGTGCTGGCTCGGACCGTGCGCTCGACCATGCCATCGCGTTCGAGCGTCTTGAGGGTGCGCGTCAACATTTGCTGCGAAATACCACCAACTTGGCGCTTGATGTCGTTGAAGCGCCGCGGCTGGTCGCGAAGCGCCACCACTACCTGCATCGTCTATTTGTCCCCGACTCGACTAAGAACCTCGCTGACCCTGCGGCAATCGGCCTGTGTGTCGAGCGGCGTGGGTACATTCATATGACTTGGCCCTAAAAATATGCGTTTTGACGCGCAGCATAAAGTCACACACTTGGTGCTGGTCAACAATCCAGACTCAGCACTAAGGAAAATATCATGATCCTCTACTACGCCCCCGGCGGCTGCAGCCAAGCTTCCCACATCGCTCTTATCTAGGTGGGGATGCCCTACAAACTCGTGAAAGTGGGCCGGGACAAGCAAACCGACGACGGACGAGACTTTAAGACAGGGTTACATCCCTGCGCTGGAACTTGATGATGGAACGATCCTGACCGAAAGCGTCGCCATTCTCACTTACATCGCTGACACGTCGGGCAAACTGCTGGCAAAGGATGGCCTTGATCGCTGGCGCGCGCTGGAAGCCACAGCCTTCATGACGACCGAGGTCCATGGTAACTTCAGGCCCTTCTTCTATCCCGACGCGACCGAGGCGGAGAAGGGTAAGGCCGGGAAGATGCTGGTCATGGGCTTCGCCACGATCGAAGAGCAGCTTGGCGACAAGAAGTTCCTGGTCGGCGAGCAGATGACGATCGCCGATGCCTACCTGTTCGTCATGCTGGCGTGGGCGGCCATGATGGGGATCGCGGTGTCGGAGCGGCTCGGTGCCTACTCAGCGCGCATGAAGAGCGTGCCTTCGACTAGCAAGGCGCTCGCTGAGGAAGGGCTTGCCTGAGCCTGAAAGTTAAACGGCTGACCACAGGAGCGGTGTTTCCAATGATCTAGGGAATACCGCTTCACTCTCGGCTTTTCTCACAGGCGGTGCTGCCCTGTCTCGATCATGGGAGGAGACCGGTTTCGTGTCCGCTTCCACGCACACGAGACCTAAAAGCCGACTGCCGCGAAGGTTTTGAGCATGGCCAAGTAAAGGGGCGACCGATCGTTTAGACCGGTCCGTTGGTAAGAGTCCGTTGGTAAGAAATGTCCGCAGTTGGAAGCAGTCTCTCCCAGCTTGCCGATGACGTTGCTGGGCAGCAATAGTGGTGCGTGAATCAGTGCTGGTTACAACCAGCGGCCTGTTCAGGCCTTCGTCGGAATCGGCGTTCAGCCCGATCGGAATCCGCAGTCTCATCGGAACACCCCGATGCTGAGAACTTGGCTTATCAGGCCCCATCCAATGATGACTGGTCGAACCGAGTCGCGCGGAAGTACGGAAGGAAACTTGTGTTGTTTACATATCCTGTTGATTTAAATGGTTGTCATACCAAAAGCATGATTGCCGCATGCAAACCACATGCGCTTCTGACTCGTTCCTTTGAACATCCGCGTCGCCATGAGGGCGCACGTCATTAACCTGTGACGGTAAGCAGCTCTCGGCTCTTGTACGGGGGCAAGAACATGAACGAATGGTACCGGGCCGACGTTTCGGCAGAATATGCCATGGGGCTGCTTCAGCTTCTGGAGCAGCGGAATATATCCATCGAGTTGGCGTTGGAGGATACGGGCATTAGCACCGCGCAACTTGATGGAGGCTTGCGTCTGACCACACAACAGGATGCTGCATTGCTGGCCAATGCGGTACGTCTGACCGGCGACCTTGGCATGGGATTCGAGCTTGGGCTGTGCTGCACGCTCACCTGGCATGGACTTCTTGGACTAGGACTCATGAGCAGCCGTACCCTGCGGGATGCACTGCGGTTATGGGCGGAATACCTTGATCTGCGCACCGCGGGATTCTGCATAGATCTGCATGAGCAAGATGGACTGGCGGAGTTGAACATACAGGATCTAGCCCCGGGAGCAACCATGCGAAACTGCGCCCTCGAGCGGCTTGCAACCATGACGGCATGTCTTGGCACGCAACTGACGGGACAAGCGCTTCCAGATATCGAAATGTGGTTCAGAGGAGGTCAGCCTTCTTACACGTTTGCGTATCTTGATCGTCTGGCAAAAATGCGGTTCTCGACGGGGTTATGCCAAGTGCGTATGCCAAGCAACTATCTCGACCTTGTGTTGCCAAGTGCCCAAGCACTGGTATCGCGCCAGGTAAGACAGCAATGCGAACGCGAACGTATCATGCATGGTCAAAACAATTGCCTGGTTGCGCGCATAAAGAATCGGCTACTACTTGAAGACGGAACCTATCTCGGTATGGAGGAAATGGCTCAGACACTATGCATGTCTAGTCGGACCTTGAAACGAAAGCTGCGCTATCTTGGGTTCAATTTCCGTCAGTTGGTGGATGAGGCGCGCAAGCAGGAAGTGTTGCGTGACGTGTTGAATACGATGATGACAGTCGATGAGATTGCCAATCGTCGAGGCTATTCCGATGCGGCAAATCTGACCCGTGCTTTCCGACGTTGGACGGGCGAATCCCCCAGCCAATACCGCGCCAAGCTGCCTTACATGCTGGAGCGTAACGGCACCATGGAGATGGCGCTCTAAAGCTAAAGCAACAACAAAGCTCGAACCAGTTGCCTTACTTGTGTTGGATCACGTGGGTCAATACTGAAAATCGGTACGAACAAGCTCATGCGTCGCGTAAGAGCGTGCATGGTTGCCATTGAGAACGTGGGCGTGATATCCGTTTTGCTGATACCGATGACGAATTTGAGGTTCGGGTCGATGCGCGCCAAACTTTCAACGACGGCACAGCAATCGTCGCTGAGCGATGAAGATGAGGCATCGAGCAGCAATACAGCTCCGAGTGCGCCGCGTCCGACAATCGGACCCATGAAATCAAGGTAATCCTGACCAGGCAGACCATAGACGTGCAAGGTCTCATTCGGGCTCAGCTGGATCGTGCTGTAGTCGAGGGCGACGGTCGTTGTGACTTTCCCCCCGGGCCTGGCATCCATCCATGGCCTCTCGGAAGAGACGGGTGCGGTATCGGAGATAGCGCGTATGGCTGTCGTTTTGCCGGAACCGACCGGGCCAACAAATAAGAGTTTGATCGTTTTTTCAGAATCAAACATGCGAATAACCGAGCTTCAACCCGAAATGCCTTGCAACGCGCTGAATGACGGAGGCAGTGGCGGGAGAGGGGTGAGATTGAGTGAGCGTTGTGGCGATATTGCCGTCGTCGCACACCAATGCGCCACTGGCCAGCGTCGCCCAAAGAAAAGCGTTGATGCGTTTTGCGGAGACATTGGTGTGTTGTTTCAACGCTTCAACAGGCCGGCCCGAACGATAGAGCAAGGAAGAAAGGCGCAACGAGTCCAGATCATCCGTAACATTGCCGAGATCGGGCCATCGAGTCAGCCGATACATGTTCCCCCCCAAGGTTGGCAAACTTGCCTCATGTCGCAGGCAGGCGTTGACCAGAAAACTATCCAAGCTGCGGGAGACCAGCCATTCGTGTTCATGGGTATCCATGGCAGGTTTCGTACTGCATAACCACGTGTTGTCCAGCAGGCGTGCTTCTGCTGCGTGCAGATCGCTGACCGAGCGCGCATGAATACGGCTGGCCACATGCCGCAATACCAAAGCAATGCCGCTGCGTCTGACGAGCAGATCCTGGCCGCATTCAACCTCTCTCAGGCAGATGCCCAGCAACCCTTGAAAACTATCGGGCGAAGTCGTTGATGCTGGCAGCAGCCTCTCCTGCAACGTCCGGGCGAGAACTGCCGCTGGGGCTTGCCGGTCCAGTCGCGACTCGCTCGCATGTTCGGCGCCATCGCTGCGTGCAAAAACGAGTACAGGCAGCTTGCGCCGCGTTGCTATTTCGTGCGCGAGTCGTCCATAGCCGCTGTCCAGATCGACGATCAGGATGTCACTTTCCCGCCCCTTCCACTCTTGTACGTCGACATGAATATGGGAAGCCGCCAACAGTCCACAAGCCAGCGACAAGCGAAGCTCAAGCTCTTCCGGTAGACCTGCTACACCTATCTGGATATTCATGATTACCTTCCTTACACCCGTATTACAGGGTGCTTATCTCAGGAGAAATCCAGCGCTTTCTCGAAAGCCTTGAGGTGGTGCCTGGCCATTGCCAGGTTCGACTTCTGACGGTCGATGATCACGTACAGGAAGACATTCTTGTTCGACACTAGCGGGCGAATAAGGTGATATTGACGCTCAAGACTGATGAGTATGTCTTCGATCGCGTCATTGAGCTTGAGGGATGCAGCCACCTTGCGCTTGGCACGTACGACTTCAGCATTGCCGGCCGCCGCCAGTTCCAGATCTATGCTGGACACACTGTCGCCAGCCATCAACATGCCACTGTCCTCGTCGACCAGGGCGCTGGCGACATACCCATCTATGCTTCGTAGCGACTCAAGGCTGAAATTTTTCATGTGATGCTTTCCATAGGGAATAGAACGAAGAGAGTACGTATCTGATCAGGCTCACGAGGAGCCATACATGCGCGAGGAAATACGTGCGGCCAGATCCAAGGCAACGCGGCGTGAAAGCGCGAGCATGATGCTATGGTCAACACCGATCGCTAGAACCAGCGGATACTGAGGTCCTTCGATATGCACAATGATGCAGGTATAGTCGTCCATAGAGACAATGGTGGACCGGCAAGCGCCCGCCGACAGTTCCCTGGCCATGGATTCACACAGACCAAGTAATGCCCCGGTCATGGCTGCAAGGCGATTGCCATCTCTCGTTATTGCCGACTTGAAACTGATCAATCGAGCATCAGCACTCGCTACTACGGCCAAGCTTATTTCAGGGTAGTTCTGAGAGAGTTCGGCCAGCTCTCTATCGCAGATAACACGAAGCTCCGCCATTTCTTTATTGGCGCTAGTGGTGGTGATGTTTGAATCATGCATGGGTGTAACCGAGCGATCGTTATCGCTGTGAGTGACGTCGACGAATACGGTGACGCTTGGTTTATCCCCACCTCGTTATCCCGATGTCTTGGTAGGTCGGAATGATCGCGTTAGACCTTCAAGTTGACCATCGCATTTGAGGGTCGAATAGCTGTCAATTGAGGTCACCTTTATTCCGAAGCGTGAGATACGTCTAAATTGCACTGTGTCGTATGTCTCGCGATGGCATACATTGGGTTGCGCACCGGCATTGAGCGTTTCGCCAATGCAGGGATGTGGTATCCAAATGTAGAAAGCCGGGAGCCCAAGGACATCGATGGTCATATCGGAGAACTTCTTGCGTAGCTCACGGACGACCTCTACGCCTGGGCTGCCCTCGGCGAGTATTTCGAAATCGAAACGCACTCGGGTTGCAAACGACAAACCGACTCTGTGCAAGAGTCCGCTTTTTTATATTTCTGGCAATTTCATTAGTTGAGTATCTCGCGCCAGTTGACACGCTTTATCTGATTTTGAACCGGACTGATACTGAGATTCTGCAGTCCGTTCTGCCCTGACGATGTACTCGATGAAAGAGTGGCGGCCGTCGAGCCGCTGCTGGTTGTCCCCTGCAGCAACTGCACACCGGTCACGGCGGATTGCGTCGTGAGATAGGGTACCGCCGCGCCGCTATTGCTGAGCAACAACGATTCGCCCGCGAAACTCGTAGCGTATACCGCACCTTGCAGCGAGCAGGGATTGCTGGACGGTATGACGGTGCCCCATGCAACGATATTCAGTCCGGCGGTGGCTGTCGGATTGACCACGATGCGTTCGGTACCGCCGCCGCTGCCGGCCGTGCCAGTCAAGTCGTAATACCAGCCGAGCGAGCTGTCGCTCAATGTGAGGCCGGTGGTTAGATTGGTATTGGCGACCAGGTTACTTCGCACCAGCGGCAAGCCGGTCGTCGACGGTGTGGTGCCGCTGCCATCGCGCAGTGCATACATGGTCTGCTGCTGTGTATTGGTGAGGTCGGTGATGTTGAGGAACTGGCCTGTGCCGACAAACACCCATCGGAGCGTGCTCAGTTGATTGGAGCTGAGACTCAGCTCGATGCGCGGCGCGGTAGTGATCGGCTGCGGATTGCCGGACGGATCGGCCAGCGTGGCGAGCAGTGTCGGCGAAGGATAGTTTCCTGTGCCCGCGCCTTCAGTCAGATCGAAACGCCAGACATTGCCCAGCAGATCGCCCGCATACACCTGATCGATGGTGCTGTCGGTGACATCTTGCGTATAGGCCGCGGCCTGGGCGAGGCCGGCCGGATTGCTGGTACCGCCTACACCTGTATCGATCTTTTGCAGCAGCGCACCGGTTTTGGCATTCAGTACGTACAGAATGCCGTGGCCTTGCAGCGCATCCGAGCCTGACGTGTTGTCGTAGCCCGACGTCATGATCACCACCCAGCCATACTTGCGAGTTTTCACCACCAGAGGCGCGCCGTAGCTGTAGCCCATGTCGGCATCGGTGAATTCCCACAGTACCTTGGCCGCCTGCGTGCTTTCCACGCTGTTGCTGCTGGTGGTGTCGAGCGCCTTCGGTACATTGGTGATATCCAACGCGTAGATACCCTTGCCGCCCTTGCCAAGTCCGCTGACCAGGATCGTGTGCCAGTTGGCGCTAGCTGCCGTGCTAGTGGGCGCGGTACTGCCGCTACCGCTCAGGGTAAAGTCGACATCCGCGACTTGCGGCGTGGCGTCGACATAAAAATGGTGCGCGAAATTGTTGGTGGATACACCGTTGAGATTGGCCAGGGCAGGGAGGCCATCGACCAGCGGCGTGCTGTTGGGGCCGTTGTAAAGCAGGCTCGGCACGTAGGCAAACAATTCACTGCCGCCGCCGGTCACCGGATTGGTGCTGGTGGCGGACTGGAAGTCCGCTTCGAACGCATGCAGCATGCCGTCGTTGCCGCCGACGTACGCTACCGGCTCGCGGTTGGCGATGCTGGTGGTAAAGGCGGTGTATCCCGGATTCGTGGTTTCCGAGTAAGACGGTGACAGCGCGCTTTGCACCAGCACGGCAGACGAATTCACGATGTCGCCTAGAATATGGCTGCGTGCACGGAACAAGGTGCCTTCGTTACTCTTGTCGCCGCGCAGGTAATTGACCAGCGCAGCGCCGTTGCCGGTCGTGTTGACCGCCGATTGCTCGGACGCCGAAAGGCTGCTGTAACGGAACGGTACGCCCGCGGTTCCATTCCACGTGACGATGCGCCGGCCGGTATTCCAGCCGATGATCGTGGCGCCTGACGAAGACGTGCTCTGGGTCAGCGTGTCCAACTGAAGTTGCGCATGCCATGGCGTACTGCCGGTCGCTGCCGTCACGGTGCTGCCCACTGTGCTGGTTGCTACGAAACCGGACAGGTCACCCGTCCACACCACGGGCGTGTATTGCGTGGTGTACGCGGGAAAGCCCGCCACCGGAGCGTAGTAGGGCGCCGTGCCGGCCGTGATATTGGCAAGGCTGCGCGTCGAGTTGACGGTAAGGCCCGAACCGGTCTGCGAAGCCGTCGATGCAATATTGTTGAAAATCTGCTGCAGGCCAGACTGGATCAAGTTCGCCTGGTTGCCGGGCAGATAATTGTCCGGGCGCAGATTCTGGGCTGCTGCAGTCGTGCTATTGGTATGCCAGGTGAGGATATTGGCCGGAATACCGTTGTTATTGATGTCGTTGAAGCCGCCGTACTTGGCCGCCAGCCAGTACATGTTGGGTCCGGGACCGCTGCCCAGCGAACTAGGGTAATAGGTCCATTCGTTGGTTTGTCCGTCGTAGCTGCCGGGTTCCAGCACGTCGATCGTATACGTGGAGACTTTCTGGTTGCCGGAGACGTCGCCACGAATGTCGTTGATGTGTGCGTAATAGGCGAGGCCGGCCATGTTGTAGGTGGCCTGTCCGGTGTCGCTGACTTCGAAGGTGGTGCCCAGAGATGTCACGCCTAGATACTGCGCCATGGTTTTGGAAGCGGCCGTCGTGCCCTGCGCCTCGATCAAGGGCAGATTGCCGAGCTGCGTGGTATATGACGATGCATCCAGTCCTACGGCGACGGTGCCGCCGACACTGAGTGGCGTAAGCGGCGTTCCTGCCGCGCCGATCTGGCTGGCCGGCGCGCTGGTCGGTACGCGCGTGTCATACCAGGTGTGCGCATCGCCGATCGTAACGATGGCGTTGTTCTGGCAGGTGTACTGGATCGGATCGTTGACGGTCGGGTGCGCGGACGAGTTGGCCGGCGCGCCGGTAAAGACCGGGAAACTGGGATCGGCACTGTTGGTTGAGCTGAGGCCGGCGGTATAGGTCGAGTCGAGTGGCACCTGCATGTAGTAGGCCAGCGTTGCCCAGTAGAGATCGCTGACGGTATCGTATAGCTCGTAATTAACCTGATAGCCAAATTGGTTCAGATAGTTGATGGCACCGCTCTTGGGAAAGGCGCCACCGCCCGGTGCGGTGGCGTAGATGGAGTCGGCCGCATCTGGATTCGTATAGAAAATACCGGTTTTGCTGTCCCATTCCGCGTAGCTGTTGGTTTGGCGGGCGCCGTAGCCGTTGTAGGTGGTGGGACCGTTGTCGCGCAGCAGCGCACGCACGGCGCCATTCGGCTGGCTACTACCATTCAGGAAGGCATAGGCCGACGCGCCTACACGGATCTTGGTATAGTTCTGCTGGATCAAGCCTTCGGGCTTGTTGTAGGCGCCGGCGCCTACGTAATCAGTGGACTTGTGCGCCGAGTTGCAGTTGCTCTCCAGCATGCTGGCTACGCAGACCGCCACCTCCGCATTGTAGGTGGTCGCAAGGTTGTTGATGCCGTTGGTCTGGCCGCTGTTGCGGAAGCTGCTGTTGTTGGAAATGATGAAAGTGATACCTTGCCCGGCCGACTCCAGATACACATTCGTCAGCGAGGAATAATTGCTGTCACCGATCACCGTCGAGGGCGACACGTTTACCGAACTGCCGATCTGCTTGTTGGGGAAATTGCTGGTACTGCTTTGTATCGCGTTGAGGTTGGAGCGCTCCAGCACCGTCGTCGATGACGTGTCGACGATGCGATTGCCACCCGTAAGCGCTTGGCGAAACTCGTCCAACGAGGTCATCAACGCCCAGTTGAGCATGTTTCCGCTCCAGTGCCCGCTGCAGGCTGGGCCAGAGGTGTTGATCGGCATGAAATAGCCCGCGCCGGTATTGTTGTTGTAGTCGTAGCACTTGGTCGGATCGAAATAGCCGAGATAAGTGGTACTCGGCGCGTAGCTGCTCGCATTCGTATAGGCGCCGACCGTGCCGGTTGGATATTCCACCGACAGGGCCAACATCAGGTTCGCCGGCACGTTGGAGGTGCTGTAGACCGGCGTATCGGAGAGCGTCGTCTGCGCGGCGGCTTGGCCGATGACCAGCGAGGTGGCCACACAGGCAAGCAGTGCGCGATCAAGATAAAGCCGATGTAGTGCGCGAAGTAACTTGGACATGGACGCTTCCGTAATGCCGATAGATAGTTGGTCGTGCTGGCGACGATGCCGCCGTTGGATCAGCGCAGAATGGTCTGCACGTAGGCGGTGGTTCCTTTTGGGCCATTGACGCGCACGGTCAGCCGAAAGGCCGCATAGGCGCCGTTGTCGAAGGGCGTCAGGTTGTCCGATGTCTGGTTGGACGAGGTGGCGCCAAGCAGCGAAGCGCCGGGCACGATGCAGGCCGTGACGGTGGCAGCGCCGGATGTCGGGCACAGCCGCTCGACCACATAGGTCACGCTGTTGTCGGTGCTGTTGAGTGGCGTGACGCTACCGATGCTACCGCTGACTGCGTTCACCAACACGTTGGGCACGTCGCCGGCGGATCGCGCGGTGGCAGGTTGCGGCTCGGCGTAATAGCCGAGCGGGGCGTTATCCGCATCGCTGGTGGGTTGGGTAAAGGTGATCTTTTGCTGGGCGTCCACATAGGCGCGCTCCGCTTCCTGCAATACGCCCTGGCGGAAGGTGAGGCTGCCGGCGATGGTGTTGCTGGTGTCCACCGAGCGCATCAGCGCCATCGCGGCCAGCAACGACACCACCAGCACAATCAGTGCAATCAGGGTGGAGACCATGCCTTGTTGCCGATACCGGCGGCCATGGCGGATCGAACTCGTGATGGGAATATTCATGTCGTTTAGTAGTGCATGGTGACGAGTGCGTTGCGGATCGGAATCGTGGTGTCGTAAACCTTGTAGCGATACTGCGTCTGCGTGGTCACGGTGTATTGCAACGACGACGACAGATCGGGAAACAGCGTCAGCGACGTGCCGCCGACGTAATCCGTGGAACGTTCCGACAATCGGCTTTGTGCGACTACGGCAACGCGGATCGCCTGGATCTGCGACATAGCCGTTTGTGCCGCAGCCGTGCTCGCGGTGAGCGTGCCGATGTCCCAGGTGCCGGTGGGCTGTACCCATTGATCGATCTGGTTGGGATTGGTATCGCCAATATTGTGGATGCCGTACAGCGCCTTGAGTTGCACGATGCCATCGGCGATCGGCATGACGGTGGCGGCATTATTGTTGATCGGCCGCTGCAGCAGGTCGTACGACACCAAGGAGTTGGTGCTGGGATCGACGCCGAACAGGGTGAAAGCGGGAGAGGGGCCCAGATCGAACAACTTGGTGGCCGTAATCAGGCCAGTCGGCGCACTGTTGGTCATATCCAGCGCGATGTTGGTACTGCTGACCTGCGCCGTCGGCGATGCGCTGGGGGTATGCACCAATGCACAGGTGCCATTGGACAGCGTGCCTATAAGATAGTCGCCCGTCAGGATGCCCAGAGCATTACTGACCACCACGCTGCTTGCCGAGGGTGTGCTGCTGACGGTGATCTGGAAAACCTGCAACGCCGAGTTGCCGCTGACCGTACCGATGACATCCGGATTGCTGCCGCCGGCCGCAATCAACACCGGTACCAATCGTGCAGTCAGCGGCCAGCTGGAGGTGCTGAATGGAGCGGGCAGGGACGTGGCCGGCAAGGTTGGCGTCGTGCTGCTGCCCGTATAGCTATACGCACTGACCGGGCAGCCCCATAGACCGTAGTTAAAGCCCTGCACGATGCCCGAACCGGCCGTACGCAATTGTCGCTCCATCGCATACAACGCATAGCTGCCGTTTTGCTGAGCATCGTTGCCGCTTGTCGTGGTGCGCTTATGGCCTTCGTAGACCGCGAAAGCCGACATGATCGCCATGATGCAGATCATGCTCACCAACATGCCGACCAACAGTTCGATCAACGAGAAACCCTGCTGTCTTAAGCGACGTAGTCGTAAGCGAAGCATGGGATCAATAGCCAATGTCGGTAATGGATACATAGCTATGCGGGTTGCTGTCACCGGGAGCCTGCCAGTTGATCGTGATCGTGACTTGGTATTGGGCATTGCTTGAATTGGTGATGGCCTGTTGGCTTACCTGGATGCTGGGAGGATTGACCGGGACGCCGGGCAGGCAGCCCGTCACGTGCGATGTCGACGTGCAATCGATGCTGCTGAGCCAGGTCATATATTTGGTATCGCCTTTGCCGTCGCTGCCGACGTAATCAGTCAGCAGCTGACTGGGATCGCCATTGGCCCACATCTGCGCGATAAGCTGATCGGTCAGCATGGCTGCGTCGATGCGATAGCTGGCGGCGCCGGTCATCTGCATCGCCGCCCCCTGCAATGCCACCAGTCCGACAATGCCGATCGAAAAGATCACGACCGCGACCAAGGCATCCAGCAGGACAAAGCCACGGCGTGTTGTGGCGGGCCGCGTGCGGCTCCATCGAGGGTCTACGTATTTCATGGGCACCCCTGCGGGCTGTTAGCGCTTAGCGTGAAAGCGGGGTCGCACATGTTCACCATCCCGCCCACCGAGATGGTGGTGACGAGACGTCGGCTGGTCGCTTGCATTGACACTTCGGCCGCGGTGACATCAATGCGCAGAATCGATGTATTGCCGTAGTCGGACGGGCGGCCCAGGGAGGTGAACGTGATGCCGGCCGGAATGCCGCCGCTGATGATTCCGCTATAGGCACTGGTGGCTACCTTGCTGGTGGCCGTCGTGGCGCCGACCTGCACGTTGCTGGCGCTGCCGGGCGAATTGACCGTTTGCAGCACCGTGCTCGAGGCACTGCTGCAATCGGTGGCGGCAGCTGCGCTGGCTGCACTGGCAGGTAACGTGCAGACCTGCCAATTACTGCTGGAGATCAACTGAAAGCGCACGTCGGCGCCGCGCTGCGATGCTTCGTTGCGGGCGAGCCGCAGCCCGTTTTGGATCGATTCGGTGACGCTGCGGATGCGCGTGTTGAGCATCCACTGCTGGAAGCTGGGAATGCCAAGCATGACCAGGATGGCCGTGATCGTAATCACGATCATCAGCTCGATCAGGCTGACACCAGGCTGCCCGGATCGACTCATTGGCACACACCCGGAGCGGTAACCCAGCAAGTAGTAGTTGGGGTGGTGTACCAGCTGCCAGCGTAGGAGGTGCCGCGCGCATTGGCCTGGTTGATCGTGAACTGGAAATTGATGGTAGAGGGAGAAGATCCGCTGGCCGTGATGGTGTAGCCCGCCGAGGTCAAGGCACAGGTGTAGCTGAAATACTGCGATGTGGGCATGCTCGCGCCGCAGTTGGCCGAGTTACTCGTGCTCGGGTATTGCCGGTTGTCTTGGTAGTACTGTTCCATCAGGACACGCGTGGCACTCAGCCCGTTCTGCGCATCGGTAAGCTTGCTACGCGTGACGTAGTTGCTATAAATCGGCATGGCGATGGCGGCGAGGATCGCAATGATCGCCACCACGATCATCAGCTCGATCAACGTAAAACCTGCCGCATGCCTGCGATGCAAGCATCTGTCATTCATGGATTGCCCCTGTAACGATCGGGAGCCTGTGCGTGGCTCCAAAAGATTGCGTCATGTGCAATCCGCACCGAATTGACATCCATGTGGCCGTGTCTGCCTGTTATCAGACATTGCGATCAAATCATCGCGTTTTGCGGACAGGCCATCTATCGCCGCAAGGTGCCAGATGTTTGTCAATTTAGGACGCCGCCGCCGCATTGCGACCTATTGCACGCGACGAAGAACACGTTGGCCCCAATAGACAGGCATACATGGGGATCAGCCGGAAACCCACATTCGAATCTCGGAGCAGGGAGGCCGCAACGAAAGTCGCTTCGGCCAAGTCATCAAGTCCCAACCGAAGCGACTCGCCCTAACTGGCAAGCTTGCGTTCGAGCGTGGCGTTCTGGATATTCAGCACCCAGGCTGAGCCTGTATCTTGCATCGCTGAAATGGCAAGCCCTTCAGGCCTATGATTCACCGCATGGAAGCCAAGATTTACAAGTTCGGCGATTTTTGCCTCAAC
>Ga0302314_10006705_pt1 | contig 20793 bp, 16 predicted proteins | sample III_Palsa_N2_3_FD_200533 | JGI IMG/M metagenome (GOLD analysis project Ga0302314, IMG submission 200533) | Peat permafrost microbial communities from Stordalen Mire near Abisko, Sweden - III_Palsa_N2_3 | ecosystem: Environmental > Terrestrial > Soil > Palsa > Peat permafrost | place: Sweden... | reverse complement strand
CCATGCCGCCGATCAACTGCACATCAAAGTGACGCATTCCGACAGCACGTATGCCGGCCTCGCGCACGACCGCGAACGCTTCGGGAAGAATCTCATCGAGCGCCCGCTTCTCCGCCGCGCGACGAGCATCGGCCGCGTCCGGGTCTGCAGGATCAAGCTTCTCGGCCGCCACTGAATCGAGGACCCTCTGCCTGAATTCGGCCGTCTTCGCGCGCAACTGCTCGTCGGTCAGCGTGTGAATATCAGCCTCGAGCGCGTTGATCTGCACCACCGTTGGCAGCAGGCGCTTTACCGCGCGTTCGTTACTGGTTCCAAAGACTTTTGCAAGTACCGTGTTAAGCAAGCTGGGTGTCCTTAAGGATTCCGTGGGCCAAATTTGCCCAAGTACAAGTTTACGCGATGTATGCGGTCGAGCACAGCGCGCAACCCTTCTGCGGCCCCTCCAGGCAACCTTTTAATCGCAATCTGCCATCACACTGCGTCTTCGACGCTTTCTCATTCGTTCTTTCAGCAGAAGCAACAATCGAATTGGGCCACCCCACTACGATCTCCCGTATCTCAATTCCCTAACGCTTTGGAGGGTACGAATGAAGTCTTTAGCAAGAGTGTTTGCAGTCGCATTCTTTGGCGCTGCCATGGCAGGAGCCCCGATCCTGGCGCAAACCGCCACCATTGACTACGACCATTCCGTCAACTTTCTCAAATTCAAGACGTATACCTGGGAAAAAGTCCACGCCACCGACCCAGGCGTCGAAGACCGCATCACCATTGCCCTGAACCGCGATATGGGTGGGCGCTACATGACGGAAGTGGCAAAGGGCGGCGACGTCACCATTACCGCGGTTGAGGCAACCCAGGACAAGCAGGAATTCACCACCTTCTACAACAGCCTCGGCAGCGACTACTCCTGGCAGCGTCCCTGGGGCAGCGGGTTCCTGGATTCGCAGGCCACTCTCAGCGATATCCCAGTCAACACCTTGGTTATCGATATGTACGACACCAAAACCCACAAACTCCTTTGGCGTGGATCGATTGCCGGCCCTCTGGAAGGCAGCCAGGACAAGATGAACAACGCCATCGACAAAGAAGTTACCGTGCTCATCAGCAAGTATCCGCCGAAGTTCAAGAAGTAGACTTTCCGGCGGTCACTTCGTCATTGCATCGTCCCTCACAATAATTTCCGCCAATCGCTCTAATAAGCCGGCGCCTTAGCTGGAGCCAGGTACTGCACCAGCGGCGACTTCGCATTCTGCAACGCCGTTACCACCGACGCGCCGTTCATCTCCGCGCCCACCGCGCTGGTATGGGTGTGGTCGATCGGGAACAGCAGCCGTGTCGCATCCGGTCCAATCATTTCGAACTTGTCCGCGGCGACCGTCGCCATATCGATCAGCGGAACTTTCTCTGCCGCGGCAATCTGGAAGTCATAGCTGCGATAGCCCATGTCGTGCTCGATATGCAGCTCGCCATCCGGCCCCTGCGCCCAGATGTCCCGCACCGTTACCGTCAGCAGCATCAACGTAGCTCCCTTGGCCCGGGTGTCCGCGATGTATTTTCGGTTGTACCAGCCATAGGTGTGGATCGTCTCCGTCGTCTTGCCCGCCAGCGGCCCTGTCTTGGACGGCATCGGTATCGGCACCTCCGCCGATTCGTCGCCGATGCCTTTGCCTTCTCCGCGGCCCTTGAACTCCGGCGTCAATGGACCGCCGCCGTCGTTGTGTCCCCACTGCAGCAGCACGTAATCGCCTGGCTTCATCTCGGCCAGCACCTTGTCCCAGGCGCCTTCGTTTATATACGAGCGCGCACTGCGCCCGGCGATCGCACGGTTGGCTACATTCACCTTGGTCGTGTCGAAATAATGCGCGAAGTGGTCGCCCCAGCCCAGGTCGGCCTTGTTGCGCGCAGTCGAGTCGCCCACGACGAAGATCGTCGGCAGATTCGGGTTCAGCGGCGCATCGCGCTGCACGCCGGTCTGATCCGGCACGGGCAGATTCGGCCCCGGAACTCCCGCGACCGGAGCCTGCCCAAGCCCGCCCAAGGTAAAGACCAGAGTCGCCAAGGCGGCATAAGAGGAGAACTTCGCAAACGCATTCATGCCGGAAAGCGTAGCAGTATGATGCCTCCGCTGTCATCCGGGAATAATTTCTGATTTGGCATTCCCGGCGCCGCCCGCTACGATGGTCGCCACGAACGTGCGAGGAAAATCGATGCGCAAACTGTTTCTTGCTGCTGCCGCTGTTACAACCGTCGTATTTACCGCCATTCTCGCCGCGGCACAGGCCCCGGCGTCGCCCACTAGCCCGGCGTGGGCCGATCCCGCCAACTGGCACTCGGTCAAGGCGGCCGAGACGGACAACATCGTCTACTCCGTCGTCCCGCACATCACCAACCCCAGCGCCGAAGCCGCGCCGAACCCAGGCACGCCAAACGGCATCCGCCCGCCGCTGCCCAACACCGGACCCGCGGGCACGTTGGACATGCACCTCGACGTCTACCAGGTGCCGTCCGGCAAGCCCACTCCGGTCGTGATCCAGATCCACGGCGGCGGCTGGATTCGCGGCGATCGTCCCAGCTCCTCGGGCAGCTTTGGCGCCTTCTTCGCGGCCGGCATGAGCGTCGTGGCCATTCAGTATCGCAACGCCATTGACGCACCTGCGCCCGCCGCGATTCAGGACGTCCGCTGCGCGATGGCGTGGGTCAAAGCCAACGCGAAGAAGTACAACTTCGACCTGAGCCGCGTGGTCGCGTGGGGCGGTTCGGCTGGTGGCCACCTTGCGCTCATGGCTGGCTACGCGCCCGCATCGTTCGATTTGCCCGGCTGCACCGACGTGCCCAAAATCGCCGCCGTGCTCGACGACTATGGCGCCAGCAACGTCGCCGAAGCCCTCACCTACAACGGCAGCCGAAGCTTCACCCACCAGTGGATCGGCCTCGACCTTCCGCTGCCGCGCGAAACATCAGCTACTCCCGCACCAACCGCCGCTCCGGCTACCGCGTCCACGCCGGGAGCCGATGACACCGCGCCGGTCGCTCCTCCGCGCGCGCAGGCTCCACGTTGGCCCGATCCCGACGCCAAAGTTCTTGCCCGCGCTCTCGAAGTGTCGCCGATCACATACATCCACCCCGGCCTGCCGCCGACCTTCATCGTCAACGGAGACAACGACCACACCTACGAGCCCACGCAGTCCTACCAACTCAAGAAAGCGCTCGACGCAGCCGGCGTTCCCAACGGAGAGGACATCGTGGCGGGCGGAGGCCACGGCAATTTCTCCCCAGCCGAAAACCAGAAAGCCATGCTGCTTCGCCTCGAATTCCTGAAGGCCCAGGGCATCCTCGAGTAGCACGTGGCCGGACTTTACTGCTGCTGCCGGGGTACCCCCCCCTAAAACTGCAAAATCCTCGAAACAAATAAGTTAGGTGGAGACCAAGAGTGCAAAATATTGATTACAGACAACTTAGAAAGCAAAATATCTGGAATCAATGAGTTAAAGGACAATCCACCATGTTCTCGAAGCAGGAAAGACAGGGCCAGGCTGGTGGCCGCACTCCTATATTCCTTCTTTGATTATACGACGCGTGTCAAGAAGTCCGGTGCAAAACGGGGCCGTTTCCGTGCTGGGCTGTCAGAGAGGGGGGCTAAAGCCCACTGGTTTTATTGGCCTAATTCGTGGGGTTGAAACCCCACGCTCCCTCCGAAAACCAAAGGCGGGGCTCTTCAGCAACCTCTGTCAGCCTCGCACGGCATAGAAGCGCAGCCGGACGTAATCCGCCGTCCAATTTCCATCCGCGTCGCACAGCACCGGTCGCAGCAGCGCGATCGTCTCCGCGACCGCCTTCGCCCGATCCGCCGGAGCGAGCAGATCCAGCACCCCATTGCGGAACGTATTCAGCCAGCTTTCCATTCCGGCCGGCAGCGGAGTCGGCCGGGGAATCAGTTCGATCGAGCGCACCGAAAATCCGGCTGCTTCCAGCAGTCGCCGATAGTGCGCTGGCGCGGGATAGAAACTCTCGGCGACGACCTCTGCGTCGATGCCGAACTGCGCCAGCACTGACTGTAGCGCTACCCGGATGGACGCGATATTCCCCAGGCCCCCCATCTCTGCAACGAATCGCCCACCCGGCTTCAGCGCCCGATGCACGGCAGCAATTACCGCCTCTGCGTTTGGCATCCAATGCAGCGCTGCGTTCGAAAACACCGCATCGAATTCGCCGTTGAAAGCCATTGCCGCCGCGCTGGCCTCAAGCACGGTCAGTCCCCGCGCACGCGCCGCGGCAACCATCGCCGGCGACGCATCGACGCCGGTCACCCCTGCGCCTGTTGCGGCGAGTTTCTCCGTCAACGCTCCGTCGCCGCAGCCCACATCGAGGATCGCCTCACCCGGCCGCGGCGTCAACAACTCCACCACGCCACCGGCCAGGTCCGCCACAAATCGCCCCGTTGCCGCGTACGCGGCCGTGTCCCAGGTCTGTCCCCTAAATCTTGCAGATGTGAAATCGGCTTCCATGCGTCCATTCTCCGCGACCCACCGCGAAGAAGCGAACATCATAAGCGTTTCCTGTGCGTTCATCAGCCAATCGAGTGCGGCTGAGTCGCTCTAGTCGCCGTGGTTTGCCATCGGCTTATCGCCGTGGAACAGGAAGTGGTTGATGTCCGGCCAGAACTCGCGGATAACGAAACCCGCTGCGTCCACGCCAACGTTTACTGACCACTTATTTACCGTGTTGGAGAGCGTCCGTTCCGGCCTCGGGTAATAGAGGTTGGATACGCCCGCAGCCGCGCCAGAACCAACGATCTCACTGATGTTGAAGGTGTCTCTGCCGCCGTTGGTGCGCGTCACCGCTACGCGGCTCAGCGCATATCCCAGGCGCTTCATCCCGCTGCCCCCACCTGGCCCCAGCGTGTAGTAGCGCGTGTCCTCTTTGGTCACCGTCGGCACGATGAATTCCACAAAATAATTCTCGCTGGTCTGGTCCACATATGTGTGCCACAGGTAGCGCCCGTACCCGACGCCTCCCTTGCCAAACTCCGGAGTTGCGTTGGTTAGTTCGCTCTCGCCCGCAATTGCCGCCGGCAGCACAAACGCCGAATAGTCGAAACTGTCCTCCGACGCCGTAACCAACTTGTCTTTCACCGACTCCGGCGGCAGATGACTTTGCGCGCTCACTGCGCGAAAGTTCGGAAAGATTCCGAGAATGCGCTTGGTCTGAGGGTCCGAATGATCAGGCGCCTGCGTCGCGACGCCGTTCGTTCCCGAGGCGGCCTGCGGAACCGGCGCATCAGGAATATCCGCGAAGGAAATATCTTGTGCCGTGACCGCGCGAGCACCCGGAATCGCTGCCAGCACGGCGATCAGCAACAGCGGCAAGAGTCGCGAGTTTCTTGTGGTTGAATCGTCGATAGGTGGCATTGAAATATAGATGCACGATCGGCAGTAACAGGTTCAATTCCAGCACGCAGTTGTGCGGTTAGGCCGGATCCCCGGAATCATCGACCGACCGGTCCCGCAGGCAACCAAGTCCAGCGAAACAGCAGGCCGGAATCATTGCAGAAAGGTACGCAAGCCGGCGAGGACGGTGCGCGATGCAACCCGTTTGATGGTGCCAGGCCTCGGTTGGGCAGGGACCCAATCCTTAATCGTCTCCTCGTAGAGCCGGCGCAGTTGCTCGGTCGCATCTTCCCAGTTATGCAGTTCGGTATCCTGACGTGCGCGGGCGCGAATGGTCTCGAGTTCGGACCCGCTCGCGAGCGCGCGGTTCAGGCCATCGACGAGTCCATTCGGGTCGTCAGGGTCGAAGAGAAAGCCGGTGCATCCGTCCTCGACAGCATCCGGAATTCCTCCCGCGCGACCTGCGACCACCGGGCATCCCGAAGCCATAGCCTCCATCAGCACCAACCCCAGAGTCTCTGTCGCCGAAGGAAACAGGAATAGATCCGCCGAAGCGTAGGCACTGGCCAGAGCCTCTCCGCGCAGATATCCGGTAAAGACTGTCGGCGTTCCCTGGAAATGCCGTTCTAAGTTCTGGCGTTCCGGTCCATCCCCGACAATTGCCAATCTCGTCGCGGGGAACGCCAGCATGACCTGCTTCAGCCGTTCGATTCCTTTTTCGGCAGAGAGCCTGCCGACATACAGCAGAAGCCGCTTCTCCGGTTCGCCTCCGCTGAGGCGGTTTCGCATCTCGGCCGATTTCGCCGCCGGGTTGAAGAGTTTCGAATCGACCGCGCGTTCCCAAAGCGCCAGATGTCCGATTCCGTGGGTCTCAAGATCTTTGTATGTAACCGTGGACGTGCACAGGTTCAGATTGGCCCGTCGGTGCCGTTCCCGCATCAGCATCCAGGTAAGCTTTTCCAGCGCTCCGAGCTTGTAGTACCGCACGTACGCAGGAAGATTCGTATGGGCCGAGATGACCAGAGGAATCTTCAGCACCTGGCTGTAGTAGATGCCTCCCACGCCTAACAGCGCCGGCTCGAATACATGGATGACGTCGGGATTGAAAGCCTTCAGCTTTGCCCGCATCGACGTTCGAGGAAGAGCAAGCCGAAGCTCTGGATACAGTAGAAACCGCACCGAGGGCAATCCCACGACCTCCGCCCCGAACAGTTCTTTGGGACCGCCCCTGGGGGCGAAGATCAGCACCTCATCGCCCCTTCGCCTCAGGCATTCAACGGTCTTGGTCAGCATGGTAACGATGCCGTCAATCTTGGGTAAAAACGGCTCCGTCATCACGACAATTCTCATGCTTCAAATCCCTCTGATCGACCTTTTGGGAAGCGGCTCCGCGGGTTAACTACCGGCGTTTCTGCGCCGGCCGGCCCGCAAACGCGACGCGTCAGCCAGCCTCCACTTTACTTGAAACGCAGCCCTTTCTCGCGACTTAAGTTACTCAGAACAAGCCCTATCCCCAGTCAACCAGGATGGAAGAGGCGCAATCGAGAACATTGCCCTGCTGTCGAACGTGGAGCGAAACCGTCTCATAGGTGACGGGAGACGGCCACACGTCACCTACGCAGAGTAAGATTGCCGCTCACTCTCCAACTCGAAGTTTCGTTTTCGGGATTGAAGACGCCGCTGCAATCTGTTTAGATTGTTGCACAACACAAAATCTGGGCCGGGTACTAAACCGCACGCGTTCGAGAACGGGGGAGCTATGCAACAGTTCAGCATTTCATATGCCTGGCGCAAGCGAGACGTATCGCGTGGTTTCACCTCCGGAGTTTCTCTCCACAGTCACACCTGTATGTCGAAGGAGACTCTCGCATATCTGGCAGATATGGGAACACGGTTCAAGATTCTCCGGCCCATCTTCGCCAACCGCGAGCGTTACTGCAGGGAAGCCCACGGCTTTGAACTGGACTACGCCGCAAGTTACTGGACTCCACCGCTGCCGCCCGCGTTGGCGTTCGAAGTCGAGAGCAGGCAGATTGAGGATTCTCTAAGGCTACCGGCACTGGTCTCGATCACCGATCACGACAACATCGACGCTGCGCTCTTATTGCGATCGATTCCGGACACGCGCCACGCGCCGATCTCAGTCGAGTGGACCGTCCCTTACCTGGATTCGGTATTCCACATCGGCATCCACAACTTGCCCGCTGCATCGGCTCCGGACTGGATGCGCACGTTTGAGGAGTTCACCGCGGCGCCATCCATCGACCGCATCAACGAGATTTTCTGCGCGTTGCACGCCATCCCGGACGTGCTGATCGTCTTCAACCACCCGATGTGGGACCTGAATAAAGTGGGGCACGAGCGCCATCTCTTCTGCATCGACGAATTCCTGGCTGCCAGCAATCCGTTTATCCACGCGATGGAATTGAACGGCCTCCGTGGCTGGCCGGAAAATCGCCAGGTGCATGGTCTCGCGGGGAAATGGAATCAGATCCTCATCAGCGGCGGCGATCGTCATGGCATTCAACCCAACGCCAACACCAACCTCACGCACGCATCCACGTTTGAAGAGTTCGTCCACGAGGTGCGCCGCGAGCGCATCAGCCACATTCACTTCATGTCCTCTTATGCTGTGCCGTGGGAATACCGGGTGCTCGAGTCTACGCTGGATGTGATCGCGCATTATCCCGAATTTCCCGAGGGCTCGCGCAACTGGGACGACCGCGTCTTCCACCCCGATGCCAATGGCATTCCGCGTCCCGTATCGCAGCTGTGGCCCGGCGACGGGCGCGCGCCCATCTTCGTTCGCTACGTTCTGGGCGGATTCAGGCTGCTGGGCAAGAAGCCTGTCTCTACCGGCCTGCGAATCGCCTGGAACGATCGGCACGGTCTGCGCTCGGCGTTCAGCAACTTCTAGATATGCAGGTCTGTCGATCTAAGGAGTTGGTGCGGCTTTGCTGCTCTTCTTGCCGAAGACCGCGTTGCTGATGTCCGGCCAGAATTCGTGGAACACGAACGTCGCCGAATCATAGGTGATGTCGAGTCCCCAGTTACGCAATCCATCGTGCACGGTCCGCTCCGGAGTTGGATAGTAGAAGTTCGAAACGGTGACTGCCGCTGCCGAGCCCGTAATCTCTGAGTAGTTGATCGTCGACTTGCCCGAGTCTTTTCGCGTGATGAAAGCCCGGCTCAAGGAATAGCCGGTCCGCTTGAAGAAGCCACCACCCTCACGGCCCATCGCGTAATAGCGGGAATCTTCGTGGGTAATTGCCGGAACGATCAACTCCACAAAGTAATTCTCCACGGATTGGTCGGCCACCGTGTGCCAGTAATATCGCGCGTAGCCAGCCGCTCCCTGGTGAAACTCGGGTGTCGATTTGGCCAGGAATGAGTCTCCCGCGATTACCCCGGCGAAGAAGAGGGAAGTGTAGTCGAAGTTGTCCAGGGTTGCCGTTTGAAGCTTCTGCCGTGTCGTCTCCTTCGGCACCACGGTGCCCGCGCTTACCGAGCGAAAGTTCGGAAGCATGCCCATAATCCGTTTGGTCTGCTGCTCGTCCGGCGGAACCGCGGGGGCGCTGGCCGCCGGCGTGGCGCTCGGCGCATCGGGTAGTGGGGCTGGCGCGGGCTCCTGCGCCATGCATATTCTGCACATCACAAAGACAACGCCGTACCCAACCGCACGCCAGTTCCTGGAAGCTGAAATCGCCAAGCCTCACCTCGAACGAACTATTCTATTTCTGCAACCTGGCCCCAAAATCCGCTTGCAGTGAAGGGCTCGCCGACTCGGATCACCCATTCGACCACGCGGACACGTCGCGCGCATCCCCCAAATGCGGTAACCCGCCGCACGAAAGCTGTGCAGCCCGGCTACTTGGTAGTGGACGACGCAGACCCGCGATTCCGCAATCTCGCGGAACCGAAAGCTTTTTGCCCCAACCCACTTCGATATACTAGCCAGCCTGAGGACTACACTGTTGCTGGAGCCGTCAAAGTCTTAAGAACTTAAGACGCGTCCATGCTACCGCATTTGGAGAGCAAAGTGGAAACCGCATCGAGTTCAGCCGTCGCCTTCGCCCACACCAACGCACCCCGCTTCGTCGAAGAGCTGAAGGCCCTCCTGCGAATTCCGTCCATCTCCACCTCGCCCGAGCACGCTCCCGATGTCCGCCGCGCCGCCGAGTTTGTTGCCGCCGAACTCCGCCGCATCGGCATGCAGAACGTTCGCCTCATCGAGACGACTACTGCAAAGCGTCCTGACGGCCATCCGCTGGTCTATGGCGACTACCTCAATGCGCCGCCTGTCAACGGCAAGCCTGCGCCCACCGTGCTGCTCTACGGCCACTACGACGTGCAGCCGCCCGACCCGCTTGACGAGTGGAAGTCCCCGCCCTTCGAGCCCACCGAGCGCGATGGTAATCTCTACGCCCGCGGCGCCGTCGACGACAAGGGCCAGATGTGGATGCACGTCAAAGCACTCGAATCCCTCCTCGCAACGCATTCGGGCAAGCTGCCGGTCAATATCCGCGTCATCGTCGAAGGCGAAGAAGAAGTGGGAGGGGAGGGAATTGCCGCCTTCGTTCGCGAGCACGGCGACCAGCTCGCCGCCGACGTCGCCCTTGTCTCCGACACCGAGATGTTCGCGCCCGATCTGCCCACCCTCTGCGTCGGCCTGCGCGGTATGATCTATACCGAAATCGAGGCCCGCGGCGCGCGCACCGACCTCCACTCCGGCATGTACGGCGGCGCCGCGCCCAACCCCTTCTTCGCGCTGGCCCAGATCATCGCTCAACTCAAGCACCCCACCGGTCGCGTAGCCATCCCCGGTTTCTACGACAAAGTAGTCACCCCCGCCCCCGCCGAACTAGCCGCATGGAAATCTCTCCCCTTCGACGAAGACCACTACCTCGACACCGAAGTAGGCTCAACCGAACTCACCGGCGAGATCGGCTACTCCGTCCTCGAACGCACCTGGGCCCGCCCCACGCTCGAAGTCCACGGCATGCCCGGAGGCTTCACCGGCGCCGGCGCCAAGACGGTCATCCCCGCCCGCGCCCTCGCCAAGATCTCGATGCGTCTCGTCCCCGACCAATCCCCCGCCGAGGCCTTCGCCCAGTACAAATCCTTCGTCGAATCCCTCTGCCCCTTCGGCATCACCCTCGAAGTCCGCCTCATCCACTCCGGCGACCCCATCGTCGTCTCCACCGACAATCCCTATGTCCGCACCGCCACCCAGGCAATGCACGACGTCTTCAAGACGGACACGGTCTTCATCCGCAGCGGAGGCTCCATCCCCATCGTCGGCGACTTCATCCGCGAGCTGCACATCCCTACCCTGATGATGGGATTCGGACTGCCCGACGACAACCTCCACGCCCCCAACGAGAAATTCCATCTCGCCAACTTCCACCGCGGAATCGAATCCATCATCCGCTTTCTCGAAAACGTCGCCGCCTGATCGCCACTTCCCCTCAAGTTGTCATTCTGGGCGCAGCGAAGAACCCCCGTATTTGGCTTCCTCAACGATGGCCACGCCACTCCCCATCTCCGGCTACGTGCTCGCCGGCGGCCGCAGCTCCCGCATGGGCACGGACAAAGCCTTTCTGCAACTCGGCGGCAAGCCCCTGATCCAGCGCGCCGTCGCCAAACTTCGCCGCATCTGCGCGGACGTCCACATTCTAGGCAGCAACCCAGCGCTCGCCGACTACGCACCGCTCGTCCCCGACCTGCACCCCGATTGCGGCCCTGTGGGCGGAATCGAAGCAGCTCTCAGCCACTCTCCGCACGACTGGAACCTCATCCTCCCGGTCGACGTGCCGTTCCTGCCTGCCGCCGTCCTCGAAATATGGGCCAACGTCATCGTTAACCCTGCCGAGACCGCTCGCGTCGCTATGTTCACGGTCGATGGCCGCCCGCAGCCCGCCGTCTGCCTGCTGCACAAACAGATCGCCCCATCCATCGCCGCCGCCGTCGCCCTCGGCGAACTCAAGCTGCTAGCCGTGCTCGAAGCCTCCGCCGAAGTTCTAGCCCTGCAGCGTGAGCGGCCGCTGGACCAATTTCTCCGCCTGACTCCCATCGAGAGCCTTCAGTCTCAGAATCCCGGAATCACCCCGGAACAGCCGGCCGCCATCGGCCTCTGGTTCGCCAACCTCAATAGTCGGCAGGACTTCGCCGAAGCCGAAGCCCACGTCGCCGCCCTCGACACCTGATCTGTCTGGTCCCCGCCAGCTCCGATCCACAACCCGCTACCATAATCTAGTCATAGCGCAACGATGCATCGTGCATCATAGAGACACGCCCATGGCAGACTCAGATTCCAGGCCAGCTTCCGAGCCTGATCCAAATCCGGACGAACGGCCCGCAGAAGCTGCCGACAATTCGTCGCTTGAACCTGCGCCCGCGGACTCGACCGCAGACGCGCCTCGAGAGCCGTCCGATCCGGAACTCCCCGATCTGCTTGCCGAAGTCTCTCCCGACGTCCAGGAGTCCGTGCAGGAGTTCATGGCGGAGGCTGCCCAGCAGAATGAAGCCGCAAACGAAGCCGTCCCGGATACTCGCCGCAACCAGCCCGGTCCCTACATCGCCTTCGAGCACGTCTACAAGTCCTTTGGCGATACGGTCGTCCTCAAGGACGTCAGCTTCTCCGTGCTACCCGGCGAGACCCTTTGTATCCTCGGACGCTCCGGCGTCGGTAAATCCGTATCCCTCCAGATGCTCATGGGCTTCCTCCGCGCCGACAAGGGTCAGGTCCGGGTTGCAGGCGAAGATATCTGCGGATTCAACGAGAAGCAGCTTCAGGCCGTCCGCCGCAAGGTCACTATGGTCTTCCAGAACGGCGCGCTCTTCGACTCCATCAGCGTGGGGGAAAATGTCGCCTTCCCCCTGCGCGAGCGCCACGACCTCGCCGAAGACCAGATCCAGCAGATCGTCAAAGGCATGCTCGAGATGGTCGGCGTCGCCGGCATGGAGGACCTAAACCCCTCCGATCTTTCCACCGGCATGAAGCGCTCCGTCGCCATCGCCCGCGCACTCGCTTCCCAGCCCGAGGCAGTTCTCTACGACGAGCCCACTACCATGGTCGACCCCCTCATGGGCCATCTTCTCGGCGGCCTCATCGAACGCCTCAAGTTCCAATTGCATCTAACCAGCATCGTCGTCACCCACGACATGCGCTTTGCGCGCAAGCTCGCCGACCGGGTCGTCTTCCTCCACCAGGGAGAAGCCCGCTTCTTCGGCACGATGGAAGAGATGGACCAATCCGAGGATCCCGTACTCAGGGAATTCCTGGCTCTGGACGAACTCGTTTTACCGGTCTAGCATCAAGATCACCTTAGGACACGTTACCTTTAAGTAAATGGATCATTGTCATGTGTCTTTGTTTTCAGTATCCTCAAGAAAGGCCAGAACGCTGACAGGTTTCACTCCATTGCCCTGCTAAGGCGCTTCAGTCTATTTGTGTTGCTGCCTTTGAGAGAACGCTGAGCCCTAGAATTAACCCGAGCGGTCGTCCATAGCGAGACAATTCCCCCAGGTGTGGGTTTCCTCAATAGAAATCCACCGCACGCAAGTTTCCGCACGCATCACCGCACAGTTGCTGCTCAAACCGAAGCCGGGCTTATTCCGGCATACGCAATTTCGACGCGCCCAGACCGCGTCGTGGGAGTGAGAGAGCCGTTCGACATGGCGACACCCGATTATCTCGAACAGGTGGTCGTATCGGGCCGCACCCGACCCGCCAACGGCGCGTCGGCCGAGCGCCTCGGTTTGTTGTACCGCCCGTCGGTCACCAGCATTGTCTGGGCTACCCTCGATCTGCTCACCGTCGCTCTGGCCGCCATCCTGGCCCTCCGCTTCCGCGTCCGTGTCCCGGGCGACGTTAGCGCGACCTCGGTACTCCCGTTCCTGCTGCATAATTCAGCCCCGTCCATCCTGCTCTACGTCGCCTGGTACGGCGTGCTGCTTGTCGTTCTAGCGCGCTCCTACGGGCTCTACGGACCCATCCTCAGCCGCAACGGCCTCAACGAGCAGCGGATGGTCGTGCAGGCCGCGCTCACCGCGGGACTTCTGCTCTGCGGAACCCTCTACATCCTGCGTCGCGCAGAGATGGTCTCCCGCGAAGTCGTCATCCTGCTGGTCGTCTTCACCACCATTCTTCTCTGCGTGCGGCGCGCGATCTGGCGCAAGGTCGTTTACAGCCGCTATCGCGAAGGCCTGGAGACACGCAACGTCCTCATCGTCGGCGCTGGCCGCGTTGCCCACGCGCTGCGTAACCACCTCGAATCCCTCCGCCATCTCGGCTTTCGCTTCAAAGGCTTTGTCGCCCTCACTGAGCACGAGGCCGAATCCGGCGACGCCGACATCATCGGCGACGTGCGCAACTGCCTCTCGCTCGCCCGCGCCCTCTTCGTCGACGAAATCTTCTTCTCCGTGCCCGCCGAAAAAAAGCTCGTCATCGCTTTGGTTGAAGAGGCCCGCGGCCTGGGCATCGACGTCCGCGTCGTCCCCGACCTTTACGACGGCCTCGCCTGGAACGCCACCGTCGAATACATCGGCCAGTTTCCCACCATCCCGCTGCACCGGCGCGATCTCCCCATCGGCGCCTTCCTGGTCAAGCGTCTGCTCGACACCACCGGCGCCGCGCTGGCCCTGCTGCTGCTCTCGCCATTCATGCTGATCATCATGGCGGCGATCAAGCTCGACTCCAAAGGCTCCGTCTTCTATCGCGCGCAGCGCATCGGCCGCAAGGGCCGCACCTTCACCTGCTACAAATTCCGCACCATGTGTGTCGATGCCGAGAAGCTGAAAGCAAAACTGCAGGATCGCAACGAACGCGACGGCATCCTCTTCAAGATCACCAACGATCCGCGCATCACCCGGGTCGGCCGCGTCCTGCGCAAATACTCGCTCGACGAACTCCCGCAGTTCTACAACGTCCTCCGCGGAGACATGAGCCTCGTCGGCCCGCGCCCGCCCATCGCCTCTGAAGTCGAGCAGTACGACCTGGCCCACCTCCGCCGCCTCGACGTCCTCCCCGGAATGACCGGCCTGTGGCAGGTCGAAGCCCGCCAAGACCCCTCGTTCGACAGCTACATTTCCCTCGACACCGCCTACGTCGAGAACTGGTCCCTCTGGCTCGACATGAAGATCCTCGCCCGCACCATCGGCGTCGTCGTCTCCGGCACCGGCTCCTGACGGTGGTTGTACGTTCTACGATGTCCGTTCTCTGTAGGAACATCGGCAATGCAGGTCGCGTCCCACTTTCGGACAACATAGAACGTACAACGGTCAACGTCCGTCCGCTCCGGTAAACTTAATACCGTGAAGATCGCGATAGCCCAGATCAACCCGACCGTCGGCGACTTCGCCGGGAACGCCCGCCTTATCCTCGACTTCACAGCGCGCGCGGCTGCTCAGTCCGCCGACCTCGTCATCTTCCCTGAACTCTCCATCTGCGGCTACCCGCCCGCCGACCTGCTCGAAAAATCCGCCTTTCTCTGCCGTGCGCAGCAGACCCTCGACGAACTCGCCGCCTCCACCGTCACCGGCCCTGCCATCCTCTGCGGCACTGCCCTCGCCATCGACGGCGACTCCTCCGCGGGCAAGCACGCGCGCAACGTAGCCGCGCTGCTCTCCGGCGGACGCGTCACCTTTCTCCAACAGAAAATGCTGCTGCCCTTCTACGACGTATTCGACGAGCAGCGCTACTTCGAGCCCGCCCAACATCAGACCCTTACCCTGCTCAACGGCCAACCCCTCGCCATCACCATCTGCGAGGACGCCTGGAACGACAAGTCGTTCTGGCCGCGCCGCCTCTACCCCATCGACCCCGTCGACGAGCTTATGCGCCAGTGGGCTACGCTCCCCGATCCCATCGCCTCGACGCACCCGCGCCTCATTCTCAACATCTCCGCTTCACCTTTCTGGTGCGGCAAGCGCGACCTCCGCTGCAACATGCTCGCCGCCATCGCCCGCCGCCACCGCGCCTTCGTCGTCATGGTCAACCAGGTCGGCGGCAACGACTCCCTGGTTTTCGACGGCTCCTCAATTGTCCTCTCGCCCACCGGCGAAGTCCTTGCCCAGGCCGCCTCCTTCGCCGATGACCTCGTCGTGATCGACACCGAGGCCCCGCCCGTCGCGCCCGCAATCTCCGCACCCGCAGCCGCCCTCTACCCTGCCTACCAGACCGACTGCAACTCCGATGACATCCCCGCCATCTGGCAGGCGCTTGTGCTCGGCACCCGCGACTACGTGCGCAAGTGCGGCTTCGCTAAAGCCCTGGTCGCGCTCTCCGGCGGCATCGACTCCGCCCTCGTCGCGGCCATTGCAGTCGAAGCCCTCGGCCCGGAAAACGTCCTCGGCATCGGCATGCCCAGCGAGTTCTCCTCGACCGGGTCCATCGACGACGCCCGCGACCTCGCCGCCAATTTAGCCATTCGCTTCGAGCTCGTCGCCATCCACGACGTCTTCTCCGCCTACACCCGCACCCTCGAACCGCTCTTCGCCGGCACTCCCTTCGGCCTGGCCGAGGAAAATCTTCAGTCCCGCATCCGCGGCGCACTGCTCATGGCGCTCTCCAACAAATTCGGAGCCCTCGTCCTCACCACCGGCAACAAATCCGAGATGTCCACCGGCTACTGCACCCTATATGGCGACATGGTAGGCGCCCTTGCCGTCATCGGCGACGTCTTCAAGACCCGCGTCTATGCCCTCAGCCACTACGCCAACCGCGAGCGCGAAGTCATTCCGCACAACACCATCGCCAAGCCGCCCTCAGCCGAGCTCCGCCCCGGCCAGAAGGACACCGACTCGCTCCCGCCCTACGAGATCCTCGACCCCATCCTCGAAGCCTACGTCGAGCGTTACCAATCCGCCGAGCAAATCCTCGCCGAGCTCTCAGATCCGGCCCGCACCGCAATTGGAGACAAAGTCGACCTCGGCCTCATCCGCCGTGTCCTCTCGCTGGTCGAGCGCAGTGAATACAAACGCCAGCAGGCCGCGCCCATCCTCAAGGTCACGCAAAAGTCCTTCGGCACCGGCCGCCGTTTCCCCATAGCCGTCAAAGTCGAAGTCTAGCCGCGGTCGCTCCGCCCGCCTTGCCATTTGGCCTCCAATCCGTCTATTGATACGATGGCTGTGCACCGTTCTCACATCCCAGTACCCCGGCAACTACCCGAAATTGAACAACCGCAACCGCGCATAGAAGGAAATCATTGAAGAATCGATACGCAGTCCTGACGGCAGCTTTGCTCTTCCCCCTCACCGCATCCGTCGCATTCGCCCAGGCTCCTGCCGCCGTGCCCTCGGCTCCCGCGCCGCAGACCCCCAGAGTCCAGGTTCCTCCGGCCAGCCTCACCGCTCCCCCCGCGCCCGCCGCGCCAACCACCCCGCCGGCCGATCCGCTTCCTCCCGCGAACCCCAAATTCTTCACCGCCACGTCGCCTTCGCTCGATACTGTCAACGCCTTCCTCAATCAGGTCTGGGGATTTGATCCCGAGCGCATCTACCGCGTGATGGCCATCCAGAAGACGCCCGCGCCCGGAGTCGTCAAGGTCACCGTCTTCATCACGACCCACGCCCCCGACGCGAAGGTTCAGGGAGCCACATTTTACATCACTCCCGACGGCAAGCACGCCATCGGTGAGGCATCCGGCGTCGTTCCCTTCGGTGCCGCGCCCTTCGCTGACGTACGTGACCTGCTCCGCGCCCGAGCAGACGGCGCCTACCGCGGAGCCGCCAGCAAGGACCTGGAACTCGTCGAGTTTGCCGACCTCCAATGCCCCCACTGCAAGGAAGCCCAGGCCACCGTGGACCAGATCGTCAAGGACTTCCCCAAGGCCCACGTGGTGTTCCAGCTTTTCCCGCTGGTCGAAATCCACTCCTCCGCCTTCAAGGCCGCTGCGTATGGCGTTTGCGCGCAGAAGGTGTCGAACGAAGCCTTCTTCAAGTTCGCCGCTGGCGTCTTTGATACCCAGGAAGGCCTTTCGCCCACTACCGACGACACCATCCTGAAGGCCGCCGCAATGCGTGCCGGCCTCGACGGAGCAGCCATTGCCGCCTGCGCCGAGACGCAGGCTACCAAGGACATCGTCAACGCCGACATCAAGCTCGCCCAGGACGCCGGTGTCGATCAGACGCCTCTGCTCTCGGCCAACGGCCGTCTCCTGCCGCTCACCAGCGTCAACTACGACGACCTCAAGCGCCTCATCCAGTTCCAAGCCAACCTCGACGGCGTCGACTCCGGAGCCACCCCCGAAACCCTCGCTCCGAAGCCCACTCAACCCGTCCTCCAAACCCTGCCCAAATAGCCGACACATCTTGGTGCCCCATGGTCGACGACTGGTCGTTAGACGGTCGTTTATCGTGGGGTTTTTCTCTGTCCCCGCCGCCCCTCCGACAGCCGTGCCTTCTGCCCCTGCAGTGTCATAGACATCCCGCCTCACCCCCGCTACCCTGCATCCATGGTTAACGCCATCAAATCGCTGCTCCGCTCGTCCTTCTTCGCAGCGGTCGTGATCCTCGCGCCGTCGACCATTCTCGCGTTCGTCTGGACGCTGCGCGCAGGCGCTGCCTCGGCCCCGTTCAGCACGTATGCGGCGTACGTCGGCTTTCTCGCCCTTGCCTGCCTCTATGCCGCGGCCTGGTGGACCACCCGCCGGCCGCGAGCCTCGAGAAACATCGTCGCAATCGCAGCTTGCCTGGCGAATATCGCCATCGTTATTCTGCTGCTCCGCTATAGCTTGCCCGTCGCTCACCTGGCTGTCGCGTGCGGCCTGTTCTTCATCGCCGCCAGCATCGCCGGTACGGTCATCCATGCGCGCAGAGAAGCCGTTCCCGATCGAACTCCTCCACCTGCAAGTCGCCCTCGCGTTCCCGGCGACCGGACCAGCCCCTGGATCGATCGAATCGCCGGCATCTTGTTCGTCGCCGCAACCTGGGAGATCGTTAGCCTCTGGTTCAAGTGGGCCACTAATCGCGATCTGCCCACCTTCTCACTCCTTGCCTCCGTCCTCTTCATCGTCCTCGCCACCTTCACCACCGCGGTGGTGCACGAGAGCGGCCACGCATTGGTTGCGGCAGCCTTTAACATGAGGTTCCTCGGCTTCTACGTCGGCCCATTCCAGATGCGCAAGCGGGAAGGGAGGTGGACGTTCAGGCTCAAGTCCTCGGGCTTCTTCGGCGGAGGTGTAAACGCCGTGCCCACCCACCCCGACCTGCCCGCGTCGCACGACCTCGCGATGATCGCCGCCGGTCCCGCCGCCAATCTCATCACCTGCCCCATTTTTCTATGGGCCACGCTCCGCGCCCCGGACGCCGCCTGGCAGCCGGCATGGCTCTACTTCGCGATGCTTACGACCTTCTCCTTGGTGATTCCTCTCTACAATCTCTTCCCGCTCCGGACCAAGGCTGGGAACTACTCCGACGGCGCAAGGATCATCCAGATCCTCACCCGAAGCCCCGTGCTGGAACTCCACCGCGCCGTCCGCCGTCTCCAATCCACGCTCGTTACTCCTCTGCGCTTCCGCGACCTCGATCCCGAGGCCTTCCAGCGCGTGGCCGCCCGTTATCCAGGCGAGCTCGCTGGAGTGCACTTGCAGGTCTGCGCGGTGATCGCCTATACCGACGCCGACCGCCTTCTCGAGGCCCGCGCTGCCCTCGCCGCCGCCGAGGCGATCTACAACGGCTCCGCCATCGACCTCTCCCGCTCGCTGCACCTTAGCTTCGTCCTCGATCACGCCATGCTCAATCGCGATGCCGCCGCAGCCCGCCTCTGGTGGGACCGAATGGAGCGGAAGAAACAGGGGCATCTCAATTTCGATTTCTGGCTGGCCCGCTCAGCCCTCCTCTGGATCGAAGGCTATCTCTCCCAAGCCGAAGACGCCTGGCAGCAGGCGAACTCACGCGCCCAGAAATTCCCCCACTTCGGGGCCTACGAGTACGACCGCTTCCGCTGCGCCGTCCTCCGCGAGGAACTCGACAAGACCCGCCTGGCTCTCGAACCTGTCGAATTCTAACCAGATTCGCTCCCAGACTCCGCCCGCCTCTAGAGTCCGGCATTGTGACCCGCAGAGTCAGAATTTACGTCGTTTTGCCTCCGCCGGCATCCCCCTTAGCCGGCGGAACCCAGTCTTTTGCCGGTTGAGCCAGCGATCTTGCATTTTCCTTGTAACGGCAATAAACGGCTTGACACACATGCGATTTAGGTTTAGCATCTTCTTATGCGCGAACCTAGAACGCTTCAACAAGCCGTCGTCTACTTCTCCGATCCGCAGCGTTGCTTTGAATACGCGGTGCAACTGCGCTGGTTGGGCGGCAACGTTACCTGCCCCCGATGCGCACAGGCGAAGCACTCGTTTATCAAGACGCGCCGCCTCTGGTTCTGCTACGTCTGCAAAAAGCAATTCACCTTGAAGATCGGCACGGTGATGGAGGACTCCCCCATTGCGCTCGACAAGTGGATGGCGGCATTTTGGGTGATAGCGAACTGCAAGAATGGAATCTCTAGCCATGAACTCGGAAGAATGCTCGGCGTCCACCAGGAGTCGGCATGGTTTATGCTGCACCGGATTCGTGAGGCTATGAAGGGTGGTTTGATGCTCAAGATGGGCGGCAGTGGTGGCCCTATCGAGGTAGATGAAACCCACATCGGCCCAAAGCCTCAAAAGATGCACCGCGAGAAGCGACTCCAGATGCACAATGAGCGGCAGGAGAGGACCGCCGTTGTCATGGGCCTGTTGGATCGTGAGTCTCGCCAAGTTCGCGCGAAGGTCATTCCGAACGTCAAGCGGGAGACACTGCAAAGCGAGATTCTGAATCAGGTCGGCAAGGGATCGACGGTCTATACAGACGGCGCTCCGGCCTATGACAACCTTGCCGCTCGGGATTACGTCCACGAGACGGTGAACCACATCGAAGAGTATGTGCGCGGACAGGTGCACACGCAGGGTATAGAGAATTTCTGGTCGCTGTTGAAACGCGGCCTTCGCGGAACCTACGTTGCTGTAGAACCTTTCCATCTTGACCGCTACCTCGACGAACAAGTCTTTCGCTTCAATAATCGCGCGACCAAAGGCAACCCTCTCAACGATGCTGACCGCTTCGCGCTTGTGATGTCCCAAGTTGGGGGCAAGCGTCTTACCTACAACCAACTGACCGGCAAGACTGGGCCGACGCCACACCAGCCGTCGGCAGGGGCGGGGCAAGAGGCTTTCTAGGGCCCGTCCTTGCCGGACTTCCGAGGCGGCGGAGACTTCTTCTTCTCCGGTCTCTTCGGGATTGCCGTCTTCGGAGCCTGCAAAACCGCCCGCGCCAGCCGTTCAAATGCTGCTACCGCTTCCGGGCCTTCATGGTATTCAGGTTTCACGATTCAATCCCCCCAACTTCTAAACACATCCTGCCTGAGTGTGGATAT
>Ga0302314_10006704_pt1 | contig 20794 bp, 20 predicted proteins | sample III_Palsa_N2_3_FD_200533 | JGI IMG/M metagenome (GOLD analysis project Ga0302314, IMG submission 200533) | Peat permafrost microbial communities from Stordalen Mire near Abisko, Sweden - III_Palsa_N2_3 | ecosystem: Environmental > Terrestrial > Soil > Palsa > Peat permafrost | place: Sweden... | reverse complement strand
ATCCGGGTCGAGGTCGATGTGAGTCGAGATCTGGGCGACATTGGCCACCAGATTGGCTTGGCTGAGCACCACGCCGCGCGGCGCGCCGAAGCTGCCGGACGTGAACAGGATCACGCCAGGATCGTCCGGCGCCGCCTTGGCCCGGGCCTGCCGGGCCATCAGCGAGGCGCCCAGCGCCAACACCCGGTCGAGGCCGCCGATCTCTTTGCGAACGTCCTCGAGGTAGGTGACGACGCAATGCTCTTCGAGCGCGTCGATCACATCGTGCAGCTTGCCCTGCTCGATGAAGCGGTGCGAGGTGAGCACGCGGTTGACCTTGGCCAGCCCCACCGCCGCGCGCAGATTGCGCAGGCCGGCGGTGAAGTTGAGCATGGCTGGGACACGGCCGTAGGCATGGAGGGCGAAAAAAGTCACGGTCGCCGCCGAGCTCGAAGGCAGCAGGACGCCGACGTGCTCGCCGCGCCGGGTCATCGCCGCGAGCTTGCGTCCGAGCGCGAAGCTGGCCCTGATAAGGTCGGTGTAGGAGAGGGGATTTCGCTCCTGGTCCTCCAGGATCGGCTTCCCGCCGCCATATTGATGCGCGGCGTCCAGCAGGGCGTCGAACAGGTTCTTTCGCGCGACCTGTGGATCGAATGCGCGCGCCATATGGCTTCCTGTCCTTCCCCCGACCCTCTGATACGGAGCCCGGCCCAAGGCTACAGACCGGCGGCGCCTGTGAAAAGGCGCAACGCGTCGGCGGAGGTTCCGGCTTGATCCCAAGGCCGAGAACGACGATCTAGGGCCCATGGTCACGGTCCTCGAACGCGCCGCTCGCCACCCGGAAAAGCAGAGCCGCCCCGACAGCCCGATGCTGCGCAAGCCGCCTTGGCTGCGGGTGCGCGCGCCGGGCTCACCCGGCTACAACGCGACGCAACGCCTCGTCCGCGAACATGGCCTCACCACCGTGTGCGAAGAGGCGGCGTGCCCCAACATCGGCGAGTGCTGGAGCGTCGGCCACGCGACCATGATGATCATGGGCGAGGTTTGCACCCGCGCCTGCGCCTTCTGCAATGTGGCGACGGGGAAGCCGGCGCCGCTCGATCCCACCGAGCCTGAACGCGTGGGCGCGGCGGTCGCCGCCATGAGGCTTTCTCACGTGGTCATCACCTCTGTGGACCGCGACGACCTGGCCGACGGCGGGGCCGCCCACTTCGCGGCCACGGTCGCGGCGATTCGCGCCGCGGCGCCGGCGACGACGGTCGAGATTCTGACCCCCGATTTCCTACGTAAGCCGGTCTCGGCGGCCGAACTGGCCATCGACGCCCGACCGGACGTTTTCAACCACAACCTGGAAACCGTGCCGCGGCTCTATCTCTCTATCCGGCCGGGCGCGCGCTACTATCACTCCCTGCGGTTGCTCGAACGGGTCAAGGAACGGGCGCCCGACCTCTTCACCAAGTCCGGCCTGATGGTCGGCCTCGGCGAAGCCAAGGAAGAGGTGATGCAGGTGATGGACGACATGCGCTCGGCCGGCGTCGATTTCATCACTATCGGCCAATATCTGCAGCCGACCCGCAAGCACGCCCCCGTCGACCGGTTCGTGCCGCCTGAGGAGTTCGCCGCCCTGGAGACCATCGCTAGGGCCAAGGGCTTCCTGATGGTGTCGGCGAGCCCGTTCACGCGATCCTCGCACCACGCGGGCGAGGACTTCGCCCGCCTCAAAGCCGCCCGCGCCGCGGCCTGAGGCGTCGGCCTTGCATCATCGCCTGACGCGCGATCTGCCTTACCCAGCCGAGGACCTTTTCGACCTAGTGGCGGACGTGGAATCTTACCCCCGGTTCGTGCCGTGGATCACCGAGCTCAGGACCTGGAACCGCCGCGCTGAGTCGCTGGGGGTGACGACGCTCGACGCCGAGGCCAAGATCGGCTTCGGCCCCTTCGGTGAGCGCTTTTCGACGCGCGTCCGCATGGCCCGCCCGAACCTCGCGATCGACGTGACCTTGCTGTCCGGTCCGTTCCACCGGCTCGAGAACCGCTGGCGGTTCGAACCCCGGCCAGGCGGCGCCCAACTCGCCTTCGAGATCGATTTCGAACTTCGGTCGGCCTTGCTCGAACGCCTGCTGGCGGCCAATTTCGAGCGCGCCGCGGCGACGCTGGTGCGCTGTTTCGAGGCGCGGGCGGCGGAACTTTACGGAGGGAATGAATGGAAACGGCCCACTGGCTCCTGAAGAGCGAGCCGGAAAAATACAGCTTCGCCGACCTCGTGCGGGACGGATCGACCGTCTGGGACGGCGTGCGCAACAATCAGGCGGCGCTCTATCTGAAGGCCATGAAGGTCGGCGAGCGCGCTTTCATCTATCATTCGCAGAGCGACAAGGCGGTCGTCGGCGTGGCGCGGATTACCCGCGAAGCCTTCATCGATCCCTCCGATCCAGCCGGCCGGTTCGTCGCCGTGGAGATCGCGCCGGCAGCGGCGCTGAAGCGCCCCGTCACCCTGGCCGAGCTGAAGGCCGAGCTTCCGGGCATGGTCATGTTCCGTCAGTTCCGGCTGTCGGTGACGCCTGTCACCGCCGACGAATGGCGGCGCATTCTCGAACTGGCCGGATAGGGCTCTATCTCAGCTGCTCGCGCAGCATCTCCAGCGCCGTCTCGACGGCCGCCATCTGAATGTCCCAGCGCTCGGTCAGGTCGAACTGCTCCATGCGATGGCGCACCGACTGATTGGCCCGGCTAGTGGCGAAATGCACCGTGCCCACCGGCTTCAACGGTGTGCCGCCATCCGGTCCCGCGACCCCGGTGACCGCGACGGAAACATGGGCGTGCGATTGTTCGAGAGCGCCCTCGGCCATCATCCGCGCGATGGGCTCGGACACGGCGCCGAGATCGGCGATCAGGTCGCCCGAGACGCCGAGCATCTCCTGCTTGGCGCGGTTCGAATAGGTGACAAACCCACGCTCGAAGACGTCTGAGGCGCCGGCGATGGCGCAGAGCGCGCCGGCCACCAGACCGCCGGTGCAGCTCTCGGCGGTGACGATGCGCAGCGAGCGTTCCCGCGCATCGTCAATCACCAACCGCGCCAGCGTCTGGATTTCCAGGGAAAACATTCAGACCTGGGAGTCCGACGCCAGGCTCCAGATCAGCGCCGCCACCCAGCCGATAAAGCTCCAGCCGAGGAACAGATTCAGCGCGAATATCGCCAGGGTGTTCCGCTTGCGCCGGGCGATCGCGATCATGGTGGGAATGAAATAGACCGCCAGCCCCGAGAAGCAGGCGATGGCGATGAGCACGATCGCCAGCGCGCCCAGGCCGGCGAACCACGAACCGTGCACTGAAACATCGGTCGCGTTCTGATCTCCATTGACGTCGTCTCCGACGTTCTGAGCGGTGACGTTGAGCGGCGCTTCGCCGACATCGGTCGGCACCGGCGCGGTGGCCGACGCCGCCGCCGGAGCAGCGGGCTGGGGAGTCACTTCCGGCGCCGCGGCTACGGGTGACGGAGCCGGGAGGGCTTCGGCAGGGGGGGGCGTCTGCGTTGCAGCGTCGTCCGGCGCGCTGGGAGCCGGGCCGCCCTCGCCGCTGCGCAGCCTGGCGCAGGCGTCGGAGGTGCGCGGATCGTTGGGATCGCCGTGATTGCAGATCGACTGGTCGGATTGAATCTGGTCGTTCTGGGCGTGAGCCGCGGTCGCGAGCGTGAGCGCGGCCGCCAGAGCCAGCAGTATCTTCATCGTTTCGCGTCCCGACCGAATGCTGACGGCTTACCGCGTGATCGCCGAACCGGCAACGGCGGCGCCTAGGACTTCGCGGGCCGCCCGCTCAGTCCTCCTCAAGTTCGCCGGCCGCGCTCTGCAGGTAGTTCGCGTCGCCCAGCGCGCGCAGGAGGCCGAGTTGGGTCTCGAGAAAATCGATGTGTTCCTCGGTGTCGGTCAGGATGTCGGTCAGAATCTCGCGGCTGACGAAGTCTTTCTCCACCTCGCACTTGGCGACGCCGGCCACCAGGTCCTTCCGCCCGCGCACCTCGAGGGCGAGATCCGCCTCCAAGGCTTCGGCCACCGTCTCGCCGATGGAGAGTTTGCGCAGATCCTGAAGATTCGGCAGCCCTTCGAGGAAGAGGATGCGTTTGATGAGCTTGTCGGCGTGCCGCATCTCGCCGATGGATTCATCGTAGACCTGCTTGCCGAGGCGCCGGAAACCCCAGTTGTCGAACATCCGCGCGTGCAGGAAGTACTGATTGACCGAGGTCAGCTCGTTGGTGAGCACGCCGTTTAGAAGGGAAATGATCCCCGCGTCGCCTTGCATGGCCGCCTCCTAGTCGGCGGCGGTCCCCATGGAGGCGTGCGCGCCCCCGATCATCCGCCGCATGTCGCAGACGCATTTGGCGCACCGGACCGCGGCGTGGCAATGGCGGAAGACATCGGCGGGCCGCCGCGCGCCGTCTCTCACCGCCGCGCGAACCTGACGTTCGCGGATGCCGTTGCAGTTGCAGACGTACAAAGCGGTCTCGCTCCAGAGGTCGGGGTCCGGAACGGAATGTAGCTATTGCACACGAGTTTGCAACTCATTTGCAATTAGCATTGACTAGATCTCGACGGCCGCCACAGCCTGGGCGGCGACGCCTTCGCGGCGGCCGGTGAAGCCGAGGCCCTCGGTGGTGGTCGCCTTGACGCTCACTTGTTCGAGCGAAACTTCGAGCAGTTCGGCGATCCTGGCCCGCATCGCCTCCCGGTGCGGCTTGATCTTGGGCGCCTCGCAGATCAGCGTCACGTCGGCGTTGACGATCCGTCCGCCGCGGGCGGCCACGAGGCCGGCGGCATGACAAAGGAACACCGCCGAATCGGCGCCCTTCCATTTAGGGTCGGTCGGCGGGAAGTGATCGCCGATATCGCCCTCGCCGATGGCGCCCAGCAGAGCGTCGGTCAGGGCGTGCAGGCCGACGTCGGCGTCGGAGTGACCGGCGAGCGATCGGTCGTGCGCGATCCTGACGCCGCACAGCCATAGATGATCGCCCTCGGCGAAGGCGTGAACATCGAAGCCCTGACCGATACGCGTGCGCCGTGTCGCGCCGGCGCGAGCCTCGGCCATCTCGAAATCCTCCGCATAGGTGAGCTTGAACAGCCTGGCGTCGCCGGGCGTCATCGCGACCTGGCGTCCGGCGCGCTCAAGCACCTGGGCGTCATCCGTAGGGGCCACGCCGGCGGGCCACGCGGCGATGCAGTCCATCAATGCGCCGAAGCGGAACGCCTGAGGCGTCTGCGCGCGCATCAGACCGGCGCGGTCGATCGTCTCGAGCGCGCCAGCAGCGCCCCGTCGCTTCAAGGTGTCTACGGCGGGGAGGGCCGGGATCGCCCCGTCGGCGCCTTCCAGCGCCGCAAGCAGCCCTTCGATGACGCTCGCCGTTAGGAACGGGCGGGCCGCATCGTGGATCAATACCGCGGCGGGCCGATGCGGCGCCACGGCCGCTAGTCCGGCGCGCACCGAATCGAATCGCTCCGCGCCGCCTGGGGTCGCGCTCCAGCGGCCCAGTCCGGCGAACGCCTGGGCGGCGGCCGCCTCGTCTCCCGCCGGAATGACGACCGCGACGTGCTTGGCGCCCGCGGCCAGCAGGGCCTCCAACGACCAGCGGGCGACCGGCTTGCCGGCCAGGTCGCGCCACTGCTTGGCTCCCCCAGCCCGCGCGCCCCGGCCGGCCGCGACGATGACGGCGGCGAAATCCATGCGCTCCCTTAGCTGCCCTGAGCCGGGAGGGGGAGGGGGATTGAGACTTTACCCCACGCGACATTGTGCTTAAAAAGCAGGCGTGGTGGGTGAACATAATTTAGGCAGTCAGATCGAGCTGGGCGGCGTTGGCGTGCCCGGCCGGGTGTGGATTTCGCCCATGACCGGCGTTTCCGATCTGCCGTATCGCGAGACCGCGTCGGCGCTGGGCGCGCCCTACGTGGCCACGGAGATGGTCGCCTGCGAGCATTTCGCGAACGGACGGCCGGACGTCGTCCGGCGCGCGGCGGTGGGCGAGGGCCTGCCGCTCATGGTCGTTCAGTTGGTCGGCGCCGATCCCGCATGGATCGCCACCGGCGCGCGGCTGGCGCGGCAGGCGGGCGCCGAGATCATCGATCTCAACTTCGGCTGTCCGGCCAAGGACGTCACCGGCGTCGCCTGCGGCTCGGCCCTGATGCGCGATCCGGCCCATGCCGAGCGTCTGGTCGCCGCCGCCGTCGACGTCCAGGATGCGCCGGTGACCGTGAAGATGCGGCTCGGCTGGGACAACCTCAACGCTCCGGACTTGGCCGGGCGGGCTGAGGCGGCGGGAGCCAAGGCGGTGACCGTGCACGGGCGGACGCGCCAGCAGTTCTATACCGGCGCCGCGGATTGGCGGGCGGTGGCCGCCGTGAAGGCCGCCGTGCGCATCCCGGTCATCGTCAACGGCGATATCGTGGACGGCGACTCGGCCAGGATGGCGCTCGAACGGTCCGGCGCGGACGCGGTGATGATCGGCCGCGCCGCGATCGGCCGGCCATGGATCGCCGGCGAGATCGAGGCGGCGCTCGCCGGTCGACCGTTTGCAGCGCCCGAGGGCGAAGCTCTGGCGATGATCGTATCAGACCACCTCAAGCGCAGCGTGGCCTTTCACGGAGAACGCACGGGGCTGCGCATGTTCCGCAAACATCTGGCGGCCTACATCGAGGCGGCGCCGTGGCTCGCCGACGAGGAGTGCGCCAGGACGGCGCGCGGGCGTCTGTGCAGGCTCGAGACGTCGGCGGAGGTTCGGGCGGCCATCGCCCGCCTCTGGACGCCCCGGAGGCTCGCGGCGTGAACCGCGCCATCTCTCCGACATCGCTCGACGCCCTGAAGCTCGCGGCGTTCGACCTCGGCCCGGATCCTGTTTTGCTGCTCGACGACGGGGGAAGGCTGATCGCCGTAAATGAAGCGGCGGAGACCTTGTTCGGCCAGAGCCTGACGCTGCTCGCCCGCGGCGGCCTCAAGGACGGCCTTCCAAAAGGCTCGGCGCTGCTCACGCTCATCGCCCGCTGTTCCGCCCAAAGCGGCCTAATGCGCGAGCGTGGACTGCACATTGATCTGTTTGGGCATACCCCCTTCATCGCCGATGTGGCCGCGCTGCGCCTCAGCGAGGACGTGTTGCTGCTCACCCTCTCGATCGCCCATGCGACGCCCGCGTCCGAGCGCGCCGCCGAAGGCCTGCAGTCTGTGGTCGGCCTGGGACGCATGCTGGCGCACGAAATCAAAAACCCCCTGGCCGGAATCCGCGGCGCCGCCCAACTTCTGAAATCCGGTCTCGCCGCCGCCGACATCCCGCTGGCCGAGCTGATCGTCGACGAGACCGAGCGCATTCGGCGTCTCGTCGACCGCATGGAGGCCTTCGCTGAAGGCGCGCCGCCCGTGCGGGCGTCGGTCAACATCCACCGGGTCCTCGACCGGGTGCGGGCCTTGACCGCCAACGGCGTCGCTGACGGCCTGACGATCCGCGAAGCCTACGATCCGTCTTTGCCGCCGGCCTTCGCCGAGGAGGATCAGCTGATCCAAGTCTTTCTCAACCTGATGAAGAACGCCGCCGAAGCGGCGCGGGCGCGCGGCGACGGTCGCGGAGAGATCACCATCGCCACCGCCTTTCGTCACGGCGCCAGGGCGCGGAATGACGCCGGCATCCCGGTCCAGGTCGCCCCGCTCGAGATCAGGGTGATCGACAATGGCCCAGGTGTGCCGGCCTCGGTTCGCGACCATCTTTTCGAACCCTTCGTGACCACCAAGGACCATGGCACGGGCCTGGGTCTGGCTCTGGTGGCCAAGCTCGTCGCCGGTCACGACGGATTGGTGGATTTCGAATCCACACCAGGACGGACCGAGTTCCGGGTGCTTTTGCCCATCGCCCCGCAGCGCGTCCTCGAAGGAGCCTTATGAGCGCCAAAATCCTCATCGCTGACGACGATGCGTCCATTCGCCTGGTGCTGTCCCAGGCGTTCTCGCGGCTCGGCTACGACGTTCGCGCCACGGGCAACGCCGCCACGCTCCTCAAATGGGTGACGGACGGCGACGGCGACCTTGTCGTCACCGACGTGGTGATGCCCGACGAGAACGTGTTCAACGTCATGCCGAGCATTCGGAAACAGCGCCCCAAGCTGCCGGTGATCGTGATGAGCGCGCAGAACACCTTGCTCACGGCCGTCAACGCCGCCGAATTCGGCGTCTTCGACTATGTGCCCAAGCCGTTCGACCTCGACGATCTCATCGCGGTGGCCAAACGGGCGCTCGCCAAACCCGCGAGCGGCGAGGCGACCAAGGCCCAGGCCCGCGCCGTGCGCGACGAGCGCCTGCCGCTCATCGGGCGCTCCGCGCCGATGCAGGAGGTCTACCGCACGCTCGCCAGGCTGGTGGGCGCCGATCTGACGGTGTTGATTCAGGGAGAATCCGGCGTCGGAAAGACCCTCGCGGCGCGGGTGCTTCACGACCTTGGCCGACGGCGCGAAGGCCGGTTCGTGACCGTCAACCTAGGCGCCGCGCCGCGCGAACGCATCGATGCGGAGCTCTTCGGCGCCGGCGATGGCTCGCCCGGCAAGCTCGCCGAGGCCGATGGCGGCACGCTGCTGCTCGACGAGATCAGCGACATGCCCCTCGACTCTCAGATCCGGCTGTTGCGCGTGTTCGACGGCGTCGAACCGGCGCTCAATCCGAAGACCGGCCGCAAATGCGACGTGCGCGTCATCGCGGCGACCAACCGCGACCTGCGGGGACTGGTCACGCAAGGACTGTTCCGGGAGGATCTGTATTTTCGCCTGAACGTGGCCCAGATCAGCATGCCGCCACTACGCGAGCACATCGAAGACATTCCCGAACTCACCCGCGCCTTCCTGCTGCGCGCCTCGCGTGAGGGCCTGCCCCCGAAGACGATCGATAACGACGCCCTCGAGCGGCTGAAGCGGCACGATTGGCCGGGGAATGTGCGCGAGCTGGAAAATCTCGTACGGCGCATCTGCGCGCTTCACGGCGACGAGACCATCACCGCGCGCATTGTCGAACGCGAACTGGCGAGCCACGTCTTGCCCGCGCCGGTCGAAGGCCCGGTCACCCTGTCTGCTCTCGTCGAGCGGCACCTGATGTCGCTGTTCGCGGGCGAGGCCGACGGCCTGCCGCCGTCGGGGCTTTACGATCGGGTGCTGGCGGAGGTCGAGCGGCCACTCTTCGAACTCACCCTGGCGGCGACCCGCGGCAATCAGGTGCGGGCGGCGGAAGTGCTCGGCCTAAACCGCAACACCCTGCGCAAACGGATTACCGATCTCGGCATCACGCGCGGCAAGGGGTGACTCATCGGCGCGGCGTCCAGACGACTGAAGCAGACTTGCAACTCTCTGTTGAATTTGGGGCACAGTCCGCCCTAGACTCACGCTCGTGTCGAGTGAAATGACTTCCGACGAGCCGCGGCTTCCCGCGGCGCTGGCGTCACGCCCCTTGATGGGCGGCTGCTACGCCGCGGCCGTCGTGCTGACTGGCCTGGCGACATTCCTCGGCACGTCGCCGACGCTGACCGGCCCGCTGGGACCGGCGAGCCCGGTTGTTCTGACCTTGCTTAGCCTCGGCGTGGCGTTCCTCGCGCCACCCGCCGCTGGCCTCGTGTGGCGCATGGTGAGCCTGCTGCGCGCCCGCTCGCGCGACGCCGGCGCGCGGCTACACCTGCGGTTTGTGTTTCTGTTCGCCCTGGCCGCCGTGGCGCCGGCCGTGATCGTGGCGCTGTTCTTCGGCGTGTTGGTGACGCGCGGGATCGACAACTGGTTCAACGCGCGCGTCCAGACGGTGGTCGAGAATTCCGCCACGGTCGCCAGGAGCTACCTTGGCGAACAGCAACGCTCGATCGGCGTGCGCATGGGAAACATGGGCCAGGCGCTCAACGCCGCGGCGCCGGCGCTCGCCGATTCGCCTGTCGCCTTTTCGCGCTTTTTCCGTGATCTCGCGGACGACAGCGGCTTCGCCTCGGCCTATCTCATCGATCGCGACGGCCGGGTTCTATCGAGAGCCGAACCCCAGGGCGGCCCCGCCTTTCTCGATCCGCCCGCCACGGCCTTCCGGGTCGCCGACGGCGGCGAGGTGGACATGGTCCCTTTCGAAACGGCGGATCTCTTTCGCGCCCTCTACCGCCTTCGCGGCTATCCCGACGCCTATCTCTATGTGATCCGCCCCGTCGATCCCGGCATCTTCAGACACCTGCGCCTGACCGAGGGATCCCTCGGCGCTTATCGCCAGGCCGCGGTCAGCCGGTCGCGTATTCGCGAGGCCTTCGCGCTTTCCTACATCGAAACGGTGCTGCTGGTGCTGGTAGGCGCCGTGTGGCTCGGCATGGAGGCCGCCGGCGGGATCGCCGCGCCCGTCGCCAGGCTCGTGCAGGCCGCCGGCAAGGTGTCGGCGGGCGATCTTTCCGCGCGCGTGGCCATCGGTCGCGATCCGGAGGAGATCGCGGCGCTGTCCCGCGCCTTCAATCGCATGACGCGTGATCTGGAGCAGCAACGCCAGGATCTGCGCGCCGCGCATGAGGATGCGGAGACCCGGCGCCAGTTCACCGAGGCGGTGCTTCTGGGCGTCAGCGCCGGGGTCATCGGGCTGGACGCCCGAGGCCGAATATCGGCGGTGAACCGCCAGGCGGATGAGCTCCTCGGCCTCGAACCCGGCCACGGCGACGGCCGGCTGCTCAGCGAAGTCGCCCCCGAACTGGGTGCGGTGGCCTCGGCGGCGCTGGCCGGCGACGGCGAGGCGGAGGAGGACGTGGACGTCACCCGTCATGGCGAAACGCGCCGCCTGCGCGTGCGCGCCAGCCAGAGCGCCCAAGGCGTGGTGCTCACCTTCGACGACATCACCAGGCTGGTCGCCGCCCAGCGCAACGCCGCCTGGCGCGATGTCGCCCGCCGCATCGCCCACGAAATCAAGAACCCGCTGACGCCGATCCAGCTCTCGGCCGAACGCCTGAAGCGCAAATACCGGAGCGAGATCACCGGCGATCTGGAAACCTTTGACCGCTGCACCGACACCATCGTGCGCCAGGTGGGCGACATCGGCCGGATGGTGGACGAATTCTCGGCCTTCGCCCGCATGCCGGCGCCGACCTTCGCACCCAACGATCCGGCGGAACTCTTGCGGCAGGCGGCGTTCGCGCAGCGCGTCGCCGACCCCGACGTGACGGTGGACCTTGCCGATCCACCCAGCGGGATCACCCTGATCTGCGATGGACGAATCGTCGGTCAGGCCTTGACCAATGTGCTCAAGAACGCGGGCGAGGCGATCGCCACGCGGCGCGCGGCCGAGCCAGGGCTTGCGGGCCGCATCTCCGCCTCACTGGTCGCGACTGCGGCGCGGATCGATTTCGTCATCGAAGACAACGGCGTTGGCCTGCCGTCCAAGGACCGGGACCGTCTCACCGAGCCCTATGTCACCACCCGGGCCAAGGGCACCGGCCTGGGGCTGGCGATCGTCAAGCGAATCCTCGAGGACCACGGCGGTGAACTGCAACTCGGCGACGCCGCGCAGAAACCAGGCGCGCGGGTTTTACTATCGTTCCCGGCGTCACGGACCGCCTCCGCGTCGGGCGAACATCAAGACCAGAAGGTGCAAGCATGACCGGTGATGTGCTCGTCGTCGACGACGAGGCCGACATCCGCGAACTGGTGGCGGCGGTCCTGCAGGACGACGGCTATCAGGTTCGCACCGCCAAGGATTCCGAGAGCGCCCTGGCGGCGATTCGCGCCCGCAAACCCTCGCTCGTCGTGCTCGACATCTGGATGACTGGTGGCGGCATGGACGGGCTCGAACTCCTGGACGTGGTCAAGGGCCTCGACCAGGAACTGCCGGTGATCATGATTTCGGGACACGGCAACATCGAGACGGCCGTGAGCGCCATCAAGCGCGGCGCCTACGACTTCCTGGAAAAGCCGTTCAAATCAGACCGCCTGCTGCTGCTCGCCGAGCGCGCCCTGGAATCGGCCAACCTCAAGCGCGAGAACCGGCGGCTGCGCACCCAGGCCATCGTACCGGACGGCATGCTGGGGTCATCCCAACCCACCCTGCAGCTGCGCCAGATGATCGCCAAGGTGGCGCCCGCCAACAGCCGTGTGCTGATTTCCGGGCCGCCAGGCGCCGGCAAAGAGACCGCCGCGCGCCAGATCCACGCCGCGAGCCCTCGGGCGCGAGGCGAGTTCGTCGCCATCAGCGCCGCGGGCATGACGCCCGGCAGCCTCGATCTCGAATTCTTCGGCGAGGAAGGCGAGGGCGGGCGCCCGCGCAAGATCGGGGTTTTCGAACGCGCCCATGGCGGCACACTCTACATCGACGACGTGGCCGACATGCCGCGCGAGACCCAGAGCCGACTGCTGAGGGTTCTGGTCGAACAGCGCTTCCGCCGCGTGGGTGGCGACACCGATGTTCAGGTGGACGTGCGGGTGGTTTCCTCGACCTCGCGGGATCTGCGCGAGGAGATCGCCGCCGGCCGCCTGCGCGAGGATCTGTTCCACCGCCTCAACGTCGTCCCGCTACGCGTGCCGGGCCTCGCCGAACGGCGCGAGGATATTCCCGAGCTCATCGACTACTACCTGGAGCGCCTGAGCGCGGCCTCGGGTCTGGCGCGGCGGCGCCTGGCCGACGACGCCTACGCCACGCTGCAGGTGCAGTCGTGGCCTGGAAACGTTCGCCAGCTGCGTAATGTCGTCGAGCGTATTCTCATCCTCGCCGCTGGCGACCCCAGCGAGGTCATCACCGCCGAGATGCTGCCGCCGGACGCCAGCGCGGCCCCGGCGGCTGGCGGCCTCGCCGCCGAGCGGATCATCGCCCTGCCGCTGCGCGAGGCCCGCGAGCTGTTCGAGAAGGAATATCTCAACGCCCAGATCGTGCGCTTCGGCGGCAATATCTCGCGCACGGCCGGCTTCATCGGCATGGAGCGATCGGCTCTGCATCGCAAGTTGAAGTCCTTGGGCTTCGGTCGCGCCGACGAGGAGGCGTGATGTCGCGCGTCGCCTACGTCAATGGTCGTTTCGCGCCACACGCCGATGCGGCGGTGCATATCGAGGACCGCGGCTATCAGTTCGGGGACGCGGTTTATGAGTTTTGGGCTGTGTCGGACGGTCGCCTCTGCGACGCCGAGGGTCATTTCGCGCGCCTCGCCCGCAGTCTCGGCGAGTTGCGCATCGCCGAACCAATGAGCCGCAAGGCGCTGGAGATCGTCCTGCGCGAGACGCTGAGGCGCAACCGCATCGACAATGGACAGCTCTATCTCCAGGTTTCCCGCGGCGTGGCGCGCCGGGACCACGCCTTTCCCAATCCGGCCCCGCCCCCCAGCATCGTCGTCACCGCCAAGCGGATCGACCCCGCCGTTGGTGAAGCCAAGGCCGCCAAAGGTGTCGCCGTAATAACCGTCCCCGAAAGCCGCTGGGCCCGGTGCGACATCAAGACGGTGAACCTCCTGCCCAATGTGCTCGCCAAGCAGGCGGCGAGAGAGGCGGGCGCCTATGAGGCCTGGTTCGTCGACGAGCTGGGTTGCGTCACCGAGGGATCGTCCACCAACGCCTGGATCGTCGACCGCGAAGGCGTCCTGCGCACACGCGACATCCAGGCCAATATCCTGCGTGGGGTGACGCGCGCCGCTGTCCTGCGTGTCGCCGCCGAGTGCGGTCTGAAGGTGGCGGAAGGTCCGTTCACGCTCGACGACGCCCTCGAGGCGCGGGAGGCCTTCATTACGGGCGCCAGCACCCAGGTGACGCCGGTGGTTCGGCTCGACGGACGATTAGTGGCCGGCGGTGAGGTCGGACCGGTGGCGAAGCGGCTCCGGCAACTCTATATCGCCCAAGCGCGTCGCGACGTCGTGTAATTGGCGTCAGCGCGTAGGATCCTTGCGGCCCAAGCGCCGCCACTCAAACACAACGGAAGGGACTTCAACCCATGCCGACCGAAAAGAAACAGAACCTGCAGGACACGTTCTTGAACGCCGTCCGCAAGTCCAAGACGCCGCTGACGATTTTCCTGGTGAACGGCGTGAAGCTTCAGGGCGTGGTGAGCTGGTTCGACAGCTTTTGCGTGCTCCTGCGCCGCGATGGCCAGGCGCAGCTGGTCTATAAGCACGCCATCTCGACGATCATGCCCGCTCAACCGGTTCAGCTCTACGAGCCGCCGGCGGATGACGACGAAGACGAGGATTGAGAACCGCCGATCGATCAGATGCGGAGCGGATCGCGCTTGTGGTCCACCCCGACTGGCGCCGCGGTAACGCGGGGCGCGGCCCCGAGGGGCGGATCGAAGAGGCGATCGGCCTCGCCGCCGCGCTCGATCTTGAGGTCGTCCATGCGCTGATCGCGCCCGTGCGGACCGTGCGGCCGGCGACCCTTTTCGGTCCGGGCAAGGTGGAGGAAATCGGCGAGCTTTGCCGGCAATCGGCGGCGGCCGTGGTCGTGGTCGACGACGCGCTCACCCCTATCCAGCAGCGCAATCTGGAGCGCGCCTGGAACGTCAAGGTGGTCGACCGCACCGGCCTGATTCTCGAGATCTTCGCCCGCCGCGCGCGCACCGCGGAGGGGCGGCTGCAGGTCGAACTGGCGCGCCTCGACTATGAGCGCTCGCGCCTGGTGCGAACCTGGACCCACCTCGAACGGCAACGCGGCGGCTTCGGCTTCCTGGGCGGCCCCGGCGAAACCCAGATCGAGGCCGACCGGCGTCTGATCCTTGAGCGCATCACCCGCCTCAAGACTGAGCTGGCCGACGTGCGCCGCACGCGGGGCCTGGCGAGGCGGGCGCGCCGGCGCGTGCCTTATCCGGCCGTGGCGCTGGTCGGCTACACCAACGCCGGCAAGTCGACGCTGTTCAACCGCCTGACCGGCGCCAAGGTGCTGGCCAGGTCGGCGCTTTTCGCCACCCTCGACCCGACGCTGCGCCGCCTGCCGCTCCCCGCCGGCCGGCCGGCTATTCTGTCCGACACGGTGGGGTTCATCTCCGACCTGCCGCATGAACTGGTCGAGGCCTTTCGCGCCACTCTGGACGAGGTGCGCGAGGCGGACATCATCCTGCACGTGCGCGACATTTCGGGCGCGCACGCCGATGCGGAGGCCGAGGACGTCGGCAAGGTGCTGGAAGAGCTGGATCTGGGCCCGGAGTCCGGCCGCCGACTGGTCGAGGTATGGAACAAGATCGACGCGTTCGACGAAGAGGTGCGGCCCGACGTCGCCGCCCGGGCACGTCGCTTCGGCGCCGTCGCGGTGTCGGCGCTGACCGGGGAGGGGATCGAGGAGCTGCTCAGCCGCATCGCCGGCCTCGTCGACGACGGACCGGAAGTCACCTTCCGCCTGGCAGCCTCGGATGGCGAGGCGCTCGCCTGGCTCTATCGCCATGGCCGGGTAAGCTCGCGGGAAGAAACGGAGGAAGGGGCGCTGGTGCGCGCCAGGCTCGATCCCCAGGCCCTTGGACGCTTTCAGCGCATGCGGCCGCAGGCCGAGTTGCCGGCGGCGGCGGAGTAGCTGGACGTCTCCGATCCGCCGTCGCTGCGGCCCTTACTTCCTCTGATCCGACGTCTGCGGTTTCAGGGTTCGAATGGCCTCCTCGACGCTGCGGAACAGATGGTTGGCGCCCAGCAGGTCGGTGAGGCCGAAGGTGTCGAAGGCGACCCGGGCTCGGACCGATTCCAGCCGCGCGACGGCGAAATCCATGCCGGCGTTGCGCGCCTTGGCGATCACCTCCTCCAGGACGGTTGAGGCGGTGAAGTCGATCGCCACCATGCTGCTGGCTTCCAGGATGAGCAGCCGCGCCGCGCCGCGCCGCCGACCGATCGCGGCGAGCATGCCGCGCTTGAAGTCCTGGGCGTTGAGGAAAGACAGAGGGGCCTGGAAACCCATGACCAGGATTCCCGGCTCGGTCTCGCCGTGACCACCGGCGGAGACCGGCCACCAGACAGTCGTGCCCGGCGCCCGCTCGAACGGGATAGGCCGGGTGCGCGTGATGGTGAAGACGCCGTGGGCCAACGACAGAAACATCCCCAGGGCGACCCCGGTCTGTATGGGGAAGATCACGATCAGCGCCGTCGTCAGCAACGCGAGGCCGAATTCCGTCGGCGCACGCCGCAGGACCGCGGCGAAGGTTTCGAAGTGGACGATCTTCAGGGCGACGAAAAGCAACACTCCACCCAGCGCCGCATCGGGCACATGGGCGAGGAGCGGCGCGCCAAACGCCGCGAGCAACAGAACGGCGAGCGCGGCCGTCAGGCCAGCGTACCCGGACCGTCCGCCGGACTCCGAGACAATCGTGGTCATGGGTGGGCTGGCGTCGACCGGGAAGGCCCCGAACAGACCCGCCAGGAGACCGCCGACGCCAACGCCGATGAAGTCTCCGTTGACGTCGGGCGCCGAGTCTCCGTCGCTGACCGAGCGGGTGGTCGCGGCGGTCTGCACCATCACGACCAATGCAACCACGAAGGCGAGGCCAGCCAGGCGAAGAGCAGTCTGGAACCCTACCAGGGGCAGGCTGGGATACGGAAATCCGCCGCGCATCGGGCCCAGGACGGCGACGCCATGCCGGTCCAGATGGAAGAGGACCGTGACCAGCGTCGCGCCCACCAGAGCGATCAGGGCGCCTGGGATGCGGGCGCTGATCTTGGCCGCGACAAAGGTAACGGCGAGGACGCCGAGGCCGAGGGCCGCCGAGACCCAGTTGATCGCCCCTGTCTCGGCCCCGATGGCCCGCAGGCGGTGATATACGCTGCCAGAGCCTTCTGGCAGGCCGAGGATATCGGGGGCCTGCGACAGCAGGATGTGCAGCGCGATGCCGGCGAGAAAGCCGGAGATCACCGGCGTCGACAGCAGATCGGCGATCCAGCCGAGCTTGAAGGCGCCCGCCGCCACCAGCATCACGCCGACCATGATCGCGAAGGCGGCGGCGAGGACCGGATATTGCGGAGCGCCGGCCACGGCCAGAAGCGCCAGGCTGCCGGCGAAGATCGGGGTGATGGTCGAGTCGGCTCCGGCGGCCAGCCGTCGGTTGGCGCCGAACGCCGCGACGCCTAGGCAGGCGGCGACGAAGGCTATGAACCCGGTCTGCGGTGCGAACCCGCCCAGCCTGGCGGTCGCCATCTGCACTGGAATGGCGATGGCCGCGAGGGTCAGCCCGGCCACGACGTCGCGGCCGAGGCCGGCGGGCGTGGCGCCCCGCAGCGACCGGAAAATCGGCCAGGCGCGGCGCGACGGCGCGGACTTCTCCTCGCTGTCAGCGGTCATGGCCGGCTCCAGTCGCATCTGGTTAGAGATCGACCGCTTGATCCCATCCACCCGTCGAGGCAAGCAAAAATAGTCCGTTCCCGGATGAGATTCGGGGTATATTGACGATCGGGACTCGAAGCTTTGCCGGGGATTTCGCAAAGACGCCGGCAAGGGCGAGGGCGCCGCGATTGGGTGTTATGATCTACATCCGATTCGGTGCGGAAAAGGACGCGACCGATGGCCAAGCTGAAGGCGACGTTCCCAATTTACCAAACCGCCGAGGGGCGCGGCGGAGACGGCCGCCTGGACCGTCTGGCCACCGCCATCGCCGAGGTGCGGGCGGGCGCGCGTCCAAGCCCGCGCACCGTCAAGCTGTTGTCGGCCGGCGCGCCAAAGATCGTGCAGAAGGTCATCGAGGAGGCGGCCGAGGTCGGCATCGGGGCGATGCAGGGCGACCGGCGGGCGGTGATCTCCGAGAGTGTCGATCTGTTCTACAACCTGCTCACACTCTGGTCGGAGATGGGTATCGCGCCTTGCGAGGTGTGGGCGGAAATGGACCGGCGCGAGGCGACGCTGGGCATGGCCGAAAAGCTCCCCAAGGTCGCCGCCGAAGAAATCCAGGCGGCCTAGAGATCCAGCCTCATAAGGCAAATTCAAAACGGCGGGTCAGTTTCCCCCTCCGTCCATCCCCGCGAAGGCGGGGACCCAGGCTTTTTCAATGAGTTGGCGAACGTCTCGACGGTCTTGATTCACCACGAAGCACACGAAGCTCACGAAGACTCAGCGGGCCAGAATCTGAGCATCTTCGTGTGCTTCGTGGTCGATTGGGCCGCCGGCGAGCACGGCGCTATCCGATAAAACACCTAGGTCCCCGCTTGCGCGGGGGTGAGCGGGTTGTGGGAGCGCTGTAACCCCGGCGCGCCTTTCGGCACGCTTCGACCCCTGGAGACGTGGTCCTAACCCGCCCGCTCGGCGGCTTTGGCGGCGTCCCACAGGGCGTCCATTTCGGCCAGGTCGGATTGTTCGGGCGTGCGGCCGCTCTCCGCCAGCCGCTCCTCGATATAGCCGAAGCGGCGGACGAACTTGGCGTTGGTGGCGCGCAGCGCGTCCTCCGGGTCGATCTCCATCGCCCGGGCGATGTTGGCGCACACGAAGAGCACGTCGCCAAGCTCGGCCCGGATCTTGGCCGCATCGCCACTCTCGAGCTCGGCTTCGAGCTCGGCGACTTCCTCGTGGAGCTTGGCGACGATCTCAGCCGTCGTCGGCCAGACGAAGCCGACGCGGGCGGCGCGGGAGGAGAGTTTCACGGCCCTGGTCAGCGCCGGCAAAGTCGGCGCCACCGCATCGAGCCATCCCGCGCCCTTGGCCTGGCGCTCGGCCGCCTTGGCCGCTTCCCAGGCCTGCGTCTGCTCGGCGGCGCTGTTCACGACCGCATCGCCGAACACATGCGGATGGCGACGGATCATCTTGGCCGTGATCGCCTGGGCGACGTCGTCGAAGGCGAAGACGCCGGCTTCCTCGGCCATGCGGGCGTGGAACACGACCTGAAGCAGCAGATCGCCCAGCTCCTCCTCGAGATCCTTCATGTCGCCGCGCTCAATGGCGTCGGCCACCTCATAGGCCTCTTCGACCGTGTAGGGCGCGATGGTGGCGAAGCTCTGCTCGAGATCCCACGCGCACCCATGCTCGGGGTCGCGCAGGGCGGCCATCACGGCGATCAGGCGGGCCATAGGCGCGCCGTCGTCAGGCGGGGCGCGCGTCACGGGCGCGACGGGTTCAGGCAGGCTCCGGCAGGCGGTCGCGCACGGACATCAGTCGCCACCCCTCCGGCTGAAGGATCTCCAGGGGCGAGAACCTCGCCTTGTAGCTCATCTTCTGGCTGCCACGCACCCAGTAGCCGAGGTACAGATAGGGCAGGCGAAGCCGCCTCGCCTCCAGTACGTGATCGAAAATAACGAACGATCCCGGGCTGTTACGCGCGAAATCTTGATCAAAGAAACTGTAGACCAACGAAAGCCCGTCGGCGAGCAGATCCACCAGGGCGCACGCCGCCAAGTGCCCCGGCCCGCCGTCCGCGGAGGGCAGGCGATACTCGACCATGTGGGTGCGCACGGCGGTGTCTTCGACCATGGCGACATAGTCCGGCCAGGTCATCTCGGCCATGCCGCCGCCCCTGTGGCGCGTGCCCAGATAGCCGCGCAGCAGATCGAACTGCTCGCGCGTTGCTTCTGACTCGACCACGTGACGGGTCAGCTGGGCGTTGCGGGCGAGAACCCGCCGCTCGGATTTCGAGAACACATAATCGTCGACCGGCAACCTCGCCGAGACGCAGGCGGCGCAATGCTCGCACGCCGGGCGATAGGCGATGTTCTGCGAGCGGCGGAATCCGCCCTGGGTCAGGGTGTCATTGACGCTCGCCCCATCGAGCATCGGCAGGTGAGCGAAGACCTTGCGCTCCTCCCGGCCAGGCAGATAGGGGCACGGCGACGGCGCGGTCAGGAAAAATCGCAATTGCCGGGTTGGGAAATGCTGGGTCACAGAGCCAAAACGCCGTTGAATCGCCTCCCCGTTTATCAAGGATTAGGGGACAGCCGGGGCCGTCGCGCAAGATGGCGGCGGACGAAATGTGGAGACAATTTGTCCATGCGTCTCGCCGACGTTTGGCTCCCCTCGCTTAAGACAAGGAATTTTAAATGAAAATTGCCTTCGTAGGCCTCGGCGTCATGGGCGGCCCGATGGCGGGACACTTGGTCGCAGCCGGCCACGACGTGGCCGGATTCAACCGATCGGTCGATAAAGCGCGGCTTTGGGCCAAGGCGAATGGCGCGCGCGCGTTCGAAACCCTCGCCGACGCAGCCGTCGGGCGCGACCTCGTCGTGCTCTGCGTGGGGACTGATCATGACGTCCGCGAGGTTGTGGGAGCCGTTCTGCCCGTCCTCGAACCGGGCGCGATCATCCTTGACCACACCACAGCCTCGGCGGTCCTGGCGCGGGACATGGCGGCGGCGGCGAGGGCGCACGGTTGCGCCTTCCTGGATGCGCCGGTCTCTGGCGGCCAAGCCGGCGCCGAGAAAGGTCAGCTCTCGGTGATGGTCGGCGGCGATGAGGCCGCGTTCGCCAAGGCCGAGCCGGTCATGGCCGCCTACGCCAAGGCCGTACGCCACATGGGCGGACCAGGCGCGGGCCAGCTCACCAAGATGGTCAATCAGATCTGCATCGCCGGCGTCGTTCAGGGCCTGGCTGAAGCGGTGAGCTTCGCGGCGCGCGCCGGCCTCGATCCGGACCTCGTCTATCAGGCGATTTCGCAGGGCGCGGCCCAGTCGTGGCAGATGGACAATCGCTGGGCGACCATGGCCCGCGGCGAGTTCGAGTTCGGCTTCGCGGTCGACTGGATGCGCAAGGACCTCGGCCTGGTGCTCGCCGAGGCGCGCGGCAACGGCGCCCGGCTGGAGGTCACGGCGCTGGTCGATCAGTTCTACGCCGAAGTGCAGGCGATGGGCGGCCGCCGCTGGGACACCTCTAGCCTTGCGGCGAGGCTGCAGCGGCCCGGTGCTTGAACCTCCTCCCCCTTGATGGGGGAGGTGGCCCCGCGCAGCGGG
>Ga0302314_10006703_pt1 | contig 20796 bp, 19 predicted proteins | sample III_Palsa_N2_3_FD_200533 | JGI IMG/M metagenome (GOLD analysis project Ga0302314, IMG submission 200533) | Peat permafrost microbial communities from Stordalen Mire near Abisko, Sweden - III_Palsa_N2_3 | ecosystem: Environmental > Terrestrial > Soil > Palsa > Peat permafrost | place: Sweden... | reverse complement strand
GCCAACGCGGCCTTCGAACAGGTTGGGACGTCGTCGGACGTCCTGGCCGAGCTGGCCGATGGCGCCCAGCGCGAGACCCTGGCGGCGGATGGCGCCCTCATCACCTGGACCGCCCGCGCCCTACCGGACGGCTCTCGGCTGATTACCGGCCAGCCGGCAAGCGCCGCGCTGGATCAGCGCGAACGGTATCTGGCCTCCATGAGCCACGAGCTGCGCACACCTTTGAACGGGGTGCTGGGCATGGCGGGCCTGCTTGCCGACACGCGTCTGGCTGCTGACCAGCGCGCCTATCTGGCGACCCTGCAAGGCTGCGGCGAGCATCTGCTGGGCCTGGTCAACGACATTCTCGACCTGGCGCGGCTGGATTCCGGTCAGCTGACCCTGCATCCGGCGCCGCTCGCACCCAAGGCGCTGCTACAATCCACCGCCGAACTGCTCAGTCCCCGGGCTCACGACAAGGGTCTGGAGATCGCCTGGGCCGCGCCGGCCGACCTGCCGACCGTGTTGGCCGACGAGGGCCGGCTGCGTCAGGTTTTGTTCAACCTGGCCGGCAACGCCGTGAAATTCACCGAGGCCGGCGGCGTCCTGCTTGGGGTTGAGGCGCGGGCGCGGTCCAAGGGCCATGTGACCTTGCGCTTTTCCGTCACCGACACCGGTCCCGGCGTGCCCGAAGCCGACCGGGAACGCATCTTCGAGGCCTTCGCCCAGACCGACGGCCACGTGGGCCGCACCGATTCATCCGGCCTGGGCTTGGCGATCGTCCGCCGTCTGGCCGCCGCCCATGCCGGGAGGGCCGGCCTGGACTGTCCCCCTGAGGGCGGCGCGCGGTTCTGGTTCGAGGCCGATTTCGCCATCGCCGGCGCGGGTCAGGGCGATCGTCCCCTGGCAGGCAAGACCGTGATGGTGATCTCCGCCAACCCCTTCGTCGCCCGCGCCGCCGCCGAACAGGTGAGATCTGCCGGCGGTGTGGCGCTGACCTACGCCGCGCTGGCCGACGCCGACCATGCAGCCACGCCGGCCGACACAGTCGCCCTGATCGATCACGCCCTGGCGCCGCGCGGACCGCGCAAGCCCCTGGCGGGCCGTCCGTCCGTGGTCCTGCTCGCGCCCGAACAGCGGGGCTCCATCGCCCGCTATCGCGCTGGCGGGTTCGCGGGTTACCTCATCAAGCCCCTGCGGGACGTTTCCCTGATCGAGCGGGTTTTAGCGGCCAGCGGCGCGCCGGCGGCGCCCGCGCCCAGCCAGGACGAGCGAGCCGCGGCGGGCCAGATCAAGGCGCGGGTGCTGCTGGCCGAGGACAATCCCGTCAACGCCGTCCTCGCCCGATCCCTGCTGGAGCGCGAAGGCTGTTCGGTGGATCGGGTGGCGAGCGGGGAGGACGCGGTGGCCGCGGCCCTGTCCGGCGCCTACGACCTGATCTTCATGGACCAGCGGATGCCCGGCCTGTCCGGGCGCGACGCCGCCCGCACCCTGCGCGAGCGTGGTTGCCGCACCGCCATCATTGCCCTGACCGCCGACGCCTTCGAGGAGGACCGCCAGGCCTGCCTCGCCGCCGGCATGGACGATTTCCTGACCAAGCCCCTGGCGCCGGCGACCCTGAAGCTGATGTTGCGCCGCTGGAGCCGCGCCGGCTGGACGCCGACCCGGGAGAAGGCCAAGCTCGCCTCCTGATTTGGGCGCATCGCCCTGGGATGACAGGACGGGCGATGGCGGACGACAGCGCGGTCACAGGAGCTTCGGACACGCCGCCCGCCGGACCCACGCCTGGTCCACTCGCCATCTTCCTTGATCGCCGCACCCTGGTGATGATGGCCCTGGGGTTCGCCTCGGGCCTGCCCAACCTGCTGATCTTCGACACCCTTTCGGCCTGGCTGCGGGATTCCGGCCTGTCGCTGGAGGTGATCTCCTTCTTCAGCCTGGCGACCCTCGCCTATTCCTTCAAATTCCTCTGGGCGCCACTGGTGGACCGCACCGCCATCCCCGGCCTGACCCCCTGGCTGGGGCATCGGCGCTCGTGGATGCTGGTGGCCCAGATCGCGGTGACGGCCGGCCTGATCTCGATCTCCCTGGGGGATCCCAAGCGGGGCCTAGCGGGGTTGGCGGTGTGCGCGGTCCTGACCGGCTTCGCCTCGGCCACCCAGGACATCGTCGTCGACGCCTGGCGGATCGAGGTTTCGGAGGACGCCCGCCAGGGCGCCATGGCCGCCGCCTACCAGTGGGGCTATCGCGTCGCCATCATCGTCGCCGGCGCGGTGCCGCTGATGCTGGCCGACCAGATGGGCTGGAACCTGTCCTACGGCATGATGGCGGCCCTGATGGCCGTGGGCGTGGCGGGGGTGTTCGGCGCCCCGCGCGAACTCAGCCGCCTGCTGCGGCCGTTTCCCGACAGCGGGCGCAGGACCGGCCCCGCGCTCGAAGGCCTGGAATGGGCGGCGCGGCTCCTGCTCCTGCTCACCGGCGCCCTGCTGCTGGGCTCGGGCCTGGGCGCGGACGCCTCGGTGCTGTCGCAGTTGCTCGGCGGCGCGGGTCTGCATGAGCTGGCCGCCACCCTGAAGACGGCCTGGGTCGCCAAGCCCGACGGCATCTGGCTGCAGCTGTTGGGGGTGCTGGCCGGGTTTGCGGTGATCATCACCGCCGCCTGGCCGATCCCGCGCCTGAACACCCGGCCGGGAGTCTATCTGTCCCACGCCTTCGGCGATCCCCTGGCGGACTTCTTCGCCCGGTTCGGCGCCACGGCGGGTCTGATCCTGGCGCTGATCTGCGTCTACCGCCTGTCCGACTTCGTCCTCAACATCATGACGCCCTATTACCAGGACCTCGGCTTCACCAAGACCCAGATCGCCGAGGCGCGAAAGGTGTTCGGGGTGGCCATGTCCATGGTCGGCGTGTTCGCCGGCGGCCTGTCGGTGGCCCGGCTGGGGGTGATGCGTTCGATGGTCATCGGCGCCTTTGCCCTGCCCATCGCCAACACCATCTTCGCCTGGTTGGCGACGCGGGGTCCGGATTTCAACAGCCTGCTGATGGCCATCGGCATGGACAACGTCGTGTCCGGCTACGCCGGGACCTGTCTGATCGCCTACATGTCCAGCCTGACCAGCGCAGGGTTCACCGCGACCCAGTATGCGCTGTTCTCATCCCTCTACTCCCTGCCGGGAAAGCTGGTCGCGTCTCAGTCGGGCCGATTGGTGGAGGCGGCGGCGCGGGCGGCGTCCGGCGGCGGCAAGCTGGCCTTCCTGCGCGGGCTGTTCAACCGCACCCCGGCGACCGCGTTCGCCCACGCCATGGAGAAGTCCCACGTGGACCCCAAGGCCCTTGGGTCCGGCTATGTGGTCTTCTTCTTCTATTCGGGAATGGTCGGCGTGCTGTCGATGATCCTGGCCGTGATCGTCTCGCGGCGGACGCGCCTGCCTGCCCGTCAAGCCGAGCCGGAAAGCCCCGCCGGCTAAACCCGCCAGTTAGAATGCTATTTCTAATCCCCGCGCTTATCGATCCGGCATCCGCTCGCACATGCGGGCTTCCTCCCCAAGGATCAAGATCATGGCCAGCGCCAAAAAGACCGCCAAGAAGACCGCGAAAGCCGCCGCCGTCGACACCGACATCGCCCGCAAGATCTGGCTGGCCGGCGTCGGCGCCTATGGCCGCATGTATTCCGAAACCCAGGGTGTGGTGGAAAAGCTCGCCACCAGCGCCAACGAAGCCTTCGACCAACTGGTCGCCAAGGGTGAGGAAGTCGAGGACAAGGTCCGCGACAACATCACCAAGTCCCCCCAGGGCGAGAAGATGATCTCGATGGTCGGCGCCGCCACCACCAAGGTCCAGAGCTACCGCGACGAACAGCGCGCGGCCCTCGAAGCCCGCATCGGCAAGGTCCGCAAGACCGTCGCCGAAACCCTGGCCCCGCTGAACATGGCCGCTCTGGCCCAGGCGGTGGAGAAGCTGTCGGCCCAGGTCGAGACCCTGACCGACGAAGTCGCCGCCCTGAAGGTGGAAAAGACCAAGGCCGCCAAGAAGGCCGACAAGGTCGAAGAAGCGGCCTAATCCGCCGCCGCGATCCCTGCTGGCAACAGCATGATCTGGGCCGCCGCGCGCGCCACCCGTTCGCGGGGCGGTCCAGGGTCGCCTTCGAGTTCAAGCTCGATAGCGTGAAAGCCGATGCCCGTGGTCATCAGCCGCGACAGGCCATCGAGGGTCGCGGGCGAAGCGTGGATGGCGCCGGCCGCGTTCAGCGCCGTCAACATCACCCGCAAGGCCTGGCGCTCGCCCGCCGCGATCCGGCGCAGGCGCGCGGCCACCTCCGGGTCGCGCAGGGCCAGGGCGCCGGCTTCGCGATAGAGGAAGCGGGCGTCCCAGGCCTCCTCGGCCAGGATGTGGACGTGGGTCCACAGGGTCTCAAGGGTCGCGCCCTCGCCCTGGCAGGCCTCCACGGCCGCCTCCAGCACCAGGTCGACCTCCTCCTGGTAGGCGGCGACCAGGGCCGCCAGAATCTCGGTCTTGCCCTTGAAATGATAGTAGAGATGCCCTGGGCTGATCCCCATCGCTCCGGCGATATCCACCGCAGACAGGGCGCCCACCCCCTCCGCATTGAAGAGATCCAGGGCGATATCGAGGATTTTGTCCTTGGTGCTCAGCGCGCCCGCCCCCTGCGATCGCGGCCCGCGCCGTTGACAGCGCGCCTGCGTGCCCCAGAGTGTAGGGCAAAGCTGCCAAGGCGCGAACAAGAACCGCCATGCAGTGCAGGTGATCTGGGAGGATCAGGCATGACGAAACCGAGGATCGATCTTGGCGGCGGTGCGGCGGAGAACACCGTGGCGCTCAATCCCATGCTGGGGGTGGCCCGCGAAGACCTGATCGGCGCGGTGGGCGTCATGCTCCGCGAGACCGCCGGCCGGCCGGTCAAGACGCTGAAGCATATGAAGAAGTTCGGCGACGAGGTGGTGAAGATCGTCTCCAACAAATCCGAACTGCAGCCGGACGCCAAGGACAAGCGGTTCCTGGATCCGGCGTTCAAGTACAATCCCTTCTACAAGGCGGGGATGCAATACTATCTGGCCGTCCGCAAAGGCGTCGGCGGCTGGATGGAAGAGATGGATTTCGACGAAACCGAGCGCGCCCGCGCCAGCTTCGTCACCGGCATGATCCTGGACTCCGTCGCCCCCACCAATTCCCTGGTCGGAAACCCGTCGGCGCTCAAGAAGGCGTTCGAGACCAACGGCGGCTCGCTGATCAGGGGCCTGAAGAACGCCTACGAGGACATCACCAAGAACGACGGCATCGTCAGCCAGGTGGACAAACGCCCGTTCAAGGTCGGCGAGAATATCGCCAACGCCAAGGGCGCGGTGGTCCATCGCACCGAGATGATGGAGCTGATCCAGTACGCCCCGTCCACGGACCAGGTGAGCGCTGTCCCGTTCCTGATCATCCCGCCGCAGATCAACAAGGCCTACGTCAACGATCTGTCGCCGGAGAAAAGCATTATCCGCTTTCTGACTTCGGGTGGCATCCAGCCCTTCATGGTCAGCTGGCGCAATCCGACGGCGGAGCATCGCGACTGGGGTCTGGACGACTATGTTCAGTCCCTGGTCGAGGCCATCGACGTGATCTGCCAGATCACCAAGTCCAAGACGGTGAACATCTCCGGCGCCTGTTCCGGCGGGATCACCGCCGCGACCCTGATGAGCAAGCTGACCGCCGCGGGCGATCCAAGGATCGGCTCCGCCACCCTGATGGTCTGCGTGCTCGACCCCCAGCGCAACGACAGCGAGACCGGCGCCCTGGTGTCCGATCACGGCATCGAGCTGGCCCGCCAGCGATCCGCCAAGTCCGGTATTCTCGAGGGCGCCTCCCTGTCACGCACCTTCGCCTGGCTGCGGCCCAACGACCTGGTCTGGAACTATGTCATCAACAACTATCTGCATGGCGAAGACCCGCCGGCCTTCGACGTGCTGTTCTGGAACAACGACTCCACCAACCTGACGGCCGGTCTGCATTCGGACTATCTGCGGGTCTATGAGAAGCAGCCGTTCGCACGGCCGGGCACGTTCGAGATCGCCGGCCACAAGGTTGACCTGACCAAGGTGACCCAGGACGTTTTCATCGTCGCCGGGGTCACCGACCACATCACCCCCTGGAAGGCGGTTTACCGGATCGCCAGCCTGATCGGCTCGCCCAATGTGGAATTCGTGCTTTCACAGGCCGGCCACATCCAGGCGCTGCTGAACCCGCCAGGCAATCCGAAGGCGAAATACTTCAAGAGCGACAAGCGGCCCCCCGCCAGTGTCGACGAATGGCTGGCCCACGACGCCCACGAACACGCCGGCTCCTGGTGGCCGCTCTGGCTGGAGTGGCTCAAGGCCCGCTCCGGTGCGACGAAACCGGCGCCCAAGGCGTTGGGGTCTCGTAAACACCCGGCGGGCGAACCTGCCCCCGGCCTGTACGTTTTCGACTGATAAGGAGGCTTCGTGCCCCAATCCAAGCCTGCCGATACGACGCCAGTATCCACCGGCCGCGCGCCGAAGATCGAGATCATCCGCGCCGGCGGGCGAAAGCTCCGCGTCGCAGTCTGGAAAGCGGCGCCACAAGACCGGGGCAAGGCTGTTCGGCCGCTGCTGTTCTTCAATGGCATCGGCGCCAATATCGAGTTGATGGCCCCGATGGCGGAGTGGCTGCCGGACCGGGACATCATCACCTTCGACATGCCTGGCGTCGGCGGATCACCCGAGCCGGTCTTTCCCTATCGGCCGTGGACCATGTCCCTGCGCGCCGTGCGGTTGCTGGACAAGCTGGGCTATGACGGCAAGGTCGATGTGATGGGGGTCTCCTGGGGCGGCGGCATGGCCCAGCAGTTCGCCTTCCAGCATCCGAAACGAGTCGGAAAAGTCATCCTGGCGGCGACGGCGGCGGGCGTCCTGATGGTCCCCGGCGATCCCAAGGTGCTGTCGAAAATGGCCGACCCGCGCCGCTACATCGATCCGGACTATATGCGGAAGAACTTCGGCGCCCTCTACAGCGACACCCTGGGCTCGGAGGACCATGTCGCGCGCCTGAAGGCCCCGACCCAGCGCGGCTATCTCTACCAGCTTGCCGCCATGATCGGCTGGACCAGCGCCTTCTTCCTGCCCTTCGTGCGCAAGAAGACCCTGGTGCTGATGGGGCAGAGCGACCGGATCGTGCCGCTGATCAATGGCAAGATCCTGGCGACCCTGCTGCCGCACGCCCGGCTGGAGACGGTTCCGGGCGGGCATCTGTTCCTGGTGTCGCGGCCCAAAGAGACCATCCCGCTGATCAAGGCCTTCCTGGCCGAGCCGGATGTCGATTCCGTGGGCTTGAAGACGGCGGCCTGAAGTCTTCCCCGAGCTCGGGCGCAGGTTCAAATCGAGGCGCCGTGTTGGCATCGCCGCCGCCTGCACAGATCCGGCTGGCCACGCGGGCTGGGGCGGTTAACAGTCTTCGCCAGAGCAGTGGAGCATTCGGATGAGCGGTGAGATCGCCTTGGGCGAGGAGGTGGCGGCCCAGGCGGCCCAAGCGACCTTGTCGCCGCCGTTGGCCCGCGCCGGGGACCGGATGGGCCTGTTCCTGTTCGGCGGCGTGCTGATGATGCTGGTCGGCCTGGGCGACCCGGCCATGGGGCTGATCAACTTCCCCGTCTCCTTCTTCCTGAAGAACCGTCTGCATCTGACCGCCAACGACCTGGCTGTGTTCAAACTCTGGATATCGATCCCGCTGTTTTTCTCCTTCGTGTTCGGTTTCGCGCGCGATCGCTGGAGTCCGGCGGGACATGGCGATCGTGGGCATCTGGTCCTGTTCGGCCTGCTCACCGCCGCCGCCTACGCCGCCCTGGCCTTCCTGCCGCCCATCTACGGCGTCTGGGCTGTCGGCCTGATCGTCGCGACCGCCCTGTTCCAGATGGTGGGCGGCGCTGGGGCGGGCCTGATCTCGTCCATCGGCCAGCAGAACGCCATGGCTGGCCGGATGAGCGTGCTGCTCAGCATTTGCGCCAGCATTCCGATCCTGCTCTCCTCGATCGCCGGCGGCTTTCTCAGCAACTACCTGGAGGGCCAGGGAGCCACATCGGCGGCGCGCTTGCTTTTCCTGATCGCAGCCGGGCTCATGGTCGTCATCGCCCTGGTCGGCGTCTCGCGGCCCAAAGCCTTGTTCGACGCCGCCGATCCCGCTCGCTCAGAGCACCATTTCCTGGCCGATGTCGGGAGACTGGTGAAGCATTGGCCGATCTACCCGGTCGTGCTCATTCAAATCTTGTGGCAGTTCTCCCCCGCCACGGGCGTCGTGCTGCAATACCATATGCAGGGCGCGCTCCATGCCAGCGACTCCCAGTTCGGACTCTGGAACGCGATCTTCTATGGCTCGTTCGCGCCGGTCTATGTCGGCTACGGCTTCCTGTGCCAGCGCTTCACCTTGCGCACCTTGCTTTGGGCCGGGTTCGGCCTGGCGGTGCTGCAGATGACGCCGCTGCTGTTCGTCCATACAACCGGGGGCGCGCTGATCGCCGCGGTCCCCATGGGGATGATCGGCGGGATCGCTCAGGCGGCGCTGATGGACCTTGCCATCCGCGCCTGTCCGCCGAAGCTGCAGGGCACGATGATGCTGCTGATCGCCATCTCCATCTACTATCTGTCGCAACGGTTCGGCGACCTGTTCGGCGCCTACATCTACGATCACCATGGCGGCTTCCTGCCGACAGTATGGATCACCATCGTCATCTACGCCCTGATCCTGCCGGTAATCCTGCTCGTGCCCAAGGCGCTGATCGCGACGCGGGATGGCGAGGCGCTGGACGGCGCTTAGGCCTCGTCCCGGATGACAACCGCGCGAGGCGGCCTATGGTGACGCTTATGGTTTCGCCCGATCCCTCGCCGCACGACAGCAAGAGCCTCGGCTTCGAGCGGTTCGTCTTCTTCAGCGACGCCGTGTTCGCCATCGCCATCACCCTGCTGGTGCTGGATCTGAGGCTGCCGAATGGTGGAGCCGGACCGTTCGAAATGGCGCCGCTGATCCCGAAGTTTATCGGCTTCGGGCTCAGCTTCTATGTCATTGGCCGCTACTGGATGGCGCACCACGCCCTGTTCGATAAGGCCCAGCGCTGCGATGGGTTGCTGCTGAACATCAACCTCGCCTTCCTGGCCAGTATCGCCTTCCTGCCGTTTCCCACCAGCGTCGTGGTGCTGGAGAAGTCAGACCCAGGGCCTGTGCTCTTCTACACCCTGTCGGTCGCTGTGGTTGGCCTGCTGATGCTCGCGGTGATCCTGGTCGCGACCCGGCCATCCTTGCGCCCGGGGGTGACGACCGGCGGCCGGGTGCGAGCGGTCTTGAACGCCGCCGGACCGCCCCTGGTGTTCGTGATCGCCGCCGCCGTCGCGATGTTCCGGCCACGGCCGGCGCTCTGGGTTCTGCTCCTGATGATTCCCATCGGCTGGCTCTTCGACGCTTTGGGAAAGTGGTTGGAGCGGGCGGTCGACACGCCGAAACCCCATATCCAACCTCAATAACGGCCAGCCCTTCGTTGACACCTCGCCCCTTCGGCTTAAAAGCGGGCACACCATTTGGGAGGGTCCTTGAGCATGAGTGACGCGAAGGGCGCGGGGCCAGGGGCGAGACCGCTCTCGCCTCACCTTCAGGTCTGGCGCTGGCACCTGACTCTGGCCTGCTCCATCCTTCACCGCGCCACCGGCGTGCTGCTCTATCTGGGCGCCATCGTCGGCGCGGCCTGGGCCTTTTCCTTGGCGTCGGGGCCTGACGCCTACGGCGCCTTCCTGGTCATCATCGGCTCGATCATCGGCAAGCTCTTCCTGTTCGGCCTGACCTTCTCGGCCTTCTACCACCTGGCCAACGGCATCCGGCATCTGGCCTGGGACATGGGTGAAGGCTTTGATCCCAAGACCGCCGACACCACCGCCGCCGCCGCCCTGGCCTTTGGCGCCGCCGCCACGATCGCGGTCTGGGTGATCGCCGCCTTGACCGGAGGGCTCTAGATGGCCGGCTACCGCACCCCCCTCGGCCGCGCGCGCGGCCTTGGCTCCGCCAAACATGGCGTCGGCCACTTCATCAGCCAGCGCGTCTCCGCCATCGCCCTGATCTTCCTGGTGCTCTGGGCCGTCGATTCGGCCCTGGCGCTGGCGCACACCGACTATGAGAGCGCGGTGCTCTGGCTCCGTTCGCCCTGGAACGCGATCCTGGCGTCGCTGCTGATCGCCGTGGCGTCCTTCCACATGAACATCGGCATGCGGGTGATCATCGAGGACTACATCCACAAGCCTCCCACCAAGGCGGCGCTGCTGATCCTCAACCTTTTTGTCGCCGTGCTGGTCACCGCCGCCGGCGTGTTCTCGATCCTCAAGGTCGCCCTTAGCGGCGGAGCGTACTGACCATGGCCGCCTACGACTTCATCGATCACACCTTCGATGTGGTGGTGGTTGGGGCCGGCGGCTCCGGCCTGCGCGCGGCCATCGGCGCCGCCGCCGCCGGGCTGAAGACCGCCTGCATCACCAAGGTCTTCCCGACCCGCTCCCACACCGTCGCGGCCCAGGGCGGCATCTCCGCCAGCCTCGGCAATATGAGCAAGGACGACTGGCGCTGGCATATGTACGACACCGTCAAGGGGTCGGACTGGCTGGGCGACCAGGACGCCATCGAATACCTGGTGCGCAACGCCCCGGCCGCCGTCTACGAGCTGGAGCACTGGGGCGTGCCCTTCTCGCGCACTGACGAGGGCAAGATCTACCAGCGCGCCTTTGGCGGCATGACCAGCAACTATGGCGAGGCGCCGATCCAGCGCACCTGCGCCGCCGCCGACCGCACCGGCCACGCCATGCTGCACGCCATGTACGGTCAGTCCCTGTCCAAGAACGTCGAGTTCTTCATCGAGTATTTCGCCCTCGACCTGATCATGGAAGATGGCGTCTGCCGGGGCCTCACCGCCTGGAAGCTCGACGACGGCGCCATGCACCGGTTCCGCGCCCAATCGGTGGTGCTGGCCACCGGCGGCTATGGCCGCGCCTATTTCACCGCCACCAGCGCCCACACCTGCACCGGCGACGGCGGCGGGATGGTGCTGCGCGCCGGCCTGCCGCTGCAGGACATGGAGTTCGTCCAATTCCATCCGACGGGTATCTATGGCGCCGGATGCTTGATCACCGAAGGCGCGCGGGGTGAGGGCGGCTACCTGACCAATTCCGAGGGCGAGCGCTTCATGGAGCGCTATGCGCCCACCGTGAAGGATCTCGCCCCCCGCGACATGGTCAGCCGGGCCATGACCATCGAGGTCCGCGAGGGCCGCGGCTGCGGTCCCAACAAGGACTATATCGAGCTGCACCTGGACCATCTGGATCCGAAGATCCTGCACGAGCGCCTGCCGGGGATTTCCGAGAGCGCCCGTATCTTCGCCAACGTCGATGTGACCAAGGAGCCGATCCCGGTCCAGCCGACGGTCCACTACAATATGGGCGGCATCCAGACCAACTACCACGGCGAGGTGGTGATCAAGGCCGGGGACAATCCCGACCAGGTGGTGCCGGGCCTGTTCGCCGTGGGTGAGGCGGCCTGCGTCTCCGTGCACGGCTCCAACCGCCTGGGCTCTAACAGCCTGATCGACCTGGTGGTGTTCGGCCGCGCCGTCGGCCTGCACCTGGGCGAAATCCTCAAGTCCGGCGCCACCCAGCCGGAGCTGAAGCCCACACAGACCGAGGCTTCCATCGCCCGCTTCGACCGCTTCCGGAACGCCAATGGCGGCACGCCGACCGCCAAGCTGCGCCTGGCCATGCAGCAGGCCATGCAGGAAGACGCCGCTGTCTTCCGCACCGGCGAGACCCTGAAGAGCGGCGTCGACCGGCTGGAGAAGGTCCGCCAGGGCATGTCGGACATCGCCACCTTCGATCGGGGCCTGGTCTGGAACACCGACCTGGTCGAGACCCTTGAGCTGGATAACCTCGTGGGCCAGGCCATCGTCACCGTGAACGGCGCCCTGAACCGCCAGGAAAGCCGCGGCGCCCACGCCCGCGAGGACTTCCCGAACCGCGACGACAAAAACTGGATGAAGCACACCCTGGCGTCGCTGGACTTCGAGACCGGCAAGGTCTCGATCGATTACCGCCCGGTGCACGCCTACACCATGACCAAGGATATCGACTACATCCAGCCCAAGGCTCGGGTGTACTAGGGGATCGACGATGGTACAGCTGACCCTCCCCAAGAATTCCAAGATCGGCCAGGGCAAGCATTGGCCCGCGCCGGCGGACGCCAAGACGGTCAAGACGTTCAAAATCTATCGCTACGATCCCGAGACCGGCGAAAACCCGCACTGGGACACCTATGACGTGGCCGTCGACCAGTGCGGCCCGATGGTGCTCGACGCGCTGATCTTCATCAAGAACACCATGGACCCGACCCTGGCGTTCCGGCGTTCGTGCCGGGAAGGGGTCTGCGGCTCCTGCGCCATGAACATCGCCGGGCGCAACACCCTGGCCTGCACCCACGGCTGGGCCGAGGCGCCGGGCAAGGACGTCCAGATCTCCCCGCTGCCGAGCCAGCCGGTGGTCAAGGACCTGATCCCGGACCTGACCCTTTTCTACGCCCAATACGCCTCGATCGAGCCCTGGCTGCACACCGAGACGCCGCAGCCGCAGGCCGAATGGCGTCAGAGCCCGGAAGACCGCGCAAAGCTGGACGGCCTCTATGAGTGCATCCTGTGCGCCTGCTGCACGACGTCCTGCCCGAGCTATTGGTGGAACGGCGACAAATATCTCGGCCCGGCGACCCTGCTGCAGGCCTATCGCTGGCTGATCGACAGCCGCGACGAGGCCACCGGCGACCGGCTGGACGGCTTGGAAGACCCCTTCAAGCTCTATCGCTGCCACACCATTATGAACTGCGCCCAGGTCTGCCCGAAGGGGCTGAACCCGGCCAAGGCGATCGCCAAGATCAAGTCGATGATGGTCGAACGGGTCAGCTGAGGCGGGCTTAAAGCGCCAGCTTCAAGCCGCACCACTGGGCGAAGTGGCGGAAATCAATATCGCGGGCGATCAGCGGCACGTCCGCGTCGATGCAGCATTGGGCGATTAGTGTGTCCGCCAGCTTGGCTTTCAATCCCATCGAGCGGACGAGGATTCTTGTGTCACGGGCTCTTAGCCAGTATCCCGGCGTGAGCGTCAGCAAGGTTGATCGCCCTAGCATCGCCGAATAAAGCGGATCGCCGGCTGACATGCTCAACAGCTCGACGAGAACCGGGGGCGGGAGCGCAAACTCTTGCGCCGCGAGGGCTTCATCTATGGCGTCGGTATCGGGGCTGATTTCGCCTTGAAGATAGGCGATAACCGAACTGGAATCGGCGGCGATCAAGAAATGACATTTCCATGGTCGTCGAATTCGCGGTCCTCTCGCAACTCATCGAGATCGATATCGAGTTGGACCTTCCCGCGGAGCGACATCATCTGCTTGCACCATTCGGCATGGTTCAGCCGTTCCAACGCAATGCGCAAAGTCTCGGCGACGCCCTCACCGGTGTTCTCCTGAGCAGTCGACAAAAGGTCGGCCGGAATGATGGCCGTAATTTTTCGCATATCGCTCATGCGGCCGATTATGCCATATAATTTATACGGCGCCAACGTAGCCCATAGACTAAGTTGACGCCTCCGTCATTATCCTCCATCGGACTGTCATGATCAATCCGAACGCCAAGGTGGTGATCGTCGGGGCCGGCCACGCGGGGGGCACGGCCGCGGCCTTGCTGCGCCAATATGGGTTCGCCGGGCCGATCACCCTGCTCGGTGCCGAGCCGATCCCACCCTACCAGCGGCCGCCCCTGTCCAAGGCTTGGCTGAAGGGCGAGGCCGACGAGGACTCGCTGGCGCTTAAGCCACTGGAATTCTACGGCGAACAGGCCATCAATCTGCGCATGGGGGTCAGCGTCGCCTCCATCAGTCGGGCGCTGAAGACGGTCACCCTCGAAGACGGCGAGACCGTTGCCTATGACGTTTTGATCATCGCCACGGGCGCGCGCCCGCGCCGGCTGGATATTCCCGGCGCGGATCTGGCCGGCGTCTGCGAACTGCGCACCGCCGCCGATGCCGAGGCGCTGAAGGCGGCGCTGAAGCCCGGCTGCCGCCTAGCGGTGATCGGCGGAGGCTATATCGGCCTGGAGGTCGCCGCCTCCGCCCGCGCCCTCGGCGCCGAGGCGACCGTCATCGAGCTGCAGTCACGGGTGTTGGCGCGAGTGGCGTCCGAACCGCTGTCGGCCTTCTTTGAAGCCTACCATCACGCCCGCGGGGTCAATTTCGAGCTTGGCGTCAGCGTTCATGAGATTCTGGGCGAGGCCGGTCGTGTCACCGGCGTGAAACTGTCGGACGGACGGACCATCCCCTGCGACGCCGCCCTGATCGGCGTGGGCGCCGTGCCAAACGACGAGGTTGCCCGGGACGCCGGCCTGGAATGCGCCAACGGGATTGTGGTCGATCTGGAAGCGCGCACCGCCGACCCAGCGGTATTCGCCATTGGCGACGTCACCCACCGGCCGCTGCCGCTCTATGAGCGCTCCTTCCGGCTGGAAAGCGTGCCCAATGCCCTGGAGCAGGCCAAGCAGGTTGCCGCCGCGCTGACCGGCCGGCCCGCGCCGGCGCCGGAAACGCCTTGGTTCTGGTCCGACCAGTATGATTTGAAGATGCAGATCGCCGGCCTGCCGTTCGACGGCGACAGCCTGCTGGTGCGGGGCGATCCGGCCAGCGGCAAGTTCGCCGTCTTTCACCTGAAGGGCGATCTGATCCAGGCTGTCGAGGCGGTGAATGCGCCGCCGGAATTCATGGCTGGCCGCCAGTTGATCGGTTCGCGGCGTCCGGTCGCGCGCGAGAGGCTTGCGGACGGCGCCATTTCCATGAAAGAGGTCGCCGCATAAAGGCGGGGGAAGCAAGGACGTCCATGGCCAAGATCACCTATATCGAACACGACGGAACCGAGCATGTTGTCGACGTGAAGCCCGGCCAGTCGGTTATGGAAGGCGCGGTCAAGCACAACATCCCCGGCATCGACGCCGACTGCGGCGGCGCCTGCGCCTGCGCCACCTGCCACGTCTATGTGGACCCCGCCTGGACCGGCAAGACCGGCGAGAAGAGCGCCATGGAAGAGTCGATGCTCGATTTCGCAGAGGCGGTGGAAGAGAATTCCCGCCTCTCCTGCCAGATCAAGGTCACCGACGCCCTGGACGGCCTCGTCGTCCGCATGCCGGAAAGCCAGCACTAGACTCCTTCTTATTGGGTCCTGGCTGCAGCCCCAGCTCCGCTTGGCCGGAGGCGACATAGGCCTCTTCGGGCAGGTGGCAGGTGAAGGTGGCGCCGTGGCCGGGTTCGCTCTCCAGGGCGACCCAGCCCCCATGCAGCTCGATCAGCGACTTGACCAGCGCTAGGCCCAGGCCCGGCCCGCCGCGATCGCGACCGACGAAGCGGTCGAAGATGTGCGCCTGGACGTGGAAAGGGATGCCTCGGCCCGTATCGGAAACCTGAACCTGAACCTCGCTCAGGGCCTTGCGCGCGCGCAGGGTGATCACCCCGCCCGGCGGGGTCTGGATCAGGGCGTTTTCGATCAAACGGTCCAGGCTTTGCGCCAGCCGCTTGGCGTCGGCGCGGATCACGCCCACGTCGGGGCCGGCCACCACCTCGATCTTGATCTCGGCCGCCTCGGAGGGCCGGGCCCAGCGCACGGCGGTTTCCTGCAGCAGCTCCTCGATATGCACATCGCCGAGGTCCAGGGCCATTTCGCCGGCGTCGATCTGGGCGGTGTCGAGCACGTCGTCGATGGAGCGGGCCAGCTGATTGGCCGCTGAACGCACCGCCGCCACATGGTCGCGCGCGCGATCGGGCAGGGCGTCGCCGCTGCGATCGAGCAGTTCGGAATAGCCGATGATGGTCGTCAACGGCGTGCGCAGTTCGTAGGAGACGTTGCCGACAAAGTCCCGCTTCAGCCGTTCGGCGTCGGCCAGGGCCTGGTCGCGGTCGGACACGGCCTTTTCCAGCCGGCGGGTGTCGGTGACATCGGAGAAGGCGACCAGGGTGGCGCCGTCGGGCAGGGGCCGGGACTGGAAGGCGACGATGCGGTCGTCCGAGGTCTTGGTCTCGCCGCTGATGGCGATCCGCGCGCGGGGATCGGGGTCGGTGACCCGGCCCTTCAGTTCGCGCCAGAACACCGGATCGTGCAGGCGCGGCACACACAGCTCGACCACGCCGTCGAAATCGAACGCCGCCTCCAAGCCCCCGGGCGAGACGTTCCAGAAGCGTTCGAACGCCTCATTGTGCAGTCTGAGCCGCCCGTCGGAGCCGAACACGGCCACCGCGTCGTTGAGCTTGTCCAGGGTCGCCTGCTGAACCTGGATCAGGGCGTTGTACTGGGCCTTCAGCCGCAACTCGCCGGTGATGTCGGAGAACAGCAGCAACAGGCCGCCCAAAGGGTGAGGCTGGCGCACCACGCGCAGGGTGCGGCCGTCTGGCAGGGTCCACAGGTCGTCCGGCGCGGCGCCCAGGGCCTCATAGCGGCTCAGTTCGTCGGTCTTCCAGCGGCTGTAGTCGACGGTCTCCGGCAGCCGGCGGCGCTGGCGCAGGCGGTCGAGTATCTCCGCGTGCGTCGGCCCCTCGGCCAGCCAGGCCGGCTCCAGGCCCCAGAGCTGGGCGAAGGCGGTGTTGTGGAAGGTCAGCCGCTTGCTGCTGGAGAAGATGGCCACGGCGTCGGCCAGATGGTTCAGCGTCTCGTCATGGGCCTCGACGTGGCGCTTGAACGCTTCCTTGGTGTCCTCGGTGTCGGTGACGTCCAGCGCCCAGGCGCCCACGTCGCCGCCCTCCAGGGGTTGGGCGGTGATGCGGAAGGCTCGGCGTTGGCCTCGCAGCGGCGCCCAGCGCAGCGCCTCGCGCGCCTCGCCGGCCGATGCGGCCTCGGTGATGGTGGCCTGGGCGGCGCGGTCGAACACCAGCTTGCGGGCGACGGCGTCCTCCACCGAGGCGGCGTCCACCGCCGACAGCCAGGTCTTGTTGGCCCAGATCAGCGAGCCGCCGGGGGACAGGGTCCAGACCGGCTGGGGCAGGGCGTCCAGCAAAGCGGCGAAGCGTCCCGCCGTGGGCAGGCCGCCGTCCACAGCCGAGACCTGTGGCTGTAGCCGCAGCCAGGCGCAGGCGCCCGCCGCGCGGCCATCGACGGAAATAAAGCCCTGGGCGCCGCGTACCTGGAAGGCGCAGGCCTCGCCCCGCTCGACCAGGGCGCCGATCAGGCGGCGATGCTCAGGATCGGCCATCAGCGCCTCGACCACGGCGTTAGGCCGGGTCAGGGCTTCGGTTTCCGGCAGCGCCAGCATCTCGGCGCAGAGGGCCAGGCTGTCCTCGCCCCAGGCCACGCGGGCCTGGCTGTCCTCTATGGTGATCATCGCCGCGTCGAACGCCTCGGCCGAGGCCTGGGTCGCGTCGGCCAGACCTTCCAGCCGCGCCAGCCGGTCCTTCAGCGCCGCCACGCGCCGATCGGAGGCCCGGCGCACCGACAACGCCCACAGCGTCGCGGCCAGGGCCAGACACACGGCGCCGATCGCCGCGGCCTGAATCAGGTCGGGCGCCATCAGCGAAGCTCGCCCAAGGTCGGGGGTCGGCAAAGAATCATTGGCCCTCACCATAGCCGATGACGCTTGTCACTCCCAACGCGGCCTTTCTTGCTGCAAAATGGTCGCATGAGCGCTGTCCGCTATCCTATCGCCGCCAACGCCACGGCGGCCCTGAACGCCCCCTTGGGCCGCGCCGCCCGCGCCAGCGACGCCGCCGTGCTGGCGGGCGGACCGGTGGTGTTCGCCACCGAGGCCTCGGGGCCGAGCTTTCCCAGCCGGGAAGCCGCCCTGGACGCCTTCTCGGGCCGGCTGGATGACGAGCGGCCGGGACATGGGCCGTCGGTCCAGCCGGAAGACCGGTTCTGCGAACTGCGCGAGCTGGCCGAACAGGCGCCGCGCCGGCCGGGCAAGAGCCTCCCGCCCCCGCCGATCTATCGCGATGGCCAGCGCTGGGCCGCCCCGCTCCCGCGGCCGGCCACAGTCTGGCGACTGTCGGTGAGCTATTGGAAGCTGGCCGAGGCCGCCGCCCCCATCCTTGAGTCGCCGGAGGTCACCGCCGCACGCAAGCGGGCGGCCCTGCCCCACGACCCGCAGTCCCTGCGTGACCGGCTGGGCCAGCCCTTGCGCGCGCTCAAGCCGCAGCAGCCTCTGGACGTCGGCCTGTTCGAGTACCGGCTGCCTGAAGCCCCGCACATCATCGTGCCCGATGAGTAGGCCTCCAAGCGCCGACTGGCGGGGCGCCACGCCGCCGAGCCTGGACGACTTCGCGGCCATGGCCGAGGCCGCGCTCGCCACCCTGCCGCCCGCCTTCGCCAAGCTGGCGGGCGAGGTGGTGTTCCGGGTGCAGGACTTCGCCGACGATGAGGTGCTGGACGCCCTGGGCCTGGATGATCCGTTCGAACTGACGGGGCTGTATGAGGGCGTCGATCTGGCGACCCGGTCGGTGCTGGATCCCAATCCGACCGCGTCGATGGTGTTTCTCTATCGGCGTCCGATCCTGGACGAATGGGCCGACCACGGCGACATCACCCTGGGCGAGTTGATCACCCACGTCCTGGTGCACGAAATCGGCCACCATTTCGGCCTGAGCGACGACGATATCGAAGCCATCGAGGCGGAGTAGGCCGCGCCGCTACTCCTGCGCCTTCCAGCCTTTGTCGGTCATGCAGGCGGCCATGGCGGCGCCGCGGATGGCGGCGTGTTGATTGGCCAGCGGCGTATCGCGGTTGATCTGCGCGGCCATGGCGTTGGTGGGGCCATAGCGCGGGTCGGAATAGCCATTGGCGGAGTTGTAGTCGACGTTGACCGACTCTTTCTGGCAGGCGTCCTTGTCCGTCGCCAGATGGGTCGGATCGCCGCCGATCCAGACGATTTCGGGCTGCGACGGCGGCGCGCTCGCGCAGCTGGCGACGAGGCTGGCCCCCGCGATCGCCGCCCAAAGCCTCATCTTGTCGGTCATGCGGTTGGTCTCCACGTCGCGCATGCGGAAATTCAAGCGTGCAGCCTGCCAAGGCTCATGACGTTCACCAATCGTCAACCCTCTGGAGCCACCCCTTCGACCTGGGCTAAGGAGCCATAAGGACTGGCGCATTGCGCGGCCCGTCGGAGAGCAGGCGAGATGGCGAACGGCCAAGGCGGAGGCTCAGGCTGGAGCGGCGGCCAGAACGGCGGCCAAGGCGGCGGAAGTCCGCGCGGCGCCGGCCCCCGTGGGCCAAGGCCCGGCGGCGGTGGCGCGCGTCCGAAGCGCACCCCCCTGGAAGCGGCCATCTACTGGGGCCTGGTGATTGGCGTCTGGGGCCTGATCGCCATCATCGCCTTCTTCGCGGTGTTCGCCACCAACCTGCCCGACACCTCCAAGATGTTCGACGTCACCCGGCAGCCGTCGATCACCTATCTCGATCGTTCTGGCGCTTCCATCGCGGTGCGCGGCAGTCAGTTCTCGCCGCCGGTGAACCTCGACGAGTTGCCGCCCTACGTGCCTGCCGCCTTTGTCGCCATTGAGGACAAGCGGTTCTACCACCACTTCGGCTTCGACCTCTGGGGCATGACACGCTCGGTGTTCGCCAACCTGAAGGCCGGCCACACCGTCCAGGGCGCCTCGACCATCACCCAGCAGCTGGCGCGCAACCTGTTCCTGACGCCAGACCAGAACATCCGCCGCAAGGCCCAGGAGCTGATCCTGGCGGTGTGGCTGGAAACCAAGTTCTCAAAGAAGCAGATCCTCGCCCTCTATCTGAACCGGGTCTATTTCGGCGAAGGCGCCTATGGCATCGAGGCGGCTTCGCAGCGCTATTTCGACAAGCCGGCCTCGCAACTCACCATCGGCGAGGCGGCCCTGTTGGCCGGCCTGATGAAGGGGCCGTCGCGCTATAGCCCGGTCTCAGCCCAGCACAGGGCCGAACGGCGGGCCACCATCGTGCTCGACGAAATGGTCGCCACCCACGCCATCACCCCCGAGCAGCGCGATGCGGCCTTCCATACCCCGGTGCGGGTGTCGTCCACCCTGGCCAGCCAGAAGGCGCAGTATTTCGTTGACTGGGTCGACCAGCAGGTCCGCGCCCTGGTGGGCCAACCTCGGGAAGACCTGGTGGTGGAGACCACCCTGGACCTGCCGATCCAGACCAATGCCGAACACGCGGTGCAGGTGCTGGTGGCGCGCGATGGCGTCAGCCGGGGCGTGCAACAGGCCGCCCTGGTGGCCCAGGACGGCCAGGGCCGCATCCGCGCCTATGTCGGCGGGGTCGACTACGCCCAAAGCCAGTTCGACCGCGCCACGGCCGCCCAGCGGCAGGCCGGCTCGTCGTTCAAGCCGTTCGTCTACCTCACGGCGATGGAGCAGGGCCGCACGCCGGAGGTGATGGTCAACGACGAGCCGCTGACCATCGGCAATTGGCAGCCCCACAACTATACCAACAAATACCTCGGGCCGATGACGCTGCAGACGGCCTTCGCCCAGTCGATCAACACCGTGGCCGCCCGGCTGGGTAACGAGATCGGCACGACCAATGTCGCCGCGACCGCCCATCGGTTGGGCATCGTCTCACCCATCCAGACCGGTCCGTCGATGGCCCTGGGCGCGGTTGAGGTGAGCCCGCAAGAAATGGCCCAGGCCTATACGCCCTTCTCCAATGGCGGCGTCCTGGCCAAGGGCTACAGTATCGAGCGCATCCGCACGGCCACCGGCAAGGTCCTGTTCGACCACAATCTCGACCAGGCGCCCCGCA